>Ga0105048_10000107_pt1 | contig 103246 bp, 63 predicted proteins | sample MAT05_FD_78382 | JGI IMG/M metagenome (GOLD analysis project Ga0105048, IMG submission 78382) | Freshwater microbial communities from Lake Fryxell liftoff mats and glacier meltwater in Antarctica - MAT-05 | ecosystem: Environmental > Aquatic > Freshwater > Ice > Liftoff microbial mat | place...
ACCGGCGCAACCTGGGGTGAATACGCAGGACCGATCGCAGCAGCACGCAATACGCGAGCACCAGGGCGGCCACCGGGCCACGCCGATACCACTTCGCGGCGAACTGAAAATGCTGCCGGATCTAGATGGAAAAAAACCCAGGCTCTGGCTGTGGATACCGACGTTGGTTAAGGACCCCTCGCGCTATCGCAACGGCTAACCGCTGTCGAGGTGGCGCAAGGGGAATCTTTCTTTCCAGATCCGCCGTGGTTTCAGAACTCCGTCTGACCGTCCTCCGAGGAGCCCCATCATCCCCCCACCTGCCCGCCGCCTGGCTCCGTTTCGGTGAGCAGACCTGGATCCATTTCAATGAGCGGCGACGGTCTGGGCCACTGACGGGCCGGGGGTCACGGCAAGGAGCGCTGCGAGCCCAGCTGAAAGGCTTCGGTGAAGCGCGGGAAGGGACGTCGCGGTGGTCGAAGGCGGGGAATGGGAATGGGCGGATTTCATGCTCTTCCTGAGGACAGGTCAGGGCGTTTAAGGACAGGTGTTGCCGGCAAGCACCCTTTTTGGGGCTCTCGGTTCAGTTCCGAAGGTGGGAGGAGAGACCTAGGCGGTGATCCCGAGCGACTCGAGTGAATCGCTGTCCACGTCAATGTCCGCGCATCCGTGTCGAGAACCGGAACCGTCCGGTGCTGTGGGGAAGGCGTTTTGCCAATCCTTCGAAATCAGTCCCGCTTGTCCGGTCATGGCGTCGATGTCGAAGGCGAGGGCGAGCGTTACGACGTCGGCCTGCAGGCCATCGATGACCGCCCGCGCCTGCTTGCCTGAGCCTCCGTGGGACTGCTGGATCGTCACGGTCTCTCCGGTCCTCCCCTTCCAAGCCATGGCAAACGCCGCGTTAAACTCCGTGTACAACTCCCGGGTGGGGGCGTAGTAGGCGTTCAGCAGGTTCAGGTCTTTGGCGTGGGCCACGGCATCCACCATGCAAGCCAGGACGAGAGAGCTGGCGAAACGTCGGATCAAGGTGGGGAGGCTCATTTGTGGGTCGAGTTGGGCGCTGGGGGTGGAATCAGGTCGTTGGGCTCTCGCTGCGCCGAGACATTTACAAGCAAAGACTATCAAGGCAATAGACGAACAGTTTATTGCGTGAAAATTACACAAAACAGGCATAAAACACCATTATTCGCCTCAAATCGATCGATCTTATGACACAAGTATCTACATACTAGACTATTCATCGGCGACGCCTCTAGCGTGGCTGGACCGCGGGGCGTTGGAGGGGGTTTGGGTCGGCCGGTCGCTTCGCGGTGACGTCGGATGGAATGCGGTGTGGAACCTCGGAGCCTCGTGCCAACCCGCCGCACGGCACCAGACTGTCCCAATCTTCAGGTTCCGGCGACGTGGATTCACCACAGGGTCCTTGTCCCGGCCATTGCTTTGGCCGGCGGCGGGGGCGGGGGCAAGACCCGGCTTGCGGAGGCGGGTGGGGTAGCGGTTTACTGAGCCCGGCTCGCGGCGTGCTCCCATAGCTCAAATGGCTCGAGCAGCGGTTTCCTAAACCGTTGATTCAGGTTCAATTCCTGATGGGAGCACCATCTTTCTGAGCGGGGTTGGCTGGGACGTTGACCGCTTTGAACGCAATGGACCCCAAACATTGAAGTGGCCGCTCCTCTCATGGGCAGGAACGTTTTCCAAAATTTGGACAGGCGTTGGGACCATGAACCGTTGAGCGAGGGGAGTCGCAAGCGGCCCTCATCCCGGCCTTCTCCCGGGGGGAAAGGAGAACGCGCTCCGCGGGTTTCGGAGGGTTGAGTCGGGGGCGGTTCAAGGAGAGGAACGACGAAAGGAGTTTCCAGCATTGGGACCATGAACCGTTGAGCGAGGGGAATCGCAAGCGGCCCTCATCCCGGCCTTCTCCCGGGGGAGAAGGAGGACGCTCTCCGCGGGTTTCGGAGGGTTGAGTTGGGGGCGGTTCAAGGAGAGGAACGACGAAAGTAGTTTCCCGCGTTGGGACCATGAACCGATCAGCGAGGATGATCGCAAGCGGCCCTCATCCCGGCCTTCTCCCGGGGGGAGAAGGAGAACGCGCTCCGCGGGTTTCGGAGGGTTGAGTTGGGGGCGGTTTATGGAGAGGAACGACGAAAGTAGTTTCCCGCGTTGGGACCATGAACCGTTGAGCGAGGATGATCGCAAGCGGCCCTCATCCCGGCCTTCTCCCGGAGGGAGAAGGAGGACGCGCTCCGCGGGTTTCGGAGGGTTGAGCTGGGGGCGGTTTATGGAGAGTTGAGATTTTCGAATTTCGGACACGCGTTGGGGCCATGAACCTGGGGAACGATGAGGGTTGCGAGCCACCCACATCCCGAAGGGATGGCGGAGATCAGCCGGAGTCCTTCCGCCCCATTTCGGAAGACGACGCTACGGTTGGGAGCAATTTTGGGTGCCGAAATCCAGCTTGAATCCGATGAACCCCACCTTAGACCGACGTTCCTTCCTGAGCGTTGCAGGCGCCGCTTCCGCACTCGCCGCCATGACCACCTCCCAGGCCGCCGCCGCCCCGGCTGCGGATCGTCCCCTGCTTTTGCTCGGCATCGCGTGCAGTCCGCGCGCTGGGAAAACCACGGCCCAGTCTGTCCGCGCCGCCCTCGATGCGGCCGCACGGGTCAGTCCACGCATTCGAACCCAGCTGATCGATCTGGGGGGGCGTCGGATCGCCGGCTGGTCGCCGCAGACCGAGCCTGATGATTTTGACACGATTCTGCCGGCGCTGAAGGACCCCGAGCTGGCCGGCTTGATCATCGGTTCCCCGTGTTACTTCCGGTCACTGAGTTCGCTCTGCAAGGCGTTCATCGAGCGTTGCATGCCCTTGCGGGAAGCTCCCGCCCCCCTTGGCCGACAAATGGATCGGGGCCCTCGCGGTCGCCGGCAACCGCAATGGAGGGCAGGAACTGGTAGTGCAGCAGATCCTCACAGCCATGTTGAGTTACGGGATGATTCGAACCTTCAGGTTCCAGGTGCCATGACATGGAACGATTCCGTTGCTGAATCCTCTCGGGGAAGCTGGGCAGCGGGGTGGGCGGCATGGCATCGTGTCGCCGAACGCATCGAATGCCATGAACGCCTCCCGAAGAGCACGGCCAGGATCTGACCGCGAAACGTCCTACACCGCGACGGGAGCGGGTTCACGGCGGAAGTTTCTCGAGCGATCGGCATCCCTGGCGGCGTCGGCGTTCGCGTTCACAATCGTGCCGCGTCATGTGCTGGGGGGTGCGAGATTTGTGGCACCGAGTGAGAAGGTGAACGTGGCGTTGGTGGGGGCGGGTGGGCAGGGACGGATGAACCTTCAGTCGTTGTTTCAATTGCCGGACGTGCAGGTGACGGCGGTGGCCGACGCGGCCGAGTCGTTCAGCCTCGCGGACTTCTACTACGGGGGAAAAGGCGGTTGGGCGCCGACGAAGGAGCTGGTCGAGAAGCATTACGCGGCGAAGACCCCGAACCACAGCTGTACGGCGTACGAGGATTTTCGGGTGTTGCTGGAAGAGGAGAAATCGGTGGACGCGATTCTCTGTGCGACGCCGGACCATTTGCACGCCTATGTGTCGGTACGTTCGATGCTGGCGGGGAAGCACGTCTATTGTGAGAAGCCGCTAACGCACAACATCTGGGAAGCGAGGCGGGTGGCCGCGGTGGCGAAGGAGACGGGGGTGGCGACGCAGATGGGGAACATCGGGCATTCACTGGAAGGGATGCGGCAGACGGTGGAATACCTGGCGGCCGGTGCGATTGGAACGGTGCGTGAAGTGCATGCGTGGGTGGGGGCGACTCGGTGGAACAAGGAACTGACGGGGCGGCCGAAGGACACGCCGCCGGTGCCGGCCGGTTTGAACTGGGATCTGTGGCTGGGGCCGCGCGAACCCAGGCCGTATCATCCGGCGTATTTTCCGGTGCGCTGGCGTGATTTCTGGGCGTTCGGGGCGGGGGCGATCGGTGATTTCGTGTGTCACGATCTCGACACAGCCTGCTGGGCGTTGGATCTGCAGCATCCCCATCGGGTGCATGCCCGACCCGGCAGCCAGATGGACGAGGAGATCACGCCGCACAGCGAGATGGTGTACTGGGATTTTGAGGCGCGCGGCGAAGGCCCGGCGCGCGGTCCGGTGCGGGCGATGTGGTACGACGGTGGATTGCGCCCGCCGGTGCCGGAGGGTTGGCCGGTGGACCAGGAAATGCCCGGGCGCGGTTCGCTCTTCGTGGGCGACAAGGGTGTGATGATTTGTCCGGGCCTGGGCGGGAAGCCGTTCCTATTGCCGGAAGAACGCAACGAGACCTATCCGGCTCCGGCGAAGACGATCGTCCGGTCGAAGGGACATCACCGAGACTGGATCGACGCGTGCAAGGGTGGTCCGGCGGCGAGCAGCCATTTTGAGTACGGGGCGAAGCTGACGGAGTTGTTGTTGCTCGGGGTGTTGTCGTTGCGGACGGGCAAGCCGATCCAATGGGACGGACCGAACATGAAGGCGACCAACGCGCCGGAGGCGGACGCGATCATCAAGGAATCGTACCGGCCGGGTTGGGAGGTGGGATGAGGATGCTCGGCAAGATCGCTCAAGCCTATGATGAGGGTGGGCTGCGCCGGGTGGCGGGGGCCGCGTGGCGGCGTTTGGTGTCGGGCCCGCCACGGCCGCACCCGGTGCATGCGGTCCTGGACGAAATCGTGCGCCAGCCGGACTTCACGGTCGTGCAGTTGGGGGCCTTCGTGGGGAACACGCCGAACGATCCGCTTTACGCAAGACTGCGGCAGCGACTCGACAACCTCGGCGGCCGGTTGATCTGCGTGGAACCGGTGAAGGAACACTTCGCCAAGCTGGTGGAGAACTACCGTGGCTCGAAGAATGTGTTTTGCGAGAATGTCGCGATCTCGGACCGAAACGGTGAGGCGACATTTTACCGGTTGGGGCTCGATCCGGTGGCTCACGGTTATCCGGATTGGTTGGCGCAGCTGGGGTCGTTGAAGAGCGATCGAATGGGTTCGTTGTGGGATCGGTTCGAGAAGGATCCCCGGTTGAAGGCGTTTTATCTCCAGCACCGGGTGGAGGAGACGGTGACCTGTCTGACATTTGCCGAGTTGCTACGCCGCCACGGCGTGACGCGGGTGGACGTGCTGCAGATGGACGTCGAGGGATACGAGTTTGAGATTCTGTCGACCATCGACTTCGGTCGGACGCCGATCCGCTTCATCAATTACGAAAGCGTGCTGTTGCATGAGCGGAAGAAGGACGCCGAAGCATTGATGGCGCGAGCGGGGTACGAGTTCTTCGATCACGGTCAGGACACGTTCTGCTATCGGAAGGATGAGCAGGCGCGTTTCTGGAGTTGATTCCGGGCGCTTGGTGTTCAGGGTCACTTTCCCAGCTGAGAGACCAAGTCCGCGCGTCCCGCATGCGGCCTGGTTCTCGGCGTAACTCGAGAAACACCATGGGACTCTTTCGCCCACGAAAGCCTTTATCACGGGTGCGACGGGTGGCGCGCGTGGCGGTTTGGATGACGCTGGCGGTGGTGGCGTGGATGCGCTGGACGATGCTGGTGGAGCCGACGCCACGGTTCGCGGGGCACGGTTTCCACGGCGGGCCGGACATGAACGGGCAGTGGCGGCACAACCGGGAGCCCACGCCCCGTTACAATCCGGTGGCGGCCATTCCGAAGGACTTGTATCGGGTGGAGATCGAGGTGAGCCAGCAGGATTTTCAGACGCTGCTGGGGTACCAATGGGACGGATGGGATAGGCGCCGTGGCGGTGGTGGACCGGCCCAGGAGCGGCCGGAGGTGAAGGTGACGGTGCGCGAGAGCGGGCTGACCTACAGCGATGTGGCGCTGCACCCGAAGGGTTCGGCGGGCAGCTTCCGTCGGTTCGACGACAAGCCGGCCATGACCCTGAACTTCTCGAAGCACAAAAAGGGGCAGACCTTCCACGGGTACAGCAAGCTGTCGCTCAACAACTCGGTCCAAGACCCCACCTTCCTGTCGGAAGCCATTTGCCGGGAGATGTTCGTGGAAGCGGGGGTTCCTGCTCCCCGGGTGGAGCACGCCACCGTGGTTTTGAACGGCCAGGATCTGGGCCTCTATGTGCTCTCGGAAGGCTGGGGCAAGCCCTTCCTACGCCGCCATTTCAAGGACGTTAATGGCAATCTCTTCGATGGCGGCTTCGTCCAGGATGTGACGGAGGACCTGGACGTGAACTCGGGCGACGAGAAGGATTCACGAGCCGATCTGGACCGTCTCGTCGAGGCATCGAGCGAGCGTTCCCCGGAGAAGCGCTGGGAGCGATTGAACGAGGTTCTCGACATGGATCGGTTTCTGACCTTTGTCGCGTTGGAGGTGATGACGTGTCATTGGGACGGGTATTCGTTGAACCGGAACAACTACCGGGTGTTCCACGACCGTTCGACGGGCAAAATGGTTTTTCTCCCCCACGGTCTGGATCAGACGTTCGGTGTCGGACGAGGCCAAACGGATGAGCCGATTCGGCCGGGCATGAGTGGCTTGGTGGCTCGCGCTGCGATCGGCACGCCAATGGGCCAGAGGCTGTACCTGGAGAGGATCGCGTCGCTGCGGGCGACCGTGCTTCAGGAAGAGAAGCTCACGAACCGGTTGTGGGAGCTGGCACAGCGCCTTCAGCCGACCTTGGCCGCCTATTCGCCTGACCTCGCGCGCTGGCATCGGGCGATGGTGACGGATTTCGCGGAGCGCATCGGCGAGCGCGCACGCAACGTTTCCGAGCAGTTGGTGCCGCCGCAGGACGCGCTGTCGTTCGACGATTCCGGGGTCGCGCGGCTAACGGGGTGGCGCCCGAGGTTGAACGAAGGCGTGCAGGGTGTGCCTCGATTCGAGCGAGCCATCGTTGACGGCACCCGGTGTCTTCACATTCGGATGAACCTGCCGGGTGGCGTGGTGTCGTGGCGTTTACGCGTGCCGCTGGAATCGGGGCGGTACCGGTTTGAAGGCAGGGTGAAGACGAAAGACCTGGGGGAGAATGGCGGTGTGAGTCTCCGGATATCGGGTGCGCGGGTTCCGTTGCGCATGGTCAAGGAGGATGTGTGGACGCCGATGGGTTTCGAGTGGGAAGTGGAGGCTAACGGAGAGGGCGATGTGCTGGTCTGCGAACTGGGCTCGAACGGCGGCGAGGCGTGGTTCGACGAGGAATCGCTGCGGTTGGTGAGGGTGCCGTGATCCCGATCGGAGCGGCATTCACTGAATCCGAGGAAAGGTGGGCGTGAAGATCCAAGATCATGGGGTTTCGGCGATGTCGACGGGGCGGTATCGTGGAAGAAGCCGTCGTTGAACGGGATCGAGGGCAGGCCGTGACTTCAAGGAGGTCCACGCCAAGCCAGTCCTGCAAGTTGAACGTGTGGTTCGTGATAGAATCCTTCGTTGTCCATTACGTAGGGAGGAGTGCGTTGAGCTTGATCATTCGCTTTAAACGTTGGTAAGCAACAAGTTGTGCTGATTGAGCCTCCGATGATGGAATCGTGAAGCTCTTCCGTCGACTTGATGACCTTCATTTGCTTGTGTGATGACAAGAAAGGGTGAGCGCTCGCCAACGGTGGGAAAGCTTGGGGAATGGATGTTGGCAACGCTCTTCAAGCCGTGAGCACATCTGCCGTCCTCTTCAATAACACCGTCCTGCGGGACGGCCACCAATCCATGGCCGCGACGCGGATGACCACGCCGCAAATGCTGCCAGCGGCCCCAATCCTGGATGGGATGGGGTTCCACGGGTTAGAGACCTGGGGTGGCGCGACGATCGATTCGTGCCTGCGCTATCTGGACGAGAATCCGTTCGAGCGCCTGCGTCAGCTGAAGAAGGCGGCGCCAAAGACGCCGCACATCATGCTGCTGCGCGGGCAGAACATCGTCCAATACGCGAGCTTCCCCGACGACGTGGTGGAAGCCTTCGTGCGCTGCACCTGCGCGGCGGGGATGGATGTCCTGCGGATTTTCGACGCGCTGAACGACGTGCGGAACCTGACGACCGCGATCAAAGCGGTGAAGGCGAATGGCAAGCACGCCCGGGGCGAACTCTGCTACACGATCAGTCCGGTTCACACGATCGACAACTTCGTGACGATGGGAGTCGAACTCGAACGGATGGGCTGCGATTCGATTGGCATCAAGGATATGTCGGGGATCATCCAGCCGCGGGTGGCCTTCGACCTGGTGAGACAGCTCAAGAGCAGGGTGGGCGTTCCGATCACACTTCACACCCACGACACGGCGGGACTGGGCGCGGCGAGCTATGTGGCGGCGATCGACGCCGGGGTGGACGCGGTGGAGGTTTCGATCGTGCCCTTCGCCAATGGCACCTCGCAGCCGGACACCCAGCGCATGCTGGCCCTGCTGGGGGGGAATCCGCGCGCGCCGAAGTTCGATACCCAAAAGCTCTCGGAACTTCGGACGTATTTCGAGGGCGTCTACCAGCAGCTGAGCAAATTCACGAGCCCGGCCAACGAACGGGTGGACTCTGACATTCTCATCTACCAGGTGCCGGGCGGCATGCTTTCCAATTTCCGGAACCAGCTGAAGGAACAGGGCATGGGCGAGAAGTTCGACGAAGTGGTCCGCGAAATCCCGGTGGTGCGCGAGGCGCTGGGGTGGGTGCCGTTGGTGACGCCGACCTCCCAGATCGTGGGGACCCAGGCGATGATGAACGTGAAGTTCGGTCGCTGGAAGATGGTCTGCCAACCGGCCCAGGACATCGCCCTCGGCAAGTACGGCAAGACACCAGGACCGATCGATCCGGGCTTGCTGGCCCAGGTGGAACGGCAGACGGGCAAGAAACCCGTTACCGAACGGCCGGCTGACCTTCTCGAGCCCGGTCTCGAGAAGTACCGAAAGCAATGCGGGGAGAAGGGACTGCCGACCGACGACGAGACGGTCGTGTTGTTCGCGATGTTTCCCCAGCAGGTTGAGGCACTCTACAAGACTTCCGCCCAGGCTGCCGCGGCAGGAGCACCCGCTTCGGCTGCTGCTGCGGCAGCCCCGTCGGGCAGCTCGGGCGTGGCGGCGGCTCCCACCGCAGCCAGCCCGGTGCGGTCGGGCAATGGCCGGCGTCTGACCCTGACGCTGAATGGCAAGCGCCACGATGTGGTGGTGGAAACGATCGACGGTTGAACCGCAAGCCCCCTGAACCATGTCCTCCGTTCTTCCCGCCCAACCCAGCACCGAACCGTTGCTCGCCGGGTTTCCGCCGGTGAGTCGGGAAACCTGGAAAGCCCAGGTGGAAGCGGAGCTGAAAGGAGCGCCCTTCGACAAGAAGATGCTCACGACCACCTACGAGGGCATCACGCTCCAACCGATCTACCGTCGGGAAGATGTCGCTGGGTTGTCCCACATCGATTCCCTGCCGGGTTTCGGGCCGTTCGTCCGGGGCTCGTCCGCCAGCGGTGTGGTCGGTCACGCGTGGCATGTTTCCCAGGAGATCGCGACGCCGGACGCCGCCGGTTTCAACGATGCGGCGCGGTCCGGCTTGGAGCGGGGCCTGACGGCCCTGAACGTGGTGGTGGATCGCGCGACCCGGAACGGGGCGGACCCGGATTGGGCGCCGGAGGCGGAAATCGGTTCCGGCGGATTGTCGGTGGCGCTCCTGGGCGACGTGCGGACCGCGTTGCGCGAGGTGGATCTGGCGAAGGTTCCGCTCTATGTGAGGTCGGGCGCCTCCGGGATGCCGGTGGCGGCTCTGATCGTGGCGTTGGCACGGGAACGTGGCGAGGACCTGGCCCGGCTGCGCGGCTGCATTGAAGTGGATCCGCTGGGCGTGCTGGCGCACGAAGGCCGGCTCGCGCAGTCGCTGGATTCGGCTTACCGCGAGATGGCGGCGTTGACGGGATGGGCGGCGGCGGCGGCCCCGGGGCTTCAGACGGTGTGTGTGCACACCCGGCCGTGGCACGAAGCGGGCGGCAGCGCGGTGCATGAACTGGGATTTGGGCTGGCGACGGCCCTCGAGTACGTCCGGGCGTTGACCGGGCGCGGATTGGACCTGGAAGTGGTCGCGCCGCGGCTGCGGTTCGCGTTCACGGTGGGGGAGCAGTTCTTCACCGAGATCGCCAAACTCCGCGCGGCCCGGATGCTCTGGGCGCGGTTGGTGGCGGTCCTGGGTGGGACGCCTTCGGCGCAGCGGGCCACCCTTCATGTCCGGACCAGTCTGTTCAACAAGACGGTGTATGACCCGTACGTGAACATGCTGCGGACGACGGTGGAGGCGTTCGCGGGGGTCCTGGGCGGCTGTGATTCCCTGCAAGTGGGTGCGTTCGACGAGGTCGTGCGGACACCAGATGCCTTCTCGCAGCGCATCGCGCGCAACCAGCAACTGGTGCTCCGCGATGAATGCCAGTTGACCCGGGTCGCGGATCCCGCGGGGGGTTCCTGGTACGTCGAAAGTTTGACCGCGGAACTAGCCGGGCGGGCTTGGGCCATGTTCCAGGAAATCGAGAAGCGCGGTGGCATGGCGAAGGCGCTGCAAACCGCGTGGCCTCAGGGAGAGGTCGCGAAGGTCGCGAAGGATCGCCTGACGAACGTGGCCCGACGGCGGGACAGCATCATCGGCACCAATGCGTACGCCAACCTGGCGGAGAAACCGCTGGGGGTTCCGGCGGTCGATGCCGACGCGAACGGATTTCAACGCCGCCGGGCCCGCGAGATCGCAACGGCCCGGACGACGGCCGACGACCAGCAGCATCGGATGGTCCTGGAACGTCTGGCGGGCGTGGTGGGAAAACAGGATGCGGCACTGTTCGAAGCCTGTGTCGCTGCGGTGACCGCAGGGGCGACGCTCGGCGAAGTGACGCGCGCGGTGCGGATTCACGACGCTCCGGACACTCCGGTGGTGCCCGTCTGTATCACTCGGGCGGCGGTGGGTTTCGAACGGTTGCGCGGAGCGGTGGAAGCGCGGGCCCGAGGTGATGAAGGTCGTCCCCGGGTTTTTCTGGCCGCCATGGGGCCGGCCAAGCAGCACAAGGCGAGGGCCGACTTCGCCCGCGGCCTGCTGGAAGTCGCCGGATTCGAGGTGGTGGTGCCCCAAGGCTTTGCGACGCCAGACGAGGCGGTGGCGGCCGCGGTCGAGTCCGGCGCCGGCGCGGTCTGCATCTGTTCCACCGACGAAACCTATCCGGTGCTGGTCCCGGCGCTGATCCAGGGACTGCGGGCGGCGCGGCCTGGTTTGCCGGTGATTCTGGCGGGGTACCCGCCGGAGCAGATCGAAGCCCTCAAGGCGGTGGGCGTCGACGAGTTCATCCACGTTCGGGCGAATGCCATTGAGGTTCTGACCGCCATCGCGAAACGCATGGGAGTCACCGTATGAACAACGTTCCCGATTTCACGACCGTACCCTTTGAGGCCAAGCCGGCCGGAGTCAGCCTCGCGGAATGGCGTTCCCAAGTGGAACGTGAGACGGGGAAAACGGTGGAACAACTGGTTGAGAAGACCTTGGAGCACGTCGACCTTAAGCCGCTGTACACGGCCGAGGATTTGAGGGGCTGCGAGCATCTCGATTCCATGCCCGGGGTTGCGCCCTTTGTTCGCGGACCGTACGCGTCGATGTACGTCTCGCGGCCGTGGACGGTCCGGCAGTACGCGGGCTTTTCGACCGCGGAAGAGTCCAACGCCTTCTACCGGCGGAACATCGCGGCAGGGCAGCAGGGGTTGTCGGTGGCGTTCGATCTGCCGACGCACCGCGGGTACGACTCGGATCATCCGCGGGCGTTCGCGGACGTGGGCAAGGCGGGGGTCGCGGTGGACTCGATCCTCGACATGAAACTGTTGTTCGACCGGATCCCGCTCGATCGGATCTCGGTGTCGATGACGATGAACGGCGCGGTGTTGCCGGTGATGGCGTTCTACGTGGTGGCGGCGGAAGAGCAGGGGGTGAAGCTGGAACATCTGTCGGGGACGATCCAGAACGACATTCTCAAGGAGTACATGGTGCGAAACACCTACATCTATCCGCCCCTGCCCTCGATGAGGATCATCGCCGACATCTTCTCGTTCACGTCGCAGAAGATGCCGAAGTTCAATTCGATCTCGATCTCCGGCTATCACATGCAGGAGGCGGGGGCGCCGGCCGACCTGGAAATGGCATACACCCTGGCGGACGGGATCGAGTATGTCCGGACCGGGCTGCGCGCGGGGATCGACATTGATGCCTTTGCGCCGCGGCTCTCGTTCTTCTGGGCCCAGGGCAAGAACTACTTCATGGAAGTGGCGAAGATGCGGGCCGCGCGGGCGCTGTGGGCGAAATTGATCCAGGAGTTCCATCCGAAGAATCCGAAGTCGATGGCGTTGCGCACGCACTCGCAGACCTCGGGTTGGTCGCTGACCGAGCAGGACCCGTACAACAACGTGGCCCGCACCTGCGTTGAGGCGATGGCGGCAGCCCTGGGGCACACGCAATCGCTGCACACCAACTCGCTCGATGAGGCGATCGCGTTGCCGACTGATTTTTCTGCCCGTATCGCCCGCAACACTCAACTGCTCCTTCAAGAAGAAACCGGCATCACCCAAGTGATTGATCCCTGGGGTGGGTCCTACCTGGTGGAGGCGCTGACCGACGGCCTGATGCGCCGGGCCTGGGCGCACATTCAGGAAGTCGAATCGCTGGGCGGCATGGCCAAGGCAATCGAGACCGGGTTGCCGAAGCTGCGAATCGAGGAAGCCGCCGCGCGACGTCAGGCCCGGATCGATTCCGGCAAGGAGATCATTCTCGGAGTGAATCGGCATCGTCTCGAGAAACAGGACGCCCTGCCGGTGCTGGAGGTGGATAATGCAGCCGTCCGAACCTCGCAGATTCAACGGCTCAAGGAACTCAAAGCCGGGCGCGATGCCGGCCGGGTCCGCGAGTGCCTTGAAGCGCTCACCCGCGCTGCGGCCGGCACGGAAGGCAATCTGCTGGCTCTGGCCATCGACGCCGCCCGCGCCCGGGCGACGCTCGGAGAGATCTCAGCCGCCATCGAAAAAGTCGTCGGACGACACCAAGCCGTCATTCGCTCGGTTTCGGGGGTTTACCAGGCCGAGTTCGGCCAGGACCCCAAGATCGGGGGCGTGCGGAAGGCAACGGAGGCGTTCGCGGCGAACCACGGTCGGCGCCCGCGCATTCTGATCGCCAAGATGGGCCAGGACGGACACGACCGGGGCGCCAAAGTGGTCGCGACGGCCTACGCGGATCTTGGGTTCGACGTGGATATCGGGCCGCTGTTCCAGTCGCCGGAAGAGACGGCGAAGATGGCGGCGGAGAACGATGTGCACGTGGTCGGGATCAGTTCACTGGCGGGCGGCCACAAGACCCTGCTGGTCCAGTTGCGGGAGGAACTCGGGAAGCTGGGGCGCGGGGACATCATGGTGATCGTGGGTGGGGTGGTTCCGGCCCAGGATTACGCCTTCCTCAAGGAACACGGTGCAGCGGCCGTGTTTGGTCCGGGCACCCAGATTCCGGAAGCGGCACAACAACTGATCAACGAACTCGAACGCCGGCTTGGGGCCAACTGAGTACTGTGACGTTCCTGGCTCCATCGATTCCGTGGTCCTGGCTGGCAGGACGGTGTGCGATTGGGAGCGCTGACATGGTCGAAAACCCAACCGAACCTGTGACGGTGTCTCCGGCGAAACCCGACCGGCCGCCGACTGTGGACGAATTGGCGGAAGGTGTCCGGCGCGGGGACCGGGCCCTGTTGGGCCGGGCGATCACCTTGATTGAGAGCACGTCGGTCCGGCACGAGAACGAAGCACAGGATTTGCTTCAAAAGCTTCTGCCGTTCACGGGCAAGGCGCGACGGGTCGGGATCACCGGTGTGCCAGGGGTGGGCAAGAGCACCATCATCGACATCCTCGGCATGCATCTGATTGGGCGCGGACATCGTGTCGCCGTCCTGGCGATCGATCCCACCAGCACTCGATCGGGGGGCAGCATCCTGGGCGACAAGACACGGATGGGGCGGCTGGGGTCGGAACCCGGCGCGTTCATCCGCCCGTCGCCGTCCGGGGGGACTTTGGGCGGCGTTGCCCGGCGCACCCGCGAGACGATGCTGCTGTGCGAAGCGGCGGGATTCGATGTCATCTTGGTGGAGACGGTAGGGGTGGGGCAGAGCGAGACCGCGTTGCGCGGGATGGTGGATTACTTCCTCCTGCTGCTGTTGGCGGGTGCGGGCGATGATCTTCAGGGGATCAAGCGCGGCATCATGGAAATGGCCGACGCGGTGATCATCAACAAGGCGGACGGGGACAATCGGCTGAAGGCCGAGATAGCGCGCGGGCAGCAGGCGATGTCGTTGCACTACCTGGCGCCGGCGACGCCGGGCTGGACGCCGCCGGTCACGCTGGCTTCCGGGCTGACCGGGGAAGGCATCTCCGAGTGTTGGGCCAACGTGGAGCGATTTTACCGGGAACAGGAGCCGAGTGGCGCCCTGGCTGATCGTCGACGCGATCAAACCAGTCAATGGTTCGAGGACCTTATCCGGGAGGAATTGGTCACCCGATTTCGCCGGCACCCGGTGGTTCAGCAACAGCGAGCGCTCCTCGAAGACGCGGTGGCGCGGAATGGGCTGACGCCGATCCGGGCGGTCCGTGCCTTGTTCGAAGCCCACGACGCGGCCCTGGCGGCGAGGTCCGCGGGTTCAAGTTCTCCGTCTTCCAACCCTTCATCCATCTATGATCCAACGCATTGACCATCTGGGAATCGCGGTGAAATCGCTGGCCGACGCCGTGCCGTATTACGAGAAGGCGCTCGGTCTCAAATGTCAGCACATCGAGGAAGTGGTGTCGCAGAAGGTGAAGACGGCGTTCTTCGCGTGCGGCGACGTGCACATCGAACTGCTTGAACCGACCGATCCGGAAAGTCCGATCGCGAAGTTCCTGGAGAAGAACCCCGCCGGTGGCGTGCATCATGTGGCGTTCGCCACGGACGCGATCGAGGCGCAACTGGGGCAGGCGTCGGCGGCGGGCGTCAAACTGATTCACGAGAAACCCTTCGATGGTGCCGGGGGGAAGCAGGTCGCGTTCCTTCATCCGAAATCGACCTTCGGCGTCCTGACCGAGTTCTGCATGCCCAAGCCGGGCGCTGCCGGTCACTGAGCCCACTTCAACCGATCCGATCACCCTCCAAGCCGCTTTTCCTATGCCTATTGCCAAACATTTCCTGGAAGAACTTCGCAAACGTCGCGAAATCGCCGAGGCCGGTGCCGGTCTCGACAAGCTGGAAGCCCGCCGGAAGAAGGGCGTCATGACCGCTCGGGACCGGGTTCAGGAGTTGTATCAGTCGGGGACCTTTCAGGAATGGGGGAAACATGCGGAGCACGACTGCCATCATTTCGGGATGGAGCAGAAGTCCCTGCCCGGCGACGCCGTCGTGACAGGGGTGGGGCTATCAGACGGCCGACTGGTGGCAACGTTCAGCCAGGATTTCACGGTTGCTGGCGGGTCGCTGGGACGCATCCATGCCAAGAAGATCTGCGACCTGATGGATTACGCCCTCAAGGTGGGTTGTCCGATCGTCGGCTTCAACGACTCGGGCGGCGCGCGCATCCAGGAGGGCGACGATTCGCTGTCCGGTTACGGCCAGGTCTTTTTCCGTAACGTGCTCCTTTCGGGCGTGGTGCCGCAGATTGCCATTGTGGCGGGTCCATGTGCGGGCGGAGCTGCCTACTCCCCGGCCCTGATGGACTTCATCATCATGGTAAAGGGCACCTCGAACATGTTCATTTGCGGTCCCGAGGTGATCCAGGCGGCGACCGGCCAGAAGTGCACGATGGACGAGATCGGCAGCCCGGCGGCGCACGCGTCGGTGAGCGGCAACATTCATTTCGTCGCCGAGAACGACGCCCACGCGGTTCAGATTGCGCGCAAGCTTTTGAGCTTCCTGCCTTCGAACAACGTGATGGATCCTCCGCATCAACCGACGCCGCAGGTGGATCTCTCCCCGGATCCCGGGATGAACGCCCTGGTTCCGGCCGGGACCAAAGATCCATTCGATGTCACCCATGTCATCGCGCGTCTGGTGGACAACGGCGATTTCCTTGAAGTGCAGCATGATTGGGCACGCAACATCGTGGTGGGCTTCGCCCGTTTTCAGGGGATCGTGACCGGCATCATCGCCAATCAGCCGGCGGTGAAGGCGGGGACGCTGGACATCGACGCCTCGGACAAGGCGGCGCGGCTCATCCGGTTCTGCAACGTCTTCAACATCCCGATCGTCACGCTGGTGGACGTCCCTGGATTTCTCCCCGGCGTCCAACAGGAGCGGGGTGGCATCATCCGGCATGGTGCGAAGATGCTCTTCGCGTATGCGGCAGCGACGGTGCCGAAGATCACGATCATCCTTCGGAAGGCTTACGGCGGGGCGTACCTAGCCATGTGCAGCGCCGACATGGGAGCCGACGTGGTGTACGCGTGGCCGACCGCGGAGATCGCGGTCATGGGCGCCGAGGGTGCGGTGAAGATCCTCTACAAACGCGAAATCTTGGCGGCGACCGATCCCAAGAAGAAAGAAGCGGAACTGGTCTCCGAGTACCGGGAGCGCTTCTGCTCGCCTTACGAGGCGGCCGCCAAGGCGATGATCACCGACGTCATTGAACCGTCGGAAACCCGGGCGACGATCTGTCTGGCGCTTCGGAATACCCTGACCAAGCGGGAGACCCGCCCGTCGAAGAAGCACGGGACCATCCCGCTGTGACCCCTGAAACCCCCGGCTCCATTCGCCTGACACCATGAGCAGCCAACCCACTCCCGCCAATGCGGCGCCTCCGCCCGAGGAACTTCCCGCCGGCGAAGCGCAACTCGGTCGTGCGCTTGCCTTGATTCACCGCGTCCTGCCGCGGCTCGACGATCTCGACCGCGCCGATGCGGTCCAGGAGGCGTTGCGCCAGGCGTCCGCTCAACTGGAGGCTGCTCGCGCGGCCCACGACCGCTGGAACCTCGCCCTCCGGCCGGCAGCCGTCGACGGCGAAATACTTGCCCTGATTGCGGCGGCGGTCTCCGTCGTCCTGGGGCGGACGTCCCGAGTGCTCGACGTGCAGAAGGCTCCCGTTTCCGTCACCTGGGTGAACGCCTGGGCCATGGAAGGCCGTTCCCAACATTATTCGTCCCACAAGGTTCGCTGAAATCCCTTTCCCAACATGATCAGGAAACTTCGAGTCACCGTGGATGGAAAACCGTACGACGTCAGCGTCGAGATCGACGAGGATGCGTCGCTGCCGGCGGCATCGCCCGCCCACGCTCCCGCACCGGTCAGCGTGGCGTCGGCGTCGATCGCGGTCCCCGCTCCGAGCGTATCCGCGGCTCCGGCAGCCGCAGCCGGTCCTGGCGATATTCCCAGTCCGCTCGCCGGCCGGGTCACCGCCATCAACGTCGAGGCCGGTCAGGAAGTGAAGGAGGGCGATCATCTGCTGACCCTGGAAGCCATGAAGATGAACACGTTCGTGATGGCGCCCCGGCCCGGGAAGGTCGCGGAGGTCAAGGTTGCCGTCGGATCCGCTGTCGAAGAAGGCCAGGCCCTGGTCGCCATGGCCTGACGCTGCATGACGATGGGTTGAGGAGACAACCCGCCTGCCCATGGATAGAGCCGACGCCAACGTTCCTGCGGCCAAGGAGACCGGCTTTGGTTCGGGGACGAGTTGGATTGTCCACTGGCTGGCGTCGGTGGGTTCGACCAATGACGCCGCCGCGCCGATGCCGGCCTGGTGTGCCGTCCGGGCGGATCGCCAGATCGGAGGGCGGGGACGTCACCAGCGGGTCTGGGTGTCGGATGCGGGGGGGCTTTGGCTCTCGGCGGTGGTTCCGACAGGGCCATCCGAACAAGGTTGGGCCGCGTTGCCTCTCGCGGCTGGACTCGCAGTCTGTGAGACACTGCAATCGATCGGGGCGGTGCCCCTGCGGCTTCGCTGGCCCAACGACATCATGACCGGATCGCGCAAACTGGGGGGGCTGTTGGTGGATGTTTATCGCCCAGGTCACGCGGTGGTTGGGGTCGGTATCAACGTCTGCAACCGGCCCGATGCCGCCGAACCGGGGTTGTCCGGGACGGTGGCGCGGTTGGAGGAGTTGTTGTCATCGGTCCCCACGCTGGGTGCGTTGACTGACCTGCTGCTGGCCCGCCTGCGAGCTGTGGTGGAAGAGATGCAGACGAACGGATTCTCGGTGCTCGTTCCGCGATTGAACCGGTGGTGGGATCCGGAGGTGCCCATCGAGATCGAGATCGACTCCGGGTTGGTCCGCGGTTTCTTTGGCGGGGTTGACGAGACGGGACGCCTTCGCGTGCGCCGCCTGGATGGGCGGACCGAACAGTTTTCCGCGTACGAAGTGACGCGGCTGCGTGAGTGCGAGTGAACGGAACGGACCGGAACGGGAGGATTTTCATGACGAAAAAGCAACTGACGAAACTAACCGCCGAGGAGGCGGCACTATTCATTGCGGACCAACAGACGGTTGGCTTCAGCGGCTTCACGGCGGCTGGCGCCCCCAAGGTGGTGCCGAAGGCGGTTGCTGCGCGCGCCGAGGCGCTTCATGCGGAGGGGAAACCCTTCAAGATCAATGTCATCACCGGCGCCTCCACCGGACCGTCACTCGATGGCGCCCTCGCCCGCGCCGATGCCGTGGGATTCCGCACGCCCTACCAGTCCGATGTCGACATGCGGAGGAGCATCAACAGCGGCAAGACCCGGTTCTTCGACATGCATTTGTCACGGCTCCCGCAGGACCTTCGATATGGGTTCCTCGGGCCGGTTCATTGCGCGGTGATCGAAGCCAGCGACGTGACCCCGTATGGCGAAATTGTCCTGACGTCATCCGTCGGCGCCGCTCCCACCTTCTGCCGGGTCGCCGACAAGATCATTGTCGAACTCAATCGCTACCATCCCACGACCCTGCGCGGCACCCACGACATCTACGAGCCGCACGACCCGCCGGAACGGAGCGATATTCCGATCTTCCAGCCGTCCTCCCGCGTGGGCGCGCCGATGATTCTCGTCGATCCCAAGAAGATCCTGGGAGTCGTTGAGACGAATCTTGCCGACGAGACGGGTTCCTTCCGCGACATCGACGAAACGACCGGCCGCATTGGTGAGAACGTGGCCAATTTCCTCGCGGCCGAGATCCGGCGGGGGGTGGTGCCGAAGCCGTTCCTTCCGATCCAGTCGGGGGTGGGTGAGACGGCCAACGCCGTCTTACAGGCGATGGGGCGGCATCCGGACATCCCTAGTTTTCAGATGTGGACCGAGGTCATCCAGGATGCGGTGATTTCGCTGATGATGGACGAGAAGGTCACCTTCGCCAGCGGATGCTCGCTGACCGTGGCGCAGCCGACGCTTCAGAAGATTTACGCGTCGTGGGATTTCTTCAGGACGCGTCTTTTGCTCCGCCCCCAGGAGATCACCAACAACCCGGAGATCGTGCGCCGGCTGGGAGTGATCTCGGTCAACACCGCCATCGAGGTTGACTTGAGCGGCAACGTGAACAGCACGCACATCCTGGGTCGCAACATGATGAACGGCATCGGTGGCTCGGCGGACTTCGCCCGCAACGCCTTCCTTTCGATGTTCGTTTGTCCGTCGACGACCAAGGGTGGCAAGATTAGCACGATTGTTCCGCTGGTGAGCCATCTCGATAGCAGCGAGCACTCCGTGAGCGCGGTGGCCACCGAGCAGGGGGTGGCGGATCTCCGGGGCAAATCACCGCAGGAACGCGCCGAAGCGATCGTCCGGAACTGTGCCCATCCTGATTACCGGGAGCAGTTGACCGACTATCTCAAGATCGCCGGTCACACCCACACGCCGCAGACCCTGGCCGCCGCGTTTGGCATGCACGTGAAGTTCGGACGCGACGGCGACATGCGGGGCGTGGATTGGTCGGCCTTCAAATAGGGTCGGATCTTGCCCGAACGTGGCCAATCGGTGCGGCCCATGCCGGCAAGGAGCCTGTCGGGAGTGTACGGATTTTGTTCTAGCGTGGTTGGTTTGGGATGGTTCGATGGACGGGTGTTTCTGTCGGCTTCAAGTGCTTGGACATCAAATTGTTGGGTGTTTTTCGGAGTTGGGAAGGCTTCGTTGGATAGCCGAAAAACACCCGATCCGGGCACTGGGGTGTGACAAGAAACGGTTAGCCTTGGCCAACGGCTGCGGAGCTTGGGATGGCTCAACTCCGCGAGGGTACATTCGTCGTGACGACGATACCCTTCAGCCGGGGATCGAAAGCCGAAGGCTCCTCTTCCAACCCAGGAGTGCTCCTTCGGGGTGGCCCTTCCTTCGTCCTGTCAGTTCGGGTGATCGAGGGATTCGCAGGGAAGGGTGTCGGGTCGAGCTCTGTTGAAGCAAAGGCGGTTCGACTCGACGGAAAGGGCGCGTCGTGAGAAGCCGCCGCGTTCATCGACGGGCGGAGCCTGCAGCTCGCCTTCCCGCGGGGATGCACAGCCCTCTTGAGGGAATCTTCGGCCCCAATCACATCTGTGTCATTGGCGTGAATGAGGTTGCCGGCGATCCCGGACTTCGGGTGCTGGAACATCTGGGCTCGGGAAATGCCTCGGTTCACGTGGTCCGAGCGGAGGTCGACGGCGACGGGGTGGGTCCGAAGGAGATCCTGGGACGCCCGGTGGTGAGTGATCCTGGCGACATCCCGACCGTTCCCGATCTGGCGATTCTGACGTCACCTGCGGCGGAGGTGGCGGATTGGATTCGCTGCTGCGGCGATGCCGGAATCCGGTCCGCGTTGATTCTTTCCGAGGGATTCCGGGAGGTGGGCATCGACGGGAAGAAGATGGAGGAAGAGGTTCGCAAGGCGGCGCTGGAGTCCGGGTTGCGTATCCTGGGACCCGGCAGCCTCGGGGTGATGGTGCCCCGGGTTCAGTTGAATGCCTCGGTGGTCGCGCCCCTGGCCCGGGCAGGTAATGTGGCGTTTCTTTCGGAGAGCGGCGCCTTGCTAAGCTCCGTGTTGGACTGGAGTCGACGGGCGAACCTGGGCTTCAGCGCCCTGGTGTCCTCGGGGGGGCTGCTCGACATCGGGTGGGGCGACCTAATCTACCATTTCGGCGACGATCCCTACACACGGAGCATCGTCATTTACATGGAGACGGTGGGGGATGCGCGGAAGCTGCTGTCCGCTGCGAGGGAAGTGGCCCTTTCGAAGCCGGTGATCGTCTTGAAGGTGGGCCGGACAGGGGCCGCCGAACAAGCCGCGGCCTCCCATTCGGGGGCCCTCGCGGGGAGGGATGAAGTTTTGGATGCCGCCTTTCGCCGGGCGGGTGTTCTGCGGGTCGACACGGTTGCCGAGTTGTTTGACATGGCTGAGGTCCTCGGCAAACAGGCACGACCTTCAGGACCCCGCCTGGCCATTCTGACCAATGGCGGCGGGCCGGGCGCCTTGGCGGCCGATGCGCTGATTGCGGCGGGAGGGGAGATTGCCGAATTGGGTACTTCCGCGCGGGAAGCGCTTCACCAGATCCTGCCCGGCCGCTGGAGTGGTGGCAATCCGGTCGATATCCAGGGCGATGCGACTCCGACGACGTTTGCCCGGGCGGTGGAGGCGTTGGGGGCGGACGACCACAACGACGGCGTGCTCGTGGTACTTGCGCCGCAGGTCGCGACGGATCCCAAAGGCACGGCCGAGGCGCTCGCCCACCTCACGCGTCCGCCGGGCAAGCCGATTTTGACGTCGTGGATGGGCGGCAACGCGGTGGCGGCTGCGCAGACGGTGCTGAATGGTGCTGGTTTTCCGACCGCCGACTACCCGGACGACGCGGCGCGGGCTTTCTGTCACATGTGGCGGTACTCCTATGCGCTGCGGGGGATCTACGAGACGCCGGCGCAGGTGGCGGACCTCCAGGGGCAGGCACCGGACCGCAAGCAGGTAGCGGAACTGCTGGCTCAAGTCCGGGCAGCGGACCGGACCCTGCTGACGGAAGTGGAATCCAAGCAGTTGCTGGCGAGTTACCGCATTCCGGTTTCTCCGACGCACGTGGCGCTGAGTGAGAACGATGTGGTGCGGATTGCGAACAAGGTGGGCTATCCCGTCGTCGTGAAGCTCCACTCGGAGACCTTGACCCACAAAACGGAAGTGGGCGGTGTGCAGCTGAATCTTCGCAACGCGGTGGCGGTACGAGAAGCGTGGCGCTCGATCGAGTCGACGGTGTCCGAGAAGGCCCACCGCAGTGATTTTCTGGGGGTGACGGTTCAGCCGATGGTGGTGCACAACGGCTGTGAACTTCTCCTGGGAAGCAGTCTGGACGAGCAGTTCGGACCGGTTCTGATTTTCGGTACGGGCGGCCAGCTCATGGAGATCTTCCGCGACCGGGCCCTTGCCATCCCACCCCTCAACGCCACGCTCGCCCTGCGTTTGATGGAACAGACGCGGATCTTCCAGGCGTTGCGTGGCGGACGCGGCCGAAAACCGGTGGATCTTGCGGCTCTCGAGGCGCTCCTGGTGCGCTTCAGCTATCTGGTCATCGAGCAGCCCGAGATCGCCGAGATCGACATCAATCCCCTCATCGTCTCCGACAACACCCTCGTGGCGGTCGACGCTCGGGTCATCCTGCATCCGCCCGATCTTGATCTGGCGACCCTTCCGCGCTCCGCAATCCGGCCCTATCCGAACCAGTACGTGACACGGGTGAAGTTGAAGGACGGAACCCCGGTGACGATCCGTCCGATCCGGCCGGAGGACGAACCGCACCTCGTGGAGTTTCATAAGACCCTTTCGGATCGCACGGTCTACAACCGCTACTTTGTTCCCCTGAAACTCAGCGAGCGCATCGCCCACGAGCGGTTGGTGCGGGTGTGTTTCAGCGACTACGATCGCGACATACCGTTGGTGGCGGAGTTTCGTCCGGAACCGTCGGCGCCTCCGCAGATCATCGGAATCGGGCGCCTCGGGAAGGAACACCAGATCAACGAAGGCGAGTTTGCCCTGATCATCTCCGACACCTGGCAGGGCCGGGGTCTGGGGCGCCAGTTGCTGGAGATGCTGATCCAAGTGGCGCGCGATGAACGTTTGATCCGGCTTTCCGGGCACATTCTCGGTGGCAACCGCGAAATGCAGGCCGTCTGCCGCAAGCTCGGTTTCACCTTCCACCATCACCACGGCGACAGCGAATGCATCGCCGAATTCCTGCTTTGACGCCGCACCCTTCTTTCCTCCTCCGAATCACCGACTTTCATCATGAGTGAGCAGAAATTCTACACCCTCGACGGCAACGAAGCCGTCGCCCGGGTCGCTTACAAGCTAAGCGAAGTCGTCGCCATCTACCCCATCACCCCGTCGTCCCCCATGGGCGAATGGGCCGACGCCTGGTCCGCGGCGGGTGCCAAGAACCTTTGGGGAACCATACCGTCGGTGATCGAGATGCAATCGGAAGGTGGAGCCGCAGGAGCGATCCACGGTGCCCTCCAGACCGGTTCGCTCGCGACGACCTTCACGGCCTCGCAGGGCCTCCTGCTGATGATCCCCAACATGTACAAGATCGCCGGTGAACTCACCTGCACCGTCTTCCATATCGCCGCCCGCTCGCTGGCGGCCCAGGGATTGTCCATCTTCGGCGACCACCAGGACGTCATGGCAGCCCGGCAGACCGGATGGGCCATGCTCTGTTCCAATTCCGTCCAGGAGGCGCAGGACTTCGCCCTCATCTCCCAAGCGGCGACCCTCGAGACGCGCCTGCCATTCCTACATTTCTTCGACGGTTTCCGCACCTCCCACGAGGTGGCCAAGATCGAGGTTCTTTCCGACGACGTGCTCCGGGCGATGATCCATGAGGATCGCATTCTTGAGCATCGCCTGCGCGGTCTCTCCCCGGATCGTCCCGTCCTTCGCGGCACCGCCCAGAATCCCGACGTCTACTTTCAGGCCCGTGAGACGGTGAACCCGTACTACGAGCGTTGCCCAGGCATCGTTCGTGCCGCGATGGATCGGTTCGCCGAACTGACCGGCCGCCGGTACGGACTGTTCGACTTCGTTGGGGCCCCGGACGCCGAGCGGGTGGTCGTGATGATGGGCAGCGGCTGCGAGGCCGCCCACGAAGCCGTCGAATGTCTGGTCGCCCGCGGGGAAAAGGTCGGCTTGATCAAGGTTCGCCTCTACCGGCCCTTCGATGCCGCAGCCTTCCTGGCGGCCTTGCCGACGTCGGTGAAATCCATCGCCGTCCTGGACCGTACCAAGGAACCCGGCGCCGGTGGCGAACCCCTGCATCTCGACGTGGTTCACGCCTTGTTCGAGGGCGCCGAGGACGGGCGTCCCCTGCCCAAGGTTGTCGGGGGACGGTATGGTCTGTCGTCGAAGGAATTCACCCCGGCCATGGTGCGCGCGGTGTTGGACAATCTGTCGGCTCCGAAGCCGAAGAAGGCCTTCACGGTGGGCATCATCGACGACGTCGGGCACACGAGCCTGGAGGTGGACGAAAGTTTCACGACCGAGACAGACGATGTCCGGCGGGCGGTATTCTTCGGGCTGGGCGCGGACGGCACGGTGGGTGCCAACAAGGAGAGCATCAAGATCATCGGCGAGAACACGGAGAACTACGCGCAGGCGTACTTCGTGTACGACTCGAAGAAGTCGGGAGCGATCACCATTTCGCATCTGCGGTTTGGCAAGAAGCCGATCCGCTCGACCTACCTCATCACGCAGGCGCAGTTCGTGGCGTGCCATCAGCCGGTCTTCCTCGACCGGTACGAGCTGGCGGAACCGTTGGCGCCCGGCGGCACGTTCCTCCTCAATGCACCGTGGCCGGTGGAGGAGGTCTGGAACCATCTGCCGGATTCATTGCAGACGGCGCTCATCGCCAAAAAGGCCAAGGTCTACACGATCAACGCCACCAAAGTCGCCCGCGAGGCGGGAATGGGTGGACGTATCAACACCATCATGCAGACCTGCTTCTTCGCGGTGTCCGGCGTCCTGCCGCGCGAGGAAGCCCTGGAGGCGATCAAGGATTCCATTCGAAAGGCCTACACCAAGAAGGGCGACGAAATCGTCCAGATGAACATCCGCGCGGTCGACAATACGGTCGCCAATCTCTTCGAGATCACCGTGCCTTCCCGCGCGACCAGCACCCTCCGGATCCGCCCGCCGGTGCCCGCGTCCGCCCCCGACTTCATCCGAAATGTGCTCGGTCCGATCATTGCCGGCCGGGGCGACCGCGTCCCGGTCAGCGCCCTGCCGGTCGACGGCACCTTCCCGACCGGAACGGCCCGCTGGGAGAAGCGGAATCTGTCGTTGGAGATCCCGGTCTGGGATCCGCAGACGTGCATCCAATGCGGCAAATGCATCTTCGTCTGCCCGCACGCCGTGATTCGCAGCAAGGCGTATGAGGCCAAACAACTGGAAGGCGCACCGGCGACGTTCAAGTCGGTGGAATCGCGTCTGCCGGCTTGGAAGGGACTGAAGTTCACGATCCAGGTGGCGCCCGAGGACTGCACCGGCTGCGCCCTGTGCGTCGAGATCTGTCCGGCCAAGAACAAGCATGAAGGCCGGCTGAAGGCGATCAACATGATGCCCCAGCCGCCGATTCGCGAGGACGAGAACCTCAACTGGGACTACTTCCTCCGCCTGCCCGAGTTGGACCGCCGCAAGCTCTCGACCCAGACCGTCCGGGAGATGCAGGTGGCCGAGCCGCTGTTCGAGTTCTCGGGGGCCTGCGCCGGCTGCGGCGAGACGCCCTACATCAAGCTGCTCACTCAGCTCTTCGGCGACCGCCTGGTCATCGCCAATGCGACCGGTTGTTCGTCAATCTATGGCGGGAATCTTCCGACAACCCCGTACTCGACCAATCGCGACGGCCGCGGACCCGCCTGGAGCAACTCGTTGTTCGAGGACAACGCCGAATTCGGGCTGGGATTCCGGGTGTCCCTCGACAAACAGCGCGAGTTCGCCCGCGAGTTGGTCGAACAGGTGGCGCCGCAGGTCGGGGATTCGCTGGTGCGCCGGATTCTGCTGAACAAGCAGCGGAGCGAGGCTGACATCTACGAGCAGCGTGAGTGGGTGACGGAGCTGAAGCACAAGCTTGCCGGGAACGACTCGAGCGTGGCGAAGCGGTTGATGGCGCTCGCGGACATGCTGGTTCGCAAGAGTGTCTGGGTCATTGGCGGCGACGGTTGGGCCTACGACATCGGCTACGGCGGCCTGGACCACGTGCTCGCCAGCGGGCGCAACGTGAAGGTCCTGGTGCTCGACACCGAGGTGTATTCCAACACCGGCGGGCAGATGTCGAAGTCCACGCCGCGGGGTGCCGTCGCGAAGTTTGCCGCCGGCGGGAAGCCGATCGGGAAGAAGGACCTCGGCCTCATTGCGATGCAGTACGGGCACGTGTACGTGGCCAGCGTCGCCATGGGCGGTAAGGACGAGCACACCCTGAAGGCTTTCATGGAGGCGGAGGCGTACGACGGGCCGTCGCTGATCATCGCCTACAGCCATTGCATCGCCCACGGCATCGACATGACCGGAGGTTTGAAGAACCAGAAGGTCGCGGTGCAAAGCGGCCATTGGCTCCTGTACCGCTACCATCCGGATCGCGGCCTGGAAGGGAAGAACCCGCTCCAGGTGGATTCCGCGCCTCCTCACGTACCGCTGGGGGACTTCCTCCAGATGGAGAACCGGTTCCGCATGCTGACCAAGATCAACCCCGACGCCGCCCGTGAATTTTTCAAGCAGGCCCAGAAGGATGTCCGGGTGCGATTCGACCTCTACCAGCATCTGGCTGGGCGCCAACCCAAGCTTTCGGATCCCGCCATCACGGGCGACAACAAGCCGGTCGTCGTGGGGGCGGACTGAGCTGCCCGCCTTGGAACCGATCATGGATGCGTCACTGAAGTTTTAAACGCGATTGAACGCCCATCTCTAACGACAGCGAGTCGGACGGATGCCGGGTCATCCCCCTTGGGTGACCCGGTCCTACGGCGGCTCGCACAACACCTCCCGCCATGGATCTATCGACCCAATATCTCGGTCTACGACTGAAGAACCCTCTCGTTCCCAGTGCCTCGCCGCTCTCGGAGGACCTGGACAACATCAAGCGCATGGAGGACGCGGGAGCCGCCGCGGTGGTGCTCTATTCGGTCTTCGAGGAGCAGATCCGCTCCGAGCGCTACGAGCTTCACGAGGCCCTGACGCAGGGCACCGAAAGCTATCCGGAGGCCCTCAGCTATTTCCCGGACCCCACCCAGCTTTTTGTGGGGGTTGAGGATTATCTGAAGCACATCGAGCGCGCGAAAGCCGCCACCACCATTCCCATCATTCCGAGCATCAACGGCTGCACGGCCGGTGGATGGATCGACTTCGCCAGGCAGATCGAACAGGCGGGCGCCGACGCCCTCGAATTGAACCTCTACAACATCCCCACCAACGGGGACCAGTCCGGAGCCGACATCGAACGTCAGTACGTGGATGTCGTGGCGGCGGTGAAGGCGGCGGTGACGATCCCGGTGGCGGTCAAGGTGAGTCCCTTCTTCACGAACTTCGCCAACATGGCGAGGCGCTTCGATGACGCCGGCGCCAGCGGCCTCGTCCTGTTCAACCGGTTCTACCAGCCTGATATCGAGCTCGAGACCTTGGAGGTCGTTCCCAATGTGATGTACTCGACGCCGATGGCGATGCGGTTGCCGATGCGCTGGATCGCGATCCTGTTTGAGCGCATCCGCTCGGACCTGGCGGCCACCAGCGGCATTCACCGGGGAACCGACGTGGTGAAGATGGTCATGGCGGGAGCTAGCGTGACGATGCTCTGCTCCTCGATTCTGCGGCATGGCATCAAGCACATCCGGGTCATCGAACAGGAACTGCGCGAGTGGATGGACGAACACGAATACAGCTCGGTCGAGCAGATGCGCGGCAGCCTCAGTCAGAAGTACTGCGCGGATCCGGGAGCCTTCGAACGCGCCCAGTACATCCGCGCGGTCGGGGTTCATACCCTGCGAGGGTAGTCCGGTCAGACGAGGTGCTGCTGGAAGAGCAGGGCGCAACCGAGGAAGGCGAAGAAGCCCACGATGTCGGTCACGGTCGTCAGCACGATGCTTGACGATTGTGCAGGGTCCAGGCCGACCGATTTCATGAGGATGGGGATGGTCGCGCCGGAGAGCCCGGCCACGAAAAGGTTCAGGACCATCGCCACTCCGATGACGAGTCCCAGCCAGGGATTGCCATTCCACAGCCAGGCGACGACTCCGGTCACGACTCCGGTCACGCCCCCTGTTGCGATCCCCAGGACCGATTCCTTGAAGATGACCCCACGGATCTTGCCACGCGGAATCTCCCGCATGACGAGACCGCGCATGACGATGGCGAGGGATTGCGCCCCGGCATTGCCGCCCTGGCCAGCGACGACCGGCAGGAAGACCGCCAGGACGGTGACGCGGGAGATGAGATCTTCGAAGAGCGCCACGACGGCTGCGGCGAGGAAGGCGGTCGCCAGGTTGACGTGGAGCCACGGCAGCCGTTTGCGCAGGGAATAGCCGATCGACGAGGAAACCCGTTCGTCGGCGCCGGCACCGACCATGCGCTGGAGGTCCTCGGTGTATTCGTCCTGGACCCCCAGAATCAGGTGCTCGGCCTGGATGATGCCGAGCAGATGGCCTTCGCTGTCGACGACCGGCACGGCGAAGTACCGGCGCTTGGAGATCTCTGCGGCCGCTTCCTCACGATCGGTGAAACAGTGCAGGGTGAAGACATCCGAACGCATGATCTTGCCGAGTTCCTGATCCGGCTCGGCCAGGAGAAGATCCCGCATGTTCATCACGCCCTGGAGCCGGTTCTCGCTGTCCACCACATAGGCGTAGGAGGTCGGGGCTCGACGAAGCGACAATTGACGAATGCGATCGATGGCCTCGCGAACCGTCACCTCGGTGCCAAAGGCCAGGAAGTTCCGCACCATCAGCCGCCCGACGCTGCCTTCCGGGAAGGAAAGATAGTCCTGGATTTCGAGGCGCAGGCGCTTGGGCAGATGTTCCAGCAGTTTCTCGCGACCCTCCCTGGGAAGGTGGACGAAAATGCTCGCGGCATGGTGCGGTTCCAGCGCGAGCGTGATCTCCCGAAAGAGATCGGCATCGGCCGCCTTCAGTACCTCGGCCGCATACGGGACCTGCAATTGGCGTACCACCCGGGCGGCCATGGCAGGAGGCAGGGCCCGGAGTACCCGGACGACCTCTGCTTCGGGAAGCGTCTCCAGGGCCCGCGCCGCTCCGGCCGGATCCTTTTGCACATAGCGCTGCGCGAGCGGCAGGAGAGGTGAGGATTCGTCCATGATGGAATGCGGCGCGTGTCGTCCTCGGCACCCAACAGCGGGAGCCCATCTCTCGCCGGGAACCCCTCGGACGGACCCAGTTCGTCCAGTCGTTGTGCACCAGGTCCGAGGGTGATTCAACCCGGGAGATGGGAGCGGGCTGACAAGTTTCTCAACGGGACCTCTGGCAATGGCGGGACCGATTACCCTTGGCTCGGCCATTCGGGTGCTGCGCCCGGCAAATGCGCCGTTGCTTGTTGGCGAGGTGTTTGGCATGGAGGGCGGTCTCGATATGCGTTGGAATGCTCTTGCCTGTCTCGGTGCGACCTTTTGGGGAATCCTCGGGCCCATCCCGCGAGCTGACTCGCGGGATAGGGTGTTGGTCCGTCACCACTTCGCCGGAATGGCCCACGTCGCCCGCCTGCCGGACATGGACGTCGTGAAGGAAATTCTGGCGCTGCCGGAGTCCCATCGGTTGCGGGGCGAGGTTGAACGAAAACTGGCGGTCCACCTCCCAGTCTGGTTCGGCGGTGCTGCCGGCGAGGCGACAGCTCATGGCCCGGTTCTGGTGCCGTGGATTCAAGCCGTCCTGAATCAGGAGAGCTATTTTGAAGCGACGGGGTCGGAGGCCGGAGTCGGAAGCTGGGCGGTGGCGGTGCGGATGGAGGACGTACCGGCGGCGGACGCGGGCAAGACGTTGCGCAGTGTCCTGGCTCCGATGCTGGCCAGTCCTGCAGGAGGTACGGCCGGGGTGGACTGGGAATTGGCGGGAGCGAGCGCCAAGCGCACTCCGGCGGCGCGTTTCGCGCGGTTGAAGGGCTGGACGTTGGTTGGCAGCGGCAAAGAAGCCTTCGACGGCATCCGGGAGCGCATCACCGCGACGGGCGAACCGACGCCGCCGTCGTCGAACGAGGTTTCAAGGTTGGAGGTGGACCTGGCGCGGTTGGCGCCGTTGCTGGGATGGCGCGCGGAACCGGTGTTGCCGGTGAACCAATGGCCGGCGATCCGCATGGTAGTGGAGCCCCGGAAAGGGAGGTTGCGGACGACGGCTGAGATGGTGTTCGCGCAGCCGCTGGGATTGAAGCTGGAGCCGTGGACGCTGCCGAAGGGGGTCCTGCGGGAGCCGCTGGTGGGCTTCACGGCGATGCAGGGGGCGGACCGTTGGTTGAGCCGCCTGGGCTGGTTCACGGCCTACGGTATCACCGAGTGGCCCAAGCAGCTCTTCTTGTGGTCGGTGGCGGGTGACGCCTGGAACCAGTACGTGGCCGGGCCGATCGCCTCGCCGACCCAGCTGTTGGCGAAAGTTTCCGGGCCGTTGCCGGAGGCGTTGGCGAACCACATGAACTGGCACGGCAAGGTCGCGGCGGTTCAGCTCACCAACCAGGCCCTGCGGGTGGAGTTGAGGGGCATGCCGTACCTGCTGCCTTTCCTGCAATCGATCCGAAGTGGTGAGACTGAGATGCTGTATGGCGGCTTGTTTCCACAGACCGTGAGGGGTGGTCCCGCTCCGGAGGCACTGCTCCAACAGGTGGTCGGCCGGACCAACCTGGTGCTTTACGACTGGGAGACGACCGGCCGTTCGGCACTTTGGACGAACGCGCCCGGCAAACCGGGTCCGAGAATTCTGACGAACTCCACGGGACGCCTCACGCAGATCAAACAGCTGGGACAGTTCTGGAGGGTGACGATGAGCACCAACAACACGAAGGTGCCCGTGTCGCCGAGCGGTGAGATCTGGGTGCCGGGCTGGGACTGGATCAACGCCGCTCACGCACGGCTGGGAGACACCATCACGGAAGTCACGCAAACCGGCCCGTCGCAATTGTCGGTGGTGCGCGCCTCCCAGGTCGGGTTGAACGCGCTTGAATTGGCGTACCTGCTCCGGTGGATCGAGAATCCTGCGTTTCCAGGGTGGTCCGACGTCCCCTACATGCCATCGGGTATGTTGACGGTTCCCGCTCCCCAAGGGCCGACGGGGGCGGCCAAGCCATGAGTTCTGCTCCGCAAGCTCCCGGCATCGCGGGATTGAAGCTGGGGGTCAACATCGACCATGTGGCGACCCTGCGAGAAGCCCGGTATCGGGGAAGATCCCACGGCGAGCCCGATCCGGTGGAGGCAGCCCTGCTGTGCGAGGCCGCCGGTGCGGCAGGCATCACGGCGCACCTCCGGGAGGATCGCCGCCATATCCTGGATCGCGATGTCCGGGAACTGCGGGCGCGCATTCGGACGCGTTTGAACCTCGAGATGGCCCTGGCGCCAGAGATCGTCGAGATCGCGGTCTCGTTGAAGCCCGACATCGTCTGTCTGGTTCCGGAGCGCCGGGTAGAGGTGACGACCGAAGGCGGACTGGATGTCGTCGCTCAGTTGGACCTCGTGACGGCGGTGACCCGGCGCATGAACGGGATCGGGGTTGAGGTCAGTCTTTTCATCGGTCCGGACGTGGAGCAGGTCGAAGCGTCGTCGGCCAGCGGCGCTCAGTTTATCGAACTGCACACCGGCGCCTACGCGGAGAGTTTTCTGGAAGGCGAGGGTGTCGACGTGGAATTAGCGAGGCTGGTGGCGGCTTCGAAACGCGCGCGGGAATTGGGATTGCGGGTGAATGCGGGGCACGGGCTGACGGTGGCCAACCTGCCGGCTTTGCTGGTGCGCGTGCCGTACCTGGAGGAGTTGAACATCGGGCACAGCCTGGTCAGTCGGGCGGTGGCGGTGGGGATGGCGGCGGCGGTAGGCGAGTTCCTGGCGGTGATGCAGAATTACCGACTGGGTCCCGTATGATCCTGGGCACGGGCATCGATATCATTGAGGTCGAGCGGGTGGCGGGGTCGGTCGAGCGGTTTGGCGACCGCTTCCTGACCCGCATCCTGGTTCAGGACGAGATCGCCTATTGCCGCAGCCACAAGAATCCGGGGCCGCACATCGCGGCCCGGTTCGCCGCCAAGGAAGCCATTTCCAAGGCGTTCGGCACCGGGATCGGTTCCTCGCTGAGCTGGCATGACATGGAGATCTGCCGGCGCGCGAGCGGAGAGCCTTACGTCCAGTTTCATGGGAAGGCATTGGATCTGCTGGCTTCAAGAGGCGGACGGCGGGTGCATGTGAGCCTCTCGCACACACTGATCTATGCGGCGGCGGTAGCGGTGCTGGAGGGTTAGCTGGGCTGGCGACCCGCCGGCCCTGGGAGGCGCAGTTCAAGACCTTCGCGGGCGGCGTCGACGCGGAGGTTCGGGTTCAGCGTGGCGGCGAGCGCCCGGGCCTGGCCGAGGATGACGTCGAGTTGGTCGTCGGTCCGATCGGGATCGTGGTGGAAGAGGAGGAGATGTTTGACCCCGGTTTCAGCGGCCTGGCGGACGACGGCTTCCACGCAGCTATGCCCCCATCCGATGCGGGCGGCGTATTCCTCGCCGGTGTATTGGGCGTCGTGGATCAGGATGTCGACGCCCTGGATCAGAGTTCGGATTTCGCGATTGCGCTGCGAGGCGACGCGAGTGGCTCGGGTGGAGGTAGGGGTTTGGGTGGTTCCGTTGCCGCTCCCATTGCCGGGAGTGAGGGAGAGGGCGCGGGCGGTGATTTCCGGACACAGGACCTCATGATCCGGGGCATAGGCGATCGAGCCGGCGGGGGTGTCGAGGCGGAAAGCGACGCCGCCGCCAGGGTGGTGGATGCGGCCGAGGGTGGCGCGCACTTGGCCGACACGGAACCGGGTGGTGCGCAGTTCATCGACGGTGATGGTGCCGGGCATCTGGGGAAGGGAGACGGGGAAGAAGGGGGATTCGACGGCGGCGACGACGGTGCGTTTCAGTCCCGACCTCGAGCCTCGCCAGCCGAGAATTCGAATCTGCTGCCGTGCGAGATAAGCGGGGGCGAAGAACGGAAATCCCTGGATATGATCCCAATGGGTGTGGGTGATCAGGATCCAGAGGCGGCGTGGGCGGTGGGCGAATTCACGGAGGAGCGATTTGCCGAGTTCCCGAATCCCGGTGCCGGCGTCGAGGATGACGATATCGGGACCCCAGCGGGCTTCGACGCACGCGGTATTGCCGCCGTACCGGACGGTTCCGGGGCCTGGGACGGCGACGGAGCCGCGGACCCCCCAGAAGCGGATCGAGAGTTCGTCCGGTGTGGCATCGGCAGCGATCGGACGGGACCCCTTTGGCATGTCTTTGCATAGACGGGGTTTGGGGTTTGTGGGAAGCGAGAACTTGGCGAGCTTCAGGAGCCTGGGAAATGCCACTTGCTATGGGTTGGGATGTCTGTTAGTCAATCCGCCCATTTTGTAAGGAACAGGAAAGCGACTGAATATGGCTAGGATTTGTGAAATTACCGGGGCTCGGCCGTCCAAGGGCAGCATCATTTGGCGCAGTGGTAAGCCCAAGCGGGAGGGTGGTATCGGTACCCACATCACCGCCATCACCAAGCGTCGCTTCTTCCCCAACCTCCAGCGGGTGAAGGCGTTGATGCCGAACGGCGAAGTCCGGTACGTCCGGGTTTCGGTGAAGGCCATCAAGAAGGGCCTCATCACCAAGCCGCCGGTGCGGACCTGGAAGAAGGAGAACAAGGCGGCTGTGGCGAAGTAGGTCGGGTCGCTCCACCCTTTCAAGGCTTTGCGTCAGGCGCCCGGTGTTCAACCAGGCGCCTGACTTTTTTTTGGAAACGCGCGGATGCCCCGGAAAACCGGGGATTGATTTCAAAGGTGTGCTCCGGGATAACTCGTCGCGTCCCACCCCAGATTCGCCACGGTATTCAGGGATGATGCGTCGTCCCCGGGACCGACGCGCTGCGGGTGCACCTCGCTGATGAGTACACTCGACTACGCGATTCTGGCGGTTTACTTCGTGCTCACGATTGGTCTCGGGCTGCATTACTCCCGCCGGTGGAAGGGGACGGAGGATTTCTTTCTCGCGGGACGCAGCCTGACTTGGCCGCTGATCGGCTTGTCCCTGTTCGCGACGAACATATCGACCGAGCACTTCGTGGGATTGGCGGCGGGAGGAAGCAGGGAAGGCCTCGTCCAGGGTGGGTACGAGTGGATCGCGAGCTATTGCCTGCTGATGCTGGCGATCGTATTTGCCCCGCAGTACCTGAAGCACCGGGTCTTCACGATCCCGGAGTTCTTTGAAAAACGGTTCGGGATCGAGACACGGCTGATGCTGACGATCTATTTCCTGGCGATGATCGTCCTGACCAAGACCTCCGTCGCCCTCTACTCGGGTTCACGAGTGTTGTCGGACCTGACCGGCTGGGATTTTCATGCGGTGATGTGGGGCATCGCGATCGTGACGGCGATTTACACCATGGCGGGAGGGCTCGCGGCGGTGGTCTACACGGACGCATTTCAGGCGGTGATCCTCATCGGGGGTTCCGTGCTGCTGACCGGATTCGCGATGAATGAGGTCGGCTGGTGGTCAGGCTTGAATGAACGCCTGGCCGTCCTTGGAAAAACAGATCTGCTGTCGATGGTCCACGGGCCGAAGGCGGACCTGCCATTCAGCGGCTTTCTCCTCGGGAATTTTCTCATCGGCGGGATGTTCTACTGGTGCATGGACCAGGTGAACGTGCAGCGGGTCCTGGGCGCGAAAAATGTGAAGGAAGCGCGGTTGGGCGCGGTGTTCGCCGGGTTCTTGAAGATCCTTCCCGTCTTCATCCTGGTGCTTCCCGGGGTCATCGCGACGGCCCTCCAGTTGGATATCCGGGGACCGGACGGTCAGCCCGATTACAACCGCACCTACGGTGTGCTCGTTCGGACCTTGCTGCCAACCGGTCTCAGGGGAGTGGTGTTGGCGGCTTTACTCGCGGCCTTGATGTCGTCGATCAGCTCGATGTTGAACTCGGCGTCGACGCTGGTGGCGCGCGATTTGGTGGCTCGGTTTCGGCCGGCCACGCCGCCCCGCACCCAGATCTGGATTGGGCACACAGCGCTCGTGGCGGTGGTGGTGGGTGGGATTCTGTCGACGCCCCTGATCGATCACTACCCGCATCTCTGGGCGTATTTGCAGGAGATCACGGGGTACCTTTCAGTGCCGTTCGCGGTGGTGGGATTGAGTGGTGTCTTCCTGCCGCGGGTGAATCGGCAGGGGGCCATAGTGGCGGTGGCTGTCGGGATTGGGTTGAGCCTGTTCCTGCTTGCGGACAGCCGGGTTGAGGGCGGTTTGTTGGGAATCCTGCGGCACCCGTACCTCAATTCCTTCCTGCACCGGTCCTTTGTGTGTGCGGTGATCACCTTCGCGGCCTTGCTGGCGACCAGCTATGCGACGCCGCCGCCGCCGCGCGAGGTGCTTTCCGGGACGTTCTCGTTCGCCTGGGTTCAGGGCGAGGGCGAGACAGCGCGGGATCTTCGCAATGCGGGAATCTGGATGGTCGGCCTGTTCGTTTGCGTGACGGCCCTGTGGTGGGTGTTTCGATAGGTCCCGCCTACTTGAGCGGCATGCCGGGTTCGGTTTTTCCGTTGGTGGTGAGGATTTGGAAGTGGTGGACGCCGGCGGCAAGCGGGTGGTCGCTGGTCCAGACGATCGTCTTATCCGGGGTGACCTCCACCATGGAGACGCCGGTGTTGGCGGCATGACTGCCGACGACCGTGTTGCCGTTGGCAAGGCGTTGAGTACCGCAGGGGTCTTTGAACAATCCGCCGACGTCCTCGTTGGTAACCTTCCAGACTATCTCACCCCCGTGGCTCAGTTCCACGACCTTGTTGCCATGGGTGAGGGAGGCGACGGTGTTGCCGTTGTCGAGACGGATGGCCGTGAACGGCCAATTCTCGGCCTTGCGCCCGCCAATGGCGTCGAAGTCGGTCTTGAAGACTCGGACCACCCGCCCATCAGGGGAGTATTCCTTGATGGCGAAGGCGAGCAGATGCGGGACGAGGAAGTTCCCGTTGCGCAACTGACGGGCCATGCGGGTTTGCATGTGGGCGTTGTCGGTCTCGGGCTGCAAGGGCACTTCCCGGACGATCGTACCCTCGGCATTCACTTCGAGAAGGCGTGGGCGGGCACCGAGTTCGGTGACCAGAGTGTTGCCGTTGTAGAGGCGTTGGGTGGTGCCGATTTCGCTGTTTTCCTTGGCGCGCGTGTAGGCGAAGACGACGCGTTGATCCCGGGTGACCTCCTCGACTTTGTCGCTGTAAGCGAGCAGGACGTTGCCGTTGGGGAGGACAAAGCCGTCCCGGGAACCGCCGTGGTATTCCCACTCCGCGCGTCCGTCTTCACTGATGATGGCGGTTTTGCCGCCCAACACGAGGTAGGCGTGTCGGATGGAACTGGGTGTGGAGGGTTGGGCTGCGGGGGCGGTAAAAGGGCCGATCAGGGCAACGAAGGCCAGGCAGGCGGAACGCAGGGTGGTGGAATGCATGGGAGGCGTGGAGCGTCGCCGGAAAACCGTCCACGGTGGAAGCAGGTTTTGTCGCGTGACCGGTAGCGGGCGGGCGGCTATCTCATCAAGGCGATGCAAATCCATGTGGTCTACTACCTGGAAGTGGTTTCGTCCTGGTGCCATTGGGCCGAGCCGGCGTGGGACCACTTGAAGGAGCGTTTTGGTCATGTGGCCCAGTTCGAGTGGCGCATCGCGCTGATGAGTGCCGACGGTTTTCCGAAATCGCGGGAGCAGGAGGATTGGTTTTACCGGCGGAGCGGCGTCTTGATGCGTTCGCCGACGATGTTGAACGGGGGATGGCTGGAGCCAGGGCGCGGGGAGTACCTCCCGCCGAACCTGCTGGCGGCAGCCGCCAGGGACTTTGGGGTTACGGATGACCGGGTGCGCCGGGCGCTTTCGGAGGCAGCGATGTTGGAGGGGCTTAAGGTTGGCCAGTGGGAGATTGCCGGCCCGATCGCGGCGCGCGCGGCCGGGTTGGAGACGAGCCAGTTGGTGGCTCACGCCCAATCCGAGCACGTGGAGCAGGGGGTGCGGGAGTCGACGAAGGAGTTTCATACGTTTCGGGTCACTCAGCGCCCGACGTTCGTGATCACCGACAAAATCGGGGATCGGGCGGTGCTTTCGGGGTTGGCGACGGCAGCTCCCCTGGTGGCTGTGATCGAGGCGATGCTCCGGGACTGCGAGGGATACGCGTCCTGGCAAGCGCATTTCGGGGAGCCACCACCGGCGTGAGCGAGTCGGAATCGGAATCGGAACCGCTTCGCTGCGGATGTCCGCACTGCGGCGGAGCCATCGAGTTTCCGGTCGAAGCGGCCGGGATGGGGGTTGAGTGCCCGCATTGCGGGGTGCCTATGAACTTGCTGGATGAAGGGGTTGGATCGGAACCCGGGATGCCGGAGGAGTTGCCGCCGATCCCGGGTCGTCCAACCGCCGCGGAATTGGCAGAGGCGTTCAGCGGCCGGGTGCAACGAGTGCGGCCGACCTCGGGGTACCGGTGGGCCCTCGGGCTGGGGTGGGTGGCAGCGCTGGCTTTGCCGGCGGTGTACGCGGCTCTGGTGGTGTTTTTGGCATGGGGGTTGTTCTGGTTCGCCGGAAGCTGGGTGGCTTGGGCGCGGTCGGCAACCGGTGGGGCGCTGGCAGCGGGGGTTCGGACGGGACTGTGGGTGCTGGGGATCGGTTTGGTGGGGTTCGTGCTGGGCTCGCTGCTGCGGCCATTCGTAATGAAGCCGCGGAAGCGCGGCCAGGCCCTGGCATTGAACCCGGTTTCCGAGCCCCTGCTGTTCGCATTCATTCACATGGTGTGCGACGCGGTCGGGGTGTCGCGTCCGGCGCGGGTGGAAGTCGACTGCCGGATGAATGCGTCGGTGGGATTTCGGGGCGGGGCGACACGGCTGGCCGCGGAGGATTGGGTTTTGACGTTGGGATTGCCGATGGTGGCCGGATTGAGTCTTCCGGCTTTCGCGGGAGTGCTGGCGCACGAATTGGGGCATTTTGGACAGGGATGGGCGATGCGCGCCTGCCGCGTGATCCGGAGATTGAACGAGTGGATGGAGCAGGCGGCGGGACGGGGGAAGGAAGACGGTGTTCTGGGCCGATGGGCGGGCGAGAGTGCGGCCGGTGTGCACCAGGGCGTGCTCGGCGTGTTTCGGTTCGGGGTTGGAATGTCGAATCTGGTGCTGGGGTTGGTGGTGGCCATAGGGCGCCTGGTCAACCGGCAGCTTCTGCGGCAGATGGAATGGAATGCGGATCGGGTGCAGATCGAACTGGTCGGCAGCGAGCAGTTTGAAGCGACCTTTCGGCGGCTTTGCGTGCTCGGGGAAGCGCGTCGGGACGTGTATCGACAGCTTCGGCTGGACCACGCCCAGGGCCGCCCACTGCCGGACGATCTGCCGCGTGCGTTGGTGCGGTTGGCGGACGCGATGCCGGAGGAAAGGATTGAGCGAGGGTGCGAACGACGGCTGTCGCAGGCCGAGGACTTCATGGACGCCCACCCCTCGGACGCCTCACGGCTGGAACAGGCGCGGTCGATGGCAGCGCCCGGGGTTTTTTGTCACGGAAGCGAGGCGTCGGTGTTGTTCGCCCATTTTAACGTGCTGAGCCGGCAAGTGACGGCGTTGCATTACCGTGAGGATCTGGGGTTGCCGGGTGAATGAAACGAAAGCGCCCGGGGGAGGGGGCTCCACCGGGCGCGCGGGAAACAAGGGGAGGGACGGGTGTCTCGAGGCGATCAGCTCGGCATGACCCAGCCGTTTTGGTACTCGCGCTTGATGAAGCGCTGAGCGGCGGGGTTATTGGTGACCAGAAGGTTTTCGGTGTCCCATTCGACGCGACCTCCGGATTGCATGGCGACATTGCCGAGCAGTATCGCTTCGGTCATGTCGCAGGCGAAATCGAAATTGGAGTAAGCGGCTGGACCGCCCTTGATGGCGGCGACCCATTCTTCCTTCATCCCGAGGTCATCGCGCCCGTTGCGGGGGATGGTGGGGGCGGGGTCCTGCCAGTTCTCGAAGTTCTTCTCGGGCAGAAGAACCCATTGGGCGCCGTAATCGTTCGGCGAGTACAGGATGCCCTTCTCACCGACGAGCAGAGAGCCGGAGCCGGGAGGTTGCTGGCCTTGAAAGAGTTCCTTCGGAGGCAGGTTCTTTTCGCCGCTGGGAAGCTTGCCTTCGTACCAGTGGTAACGGACCGGGGGCATGTCGCCGCGGGCGGGGAACTCGGAGATGATGGTGGCCCAACCGGGGAACGTTTCCGGGTTGAGCGGCTCATTTTGGGCCACGATGAGCGTCGGGCTGGTGAGCTTGAGGGCGTGGAACGCGAGGTTGGCGGTATGGCAGGCCATGTCGCCAAGCGCGCCGGTGCCGTAATCCCACCAACCGCGCCAGTTGAACGGGTGATAGACCTTGTTGTAGGGGCGCATCGGCGCGGTGCCGATGAACGACATCCAGTCGAGGTTCTCGGGGATGGCGGAGGATTCGGCTGGCCGGGCACGAATGGTCGGCGACTGGGGCCAGACGGGGCGATTGGTCCAGACGTGGACTTCAGTGACCTTGCCGATGACACCGGCTTGGATGGCTTCGACGCCGCGGCGGAGGCCATTGGCGGCGGAGCCCTGGTTGCCCATCTGGGTGGCGACCTTGTATTTGCGGGCGAGCGTGCGGAGGTAGCGGGCTTCCCAGACGTCGTGGGCGAGCGGCTTTTGGACGTAGACGGCCTTCTTGAGGACCATGGCGTGGGCAGCGGCGATGGCGTGGGTGTGATCGGGCGTGGAGATGGTGACGGCGTCGATCTGGTCACCCATCTTGTCGAACATGTTGCGGAAGTCGTGGAAAGGCTTCGCGTTAGGCCATTTCTTGAGCTTTTCGGCGATCGGATTGTCATCGCAATCGCAGACGGCGACCACATCGCCGAGGGTGCTGGCCTGATCGATGTCGCTTGAGCCCTTGCCGCCGACGCCGATGCCCGCGAAGCGGAGGCGTTCATTCGCGCCCCACACCCGGCTGGGGAGGAAGGTGAAGGCAAAGGCGGTTGCCGCGGTGGATGAGGCGAGGAAGTCGCGCCTCGAGAAATTCTTGCTCCAGGTAGGTTTCATCGAATTGGGGGATGGAATTCTGGGTTCGCGGGGAATCATCCGGCACGTGCCGGGGGTGTGGCAACCGGAAAGCCGGGACGATGGGGAGTGTTGGGGCTTGCTAGGATGCTCTTGCGTGGTAAGGCAGCGGGCTCATGTCGCATCCGGCAGAATCCTTCGACACGGTGTTTCGGCAAAGGGCGCCTGTCCTGGCGTTGGCGCCGATGCAGGATGTGACGGATCTGCCGTTTCTGCGGTTGATGGCGGATCGGGGCGGGGCGGACCTCTATTTCACCGAGTATTTTCGAATTCACACCACGGCGCAGCTGGAGCGGCACACCATGCGGTCGATCACGGAGAATCCGACGGGCCGGCCGATCATCGCCCAGCTGATTGGGAACGATCCGCCGTCACTCGCGCGCGCGGCGCGCGAACTCCAACAGTACCCGGTGGCCGGCATTGATCTGAATCTGGGATGTCCGGCGCCGGTGGTGTATCGGAAATGTGCCGGGGGAGGATTGCTGCGTGAGCCGGCGCTGGTGGACAAGATCCTTGGAACCTTGCGCGAGGCTGTTTCGATCCGGTTCTCGGTGAAAACCCGGGTGGGGTTTGATGATCCGGCCGTGTTCGAGACCTTTCTCGGCATTTTTGCGAAGCATGGATTGGATCTGTTGACGGTTCATGGGCGGACGGTGCTTGAGATGTATCGTCCGAAGGTTCACCACGACCGGATCGCTCAAGCTGTCCAGGCGATGCGCTGTCCGGTGCTGGCGAATGGCGGCGTGGATTCGCCGGCCACCGCGGTCGAGGCGTTGCGACGAACCGGGGCTCGTGGATTGATGATTGGGCGGGGGGCGATCCGCAACCCGTGGCTATTCGGGCAGATCCGATCGGCGTTGAACGGAGAGCCCCCGGTGCTGCCGACGGGGCGGGAGGTTCTGGCCTATGTGCGGGTGTTGTGGGAGACGACGTCGCCGGACCGACTGATTCCCGCGAAACAGGTCCAGAAGCTGAAGAAGTACCTGAACTTCATCGGGGAAGGCGTGGAGCCGACCGGGCAATTCCTGCATGCGATGCGGCGGGTGGCGACGGAGGCGGATTTGTTCCGGCTGTGCGGGGAGCATCTGGATCATGATCGGCCGCTGTCCTTGGAGGGGGCGAGGGGTATGGAAGCTTTCCTTTTGGCCGGGCGGGATTCGTCCTAGGCTGATCGGGAGGCATGGAGGTTTCGCTTGTCATCGGGGTTCCGCTGCTGCTCGCCCTGTCGAGCTTGAGCATCCTTTGTTCATTGGCCGAGGCGGCCTTGTTTGCGCTGAGCCGGTGGCAATTGAGGCAGATGCAGGAGGGGAATCCGGCGGACCGCCGGGCGGCACGGCTCCTGGATGAGCCGGACGATCTCCTGTCGGCGTTGTCACTGGGGAACACGCTGGCGAACGGGATGATCGTCCTGTTGACCCTTTTGATGGCGTTGTCGTCGGGTTGGCGATTGGAGATGACGCTGCCGCTGGCCTTTCTGGTGGTGGTGTTCGGGGAGATCCTGCCAAAGACCCTGGCGGTGCGGTCGCCGCGGAAATGGTCGGTCTGGGTCACGCCGGCGGCGGCGCTGTTGCAGAAACTGACCCGCCCGGTGCGGCGGCTCGCGCGCGGATCAATCGACGGGATGCTGTCCTGGTTCATTCCGGCGTCGGCGCAACCGGCGCCGATCACGGTCGAGGAGTATCGGGAGTTGCTGGACATGGCAGTGCAGCAGGGGGCATTGGGACATTCGGAACGGGAGATCATCGCGCAACTCATCACGCTGGATCGGAAGTGTGCGCGGGACGTGATGCGCCCGCGGGCGACGATGGGTGCGGTGCCGGATGACCTGACGACGGAAGAACTGGTGGCGGCTGCCCGTCGTTTGAAGCACCGGCGGCTGCCCATGTACGACGAGACGCCGGACACGATCGTGGGCGTATTGAACACGCAGACGTTTCTCCTGGACCCGGAGCATCGGCTGGATGAGGCGGTCGAGTTTCCATCGTTTGTGCCGGAGACCATGAACCTGATGCATCTGTTTCAGGCGTTGCAGCGGCAGAAGCGGAGTCTGGCGATCGTGTTGGACGAGTTCGGGGGGGTGGCCGGGGTGGTGCGGATGGAGGAGATCCTGGCCGAAGTGCTGGGTGAGATGTCGGCGCCCGGTGCGGTGCGGGGGTTGGTGTTCGCGAAGCTGGGTCCCGGACGTTGGCGGGCGAGCGGGGCGATGCGGCTGGAGGATTTCCGGCGGGAGTATCCGGCGTTGCCGGAAGTGGCGGATGTGGAAACCCTGGGTGGGTTGCTCCTGGCCGAACTCGACATCGTGCCGGCCCGCGGACAGAGCGCGGTGGCCTACGGTTTGAAACTGACGGCAACGGTCGTGGATGAGCGCCGGGTGCACGAGCTGCTGGTGGAAGTGGGTGGCGCTCGATGAACCCATGGGTGACGGCGGGGACGGTGGTGGTGGCACTGGCGGTGGCGTTCCTGCTCTCCGGCATGGAGGCCGGTGTGTTTGCGCTGAGCCGGTTTCGCATTCGACGGCTGGCGCGCGAGGGCGGTCATCGGGCGGCGCGGCTCCAGGGCTTTCTGGATCATCCGGAAAATTTTCTGTGGACGATCCTGATCGGCAACACCCTGGCGACTTTCACGGTCGTGACGACGGCGACCCTGGAACTGCGATCCTGGCTGGGGCGGAGTCCGACGTGGTTCATGGGGATGATGGTGGGGGTCCTGCTCGTGCTCTATGTCTTCGCGGATCTCCTGCCCAAGCTGGTGTTCCGCCGGTTTCCGAACCGGCTCTGCCTGTTGGGGGTGCCGCTCTTCCGGTTGGTGCATGTGGTGCTGTCGCCAGCGGTGGGCGCCACCGAATGGGTATCCAGTCGGGTTCTTCGCTGGACCGGAGGTCGCGCGTTCACCGGAAAATTGTTCGGGAGCCGGGCTGAACTGCGGCAAGCGATCGAGGAATCGGCTGAATCCCTGTCACGGGAGGAGGTGACGATGATCAACCGCATCCTGGACCTGCAGAACCTGCGCGTTGTGGACCTCATGACCGGCATGGCGAAGGCGACCACCCTGCCGGCCGAGGGAACGGTGGCGGATTTGCTGGACCTGGTGCGCCAGCGGCGGGTGTCGTCGGTGCCCCTGTGGAAGGGGCATGGCCGGGACCGGCGGGTTCTCGGGGTGGTGGCGGTGGCGACAGTCATCTACGAGAGCGGGCATGTGGCGTCGCAACCGTTGGAGTCGCTGGTGCAGCCGGCGTTGTTCGTCGAGATGGACGCTCCGTTGGACGCAGCGCTGAGGGCCATGCAACGGGGGCGTCAACGGTTCGCCGTAGTGCTGGATCGGCGTCGACGCGAGGTCGGGGTGATCACGTTGAACGACATCCTAGGTTCCATGTTCGGGGAGGTCCGGGTATGACGCTGGACTGGAATGAACTCAGCGCGACCGCGGGCAAGGCGGTGGCGGGGGTGGTGATCACGGGTTTGAATGCGTTCTTTGTCGCGGCGGAGTTCGCGTTGATCCGGGTGCGGGATACGCAATTGCAGCCGTTGGCGGAGGCGGGGAGCCGCCGGGCGGTGCTGGCGCGGCACATCATTCGAAACATCGACGCCTATCTAAGCACCTCGCAGCTGGGGATCACCCTCTGCGGTCTGGGGATGGGAGCCCTGGTGGAACCGCTCTTCACCGAGTTGCTTCAACCGGTTTTCGCCATGACCGGGGTGGTTTCGCCCGAGGTACGCCAGACGGCGGCGTTCCTGGTGGGTTTCCTGGTCAATTCATTCGTGCTCATTGCGATCGGCGAGCTCGCACCGAAATCATTCGCCCTGCGGCGCCCAGTGTCGGTCGCGCTGGTCGTCGCCCATCCGCTGTGGCTGATCTACTGGGGGTTCTTTCCGTTCATCTGGATGCTGAATCGGACGTCCCAATGGGTGTTGTCCCGGTTGGGAATCGGAGCTGCCAACGAGGCCGACCAGGCGCATTCCGATGAGGAATTGCGGTTGATGATCCAAAGCGCTCCCCGGAAGGGGCACGAATCGACCCTGGGACGGGAAATCATTCTGAACGCCCTGGAATTGAGGCGTCGCCGGGCGCGCGAGGTGGTCCAGCCGCGTCCAGAGGTGGTGGTGTTCGCGACGGACGCCTCGATCGAAGATTGCGTGAAACTGGCCGAGGAGACGCGGTACTCACGATTTCCGCTGTGCGAAGACGGGGACCTGGACCGGACGGTGGGCGTGCTGCACATCAAGGACCTTCATTCGCGTCGGGACCGGAAAGGCACCGCGGCGGACCTGAAGGTGCTCGCGCGTCCGGTGATCTACGTTCCGGAACTGGCGCGCCTGGAGCGGGTTCTTCAATTCCTGCTCGAGCGACGTCTGCACCTGGCGTTGGTCGTGGACGAGTACGGCGGGACCGTTGGACTCGTGACGCTGGAGAACATTCTCGAGGAACTGGTGGGCCAGATTCAGGATGAATTCGATCAGGAGCGACCGTTGAAGGTGCAGGTGGATGAGACCACCTGGGACGTGGCCGGGAACCTGCCCCTGCACGATCTGGGGCATTTGGTGGAGGAGCCGTTGCATCAGCCGGGCGTCTCGTCTGCCAGCGGCTGGGTGACTCAGCGGTTGGGGGGCTTTCCTCGAGAGGGCGATTCCATCCCGGTCGGGGGTTTCCTTGTTCGGGTGGAGGAAACCAGGGGTGCACGCGTGACGCGGCTGCGGGTGACGAAGGTGGTGGTGGCGCCCGGAACGGAAGGGAAAGATCCTCCGGGGGAAGAAGCCCCTGCGTCGTAGGGCAGCGAGCAGTGAACGGTGAGCAGTGGGCGTCGGGCATGAGGACGTCGCGGCGCTCGCGCCATGCTGACAGAGCCTGAACCCGGGCAGAGTTCCCAGGGCGGGACGCCCGGCTCGGCTGCACGCGGGATGTCTGCCGCCACGAACCGCAGGTCAGGATGCCGTCTCTACCCAGCCGTTGACGCGAGTCGTTGGAGGGCGAGGACGTTCAGGAGGGCCTTCGGGGCGATGGAATCCACCAGGATGTATTCTGGGACCTTCGCGCCATCGGCGCTGCGTTCGGAGCAATGATCGTTGTCACCATGGGGGCCGAGGCCATCGAGCGTGGGCACGTGATCGCAGATCCAGTTGCCGTCGCTCAAACCACCGCGTTCCTCGCCGCCTAGGCTTTGACCGAGGCTTTCAGCGGTGGACTGCCAGATCTGGAAGAGACGGTCGGTGCCCGCGTTGCGCGGCCAAGGCGGGCTTTCCTCGAGCAGTTCGACGCGGACCAGGCACGGGAGGCCGTCGACGGGACTGCGTACATCGCCGGGGCCGTTGAGGACGAGAATTGCCGCGACGCCGGCCTGGTAGATGTCACGGGTGAAGGCGCGCATTTCGACGTCGGCGGTGGCGAGGTGGGGGACGCGGTTAACGGCGATCCCGCCCGAGACGATGCCCACGTTGAAGGTGAGGTGGCGGGAGTAGTCGGTGAGGTCGGCGATGCGGTTCACGACCCGGCCGATTTGGGAGATTGCATTGGCGCCGCGTGGGTGTTTGGCGCCGGCATGAGCGGCGCGGCCTTCGGCTGTGACCCGGAAGGTGGCGCGGCCTTTGCGGGCCACGACGAGGCAGGGCGTGCCTGCCGGGCGTCCTTCGGCCTCGAACACGAGGGCGGCGAGTGTGTTGGAAGGGTCCAGGCGTTGGTGGGAGAGCACCGCGAAATCGCGGGATAGGGTTTCCTCGGAGGAATTCCAGAGGAGCCGCCAGGTGATGCGTTGAAAAGTCTCGGGATCAGCTTCCGCGAGGGCGGAGAGGGCCAGGTGCATCATTGCGGTGCCGCCTTTGATGTCGATGGTGCCGGGACCGTAAATCCGGGGTCCTTCGGGCTGCCAGCGGAAGCCATTGCGCTCCTCCTCCTCGGGAGGGAAGACCGTGTCGAGGTGGGAGACGAGGGCGATGGATTGGGGGGAGGTGCCCGGGCGCGTGAGGACGAGGTGATCGCCGCAGGCTGAGTTTTGGTGCGGGACGAATTCCGCGGTGAAACCGAGGGGTGCGAAACGCTCGGCGGTGAGGCGACCGAGCTGGTTCACGCCGGCGCGGTTGCCGGTGTAGCTGTTGATACCGACGAGATCGCGCAGGAGGTCGAGCGTCGAGGGGAGTCGATCCTGGATCCGGCGGGCGAGGTCCGGGACGGTCATCGGGCGGGGTTGTAACCGGGGAGCGGTTTGCCGTCGTCGCCGAGCTTTCCACAGGCCCAGAGGAGGCCGCGGGCGGTCAGGTCGAGGAACCAGGCTTCTTCCATGGTCTTATTGTAGTGACCGAGGGTGGTGCCGAAGACGCGGCCCTTGCCGTAGGTGTTGATCCAGACGTTGACCTCGTCTTTTTTGGATTCGTGGCTGTAGCCGGTGGCGAGCGGGGTGGCGTCGGGCCAGACCTTCACGATGTTGTAGAGTTCCTCCACGGGGGTCTGCCAGGTGGCGGGCAGGCCCAGGACGATCGGGTGATCAGCCTTGGCGAGCTTCATCGGGTAGGCAAAGTGGGAGCCGTGGCGGTGGGACGTAACGCCGCAGAACTTGAACCATTCCTCGTTGGGCGCGCGGTAGCAGTGCATGGCGCAATGAATGACCAGGGCGGGCACACCGGCGCGGTGGGGGGCGAGAATACGTTCGAGCCAGGCGGGTTCCTTTTCATCGGCAAAACACTCGTTATGGACGACGACGTCGTAACCCTTGGCCCAGTCGTCCTTCTGGTAGATGTCGACCTTGCCGGTGGTTCCGGTGCGGGGGTCGTGGACGATAGTCCATTCGACATTGGCGCGGGCGCTGATGCCCTGGGGGAGGATCTCCTTCTGGCGGGGGTAATCATGGCAGCAACCGCCGGTGATGAGCAGGGCGCGCAGAGGTTTGGTTTCGGCGGCGTGGGAGGACCACGTGGAAGCGCTGGCGACGAGCGCGAGGGTGGCGGCGAAGGCAAGGAGTCTCATGGGGTGACGAAGGGAACTTCGAGGGTTGGGAATTTAGGGTGGGTGGTTTGAATGACGAGGCGAGCCTGGGCCGGCGGGGGTGGGACGGCCCAGCCGCCGGGAAGGGTGAAGCGGACAATGATGCCGTTGGCACCGCCCGCCGGTTGGATCTCGGGCTGGGTGAATGCCGGGCCGCCTTCGAGCACGGCACTGATGACCTTGAAGTCCGGTGTGCTGTCGGTGCAGCGGACGAGCGTCTGAAGATGGCGTTCGGTGGTCAGGACACCCGCGGGAAGCGTGAAGCGCTGGGGCACGACAGTCACCGACCGGTCCACGATCGCGCGGGCGGCGAAGGCGAGCGATTCCGGCCAGCCTTCGGGGACGGGTTTTTCCAGGATGACCATGAGGGTGGCCTGCTGGTTTCCAAAGCCGAGCGACGGGGTGGTCGACACCTCGATGTCGTAGGACTTTCCGGGGGCGAGGGTGCGGAGGTTGGCGGCAAAACCCGGGTTTTGGGAGCGGACCGCCGCGACGTGGGCGGGTTCGTCAAATTCGAGGTGAAGCACGCCCTGCGTCTGGGTGTTGTCGGGGTCTAGACGGCCGAAATCGAGGGTGCCGGGACTGATCCGGACGGGTTTCCAGACGAGGCCTGAGATTTGGACGCGGGTCTCGTTGGAACGGGCGTTGCTGTAGAGAACGAGTTGGTGCGAGAAAGGCCCCGGTTCGCGGGGGGCGGCCAGGGCGATTTCCAACGCGGAAGCTTCACCGGGTGCGATGAGGGTCTGGAGTCCGTGTACAATCCGGCCTCCCGGGGGCGGCGTGGCGCGGCTGATTTGGAGGGCGCTGGCGCCGGTGTTGGTCAGGCCGAGGGTGAGCATCCGGCTGGTGCCGGCGAAAACCCGGCCGATGAGGATGTTGGTAGAGGCAAGGCTCATTTCCGGGAACCGATCCCGGACGAGGCCGAGGTTCTTCTCCAGCAATTGAAACAACTCGGCGTCGTCCTCGGGCGAGCCTACCACGATCTCGGAGCCGATGATGAACTGCGGGATGCTGCCGCTCTTCGTCTTCTCACGATTGGCAGCGAGGATCAGCTTGGTGGTGGAGACGAGATTGCTGCTCCAGAACGCATGCGTTTTCAGCGCCTCGGCGAGTTGGTTGGTGCCAAGACGGGATTCAAGGATGGGTCGGACATTGGCGGTCTTGGGGGGGAGTCGATCGAAGTAGATGTCGGTTCCGACGTCGGACCAGACCTTGGGATCGAGTTGCCAGGAGGCGAGCATCAGTTCCTGGAGTTCGAGAGAATCGCCACCGTGGTGGGTAGGCAGCATCAGGACCGCGAGCGAGGACGGGCCGAAGGCTTCGCGGACACCGGCTAGAATACGGTTCGCCTGGCGGCAGTGGATGCAGGTGTAGTCGGAAATCATCACGAACCGACGAGGGGCCTCAAGGGTGCCGTAACGGGGCAGTTCGGCGGCCTCGAAGACGAACTTGCCGTCGTGAAGGCTGAGCAACGAAGGCGGTTTCAAGGCGGCATCCACCGTGGGCGGATTGCCGGGCACCGCCGCGGGAGGAGAGTTGGACCCGGGGACCGCTGACTCGGCCGGGGTGATCGGAGGTGGTGTGGCGGTGGCGACGATGGAGGTGGCGGGCGCGAGTCCGGGTGCGGGCGTGGACATGGATGCCGTGACGATCCGGCGTTTGGGCGGTTCGGGGCTGAGGGACTGGGCGACGATGAAGCCGCCGAAGGCGACAGCCGCGAGGATCGTGGCGTAGCCCCAAAACGCGGGGAAAACCGCGAGGGCAGGGCCAGGTTCGATCTTGGAAACCTTTCCCTTCTTGGAGATCGGGGGCGCCGGCGGTGTGGGTGGCGGTCCGGATTCCCGCCGCCAGGCGAGCGCCATGAGGATTGCGCCGGCGGTGGCGATGGCGTGGGTTGCGGAGCACCACTTACAGAACGCGTGGATCACGAAAAGTTGGAGCCCCGCGAACCAGAGGCCTGCAGCCGGAATAAGTAGGAGCAGCGCGGCGGCGGCGATGCGCGTTCGGTGCTGGTCTGGACGGAACGGGCGGGCTGCCAGGAATGCGAACGCGAGGTAAGTCAACGATCCGAAGAGGCCGACGGGAATGCCGAACACCTTGGCCCACTTGCTGGACAGCACGACACCGCAGTCACCGTCGGTGCAACCCGGGACCGGGCCTGACTGGAGCGACTGGTAGATCAGCCAGGCAGAGATCAGAGCGGCGATGCCGAGGAGGATGAGAGAGGCCGTGCGGAAAGGTGCGCCTACGGTGAGATTCGGGGATGGCGGTGTGGAGACTCGTGCCATGCGGCGGAGGGAGAACAAGTGGAGGAAGCAACCCAGGGAATGGAATCGCGGAAAGCAAGGGGCTCAGTTGAGCTTCGCTTCGTATTCCTTGAGGGTCTTCTCAAGTTGCGGTTTGAGGTCCGCCTCGGTGCATAGATCGATCGCCTTCTTCTGCAAATCCACCGCTTCCTGGACCTTGCCGCGGATGAATTGGGCGCGGGCGTAGGTATCGACGATGGAGGCGTTTTTTCCTTTGGAGGCGTCGTAAGCGGCCTTGGCGGCTTTGCCGGCGAGTTCGTGATCCGGATTCTTCAGTCGGGGGTGGGTGAGGAGAATCCAGGCGAACTGGTTCATGAGCTCTGCGTTGCCCGATGCGTCCTTCAGAATGGATTCGCCGAGTTCCTTGGACTTGGGCGTGGCCACGCCGTCAGCGACCAACTCGAAGTAATCGCGCATGGACTTTTCAGCGTTGAACGAGCGTTTGGCGGACTCGATGTCATGCCTGCCGTTGACGATGTCTTCCAGGGCCTCGTCGAGGCCGGCCATGGGATGGCCGTGCCAGGCGATCCGGCCCTGTTTGTCGACGATGAAGGCGTGGGGGATGCCGGTGACGCCGAACCCTTCCATGTAGGCGGCGGTGGTCTTGCGTGCGTCATCCACGGCGACCACATAGTTCATCTGGTCGGCCATCTTTTCGACGAATGGTTTGACCTTGGGGACGGTTTCGTCGCTGACGCCGACGACGGTGACGCCTTTGTCCTTGTACTTGGCTTGGAGTTCGGAGAGGTGCGGGATGCTGGCGCGGCAGGGCTGGCACCAGGTGGCCCAGAATTCGACGACGGTGATTTGTTTGCCTTTTTCGGCCTTCAGATCGATCGCCTTTCCCTTGACCCAGTCCTTGATCTGCAGTTCCGGGGCATCCATTCCGAGTTCTGCCGCCGAAAGGGTCCATGTGCAGGCGACGGCGAGAAGGGTCGTCAAGGCGGTGATTTTCATGGTGGGCCGACTCAAACACCCCAGCCGGCAAAGTCAAACCCGTGGGCGGTGACAAGCGGGCTGCCCTAGCGAGCGACCTCGCGATCCGGTCGCGGGTTGAAGCCCACTGGGGGGTGCCCACCGCGGCCTCCGGCGTCCGGCACGATCGAAGCGGGGGCGCCCGGGCCAGCGTGGGGCAACATGCAGGGGAAGGTGTGCCCGGACGGAGAAATGAAAGCGAACCCCAGTCCCCGACCTGCCAGCAAATAGGCCGAAGGGCGGGAGGCAGCATCCCGGCGCAGTTGGTCGAGCTTCTTGGAGAGGACACCGGTGAAAGCTGGAAAGTCGTCAGTCATCCAGGACAGCTTGTATACTGTCCCACAGACAGGTCTGCTAGTCTGAAGTCGTGAACTCGAGAGAATCCGAGGAAGCTCAACTACCCGCCACCTACCGACGGCTCCAGGCACAATTGGGGCAGACCGGTTGGGTAGCCCTTGGCAGCGTGCTGGAGCGCGACAAACCCGGGCAGGGAGGCCCGCGCTACCAATGGTCGCGTCGGGTGGAAGGCAAGACCGTCACCGTGGCCCTGAGTGCGGAACAGTTCTCCTGGCTCACCCAAGCAATCGCGAACCAACGACAGGTGTGGGAAACCTTGGAACGTATGCACCTAATCGCCCTTGAACACATGTGGAAAAACCTACCCAGCACCTCCCGTCGCAAGCGCCTCTCCAAACGCACGTTAGGCACTAACTAAGGGCCATTCAGAACCGACCCCTTTGCTGTGGCAAGATAAGCAGCAAAGGACGCGGTGGAATCAGGGCGGGGGCAGTCGCCAGTCGGTGGGGGAGTTAAGTGGGAGGGGACGGGTGCCGGCCATGCGGTCGGGGTCGCCGAGGCGGGATTCGATGGGATTGCCCCAGATCCAGAGTTGGCTTGCCGTGGTGATTGCAAGGGTATGCTCGGCACCGGTGGCCAGGGCGGCCCAGTTGTGGCCGCCGGCGACCTGGGTGGGGGTGCGGGCGGGCGCGGCTCCCAGTCCGAGGTAGCCGGATCGCTCGGTGCCCCAAACCCAGAGGCTCCCGTCATCCTGGAGGGCCGCGGAGTGGAAGAGCGCGGCGGCCAAAGTGCGCCAACGTGTGGAAGCACCGATGCGAACGGGTGCGAGTCGCTGGGTGGTCGTGCCGTCGCCGAGTTGGCGGTTCTGGTTATCGCCCCATGCCCAGAGGGAGCCGTCGTCGCGAATCGCGAGGGTATGAAAGCAGCCGGCGGCAATGGCGCGCCACACCGTCTGGCCCCCGATGCGTGTGGGCGCGGGCACGAGGCCCGCGCGCGAGCCGTTGCCCACCTGCCCGTGGGAGTTGGAGCCCCAGATCCAGAGGGAACCGTCGGCCTGAAGTGCAACCGTGTGATTGGCCCAGGCGCTGATCGTGGTCCAGACCGCCTCGCCCCCGATAGGGATGGGCACGGGGACGAGTCGATTGGCGGTGGTGCCGTCGCCGATGACGCCGTTGATGTTCCGTCCCCAAGTCCACAACGTTCCATCGGCGCGCAGCGCGACCCCGTGATTGTCCCCGGTGACTGTCTGGGTCCAGGAAGATTCTTCGCCCACCCGGACAGGCACTCGCTGCTGGTTGCCCCATTCCCAAAGGGTTCCGTCCTCGCGCACGCCCACGGTGCGGGTGGTGGAACTGGTGGCGATCGATTTCCAGCGGGTGCCGGCGACCAACTCGACGGGGGCCGATACCTGCGGAACCGCGCCCTGCCCCAGGGCGCCTTCACGGTTCGAGCCCCAGCCCCAGAGCGTGCCGTCTTGTTTGAGCACAGCGGAATGCGCGAAACCGGCGGTGGCGGTGACCGGTGACGCGGGGGTGAGGATGCGGAGGATCACATTCCCGATCTCCGCGTCGAGGGCCGCAGTCAACGGAACTTGGACGAGCGCCCGATGGCGTCGTCCCCCCACGGTGATTCCCGCCCCGAGTCGCAGCGGACGGGTACCGACCCGAACCCCGTCGAGCCGGAAGCGGCCCTCGGCGTCGGTGAGGCCGTGTTCGAGCGGATGATCGTAAGCGATGACCTCGGCGTCGGCGATTGGCGAGCCGTCGGGAAGCACGACGCGGCCCGTCACGCGCACGGCCGGGTCGGGCGCTGCGGGGTTGGTGCCCAGTAAGCCTTCGTCGAAGTTCGTCAGGCCATCGCCGTCGGAGTCGGCCGATTGTTCTCCCGCCGCTATGGGGTTGAGGAGGGTGGAATTGCTCAGTTCGAAGGCGTCGTCGAGGCCGTCGCCATCAAGGTCGTGGGGTCGGTCGAGGTCGAGGCGCTGGACGACGTAGAACTCGGTGGCGCTGGGAGCCAGCGCAAACCGGTCCTCGAGTTCGACTGTGTTGGAAGCCGCCGAGGCAACGGCCACCGGCGTCACGATGCGACGGTACGACGGGCCGCGTCGCAATACGTAGTAGGCGCCTTCCTCGGCGGTGACGACGACGCGGACCCCGCCGTTGGACAGTGTGCGGATCTCGCGGATGACAGGTTCGGCAGACGGCGAGGAAACAACGAGCCCGAGCAACAGGGCGGCGAGGCAGGGGGTGGGGGCGATCCGGCAGGATCCAGCCAATGGCCGAGTTGGAACGGAACGATGAAGACGACGAATGAACTTTATATACGGTTGCGGGTACGTAGCCCTCGGGCGGGTGAGGTCATGAAGGCGCGCCCGTAAAAGCCTAAGGAGAGACCATTCGCTATTCCCCCCGCCAGGCGCACGCCTTTTCCCCGGCTCTTGGGCGCGATGGGCGCACCTCAGATTTTTAGAAGGGAACGGATAAGGGCGGCGGAGGAGCGGGATTGAAGGGACGACGACAGCGGCATTTTTATCGGATCTCTGGTCTCGCGTTCTGGTACCCGGGTGCGGATGAGCGAAGGGGAGATCGTCATGCAGGGCCGGCGCCTCGGCGGGCGGGAGGTCGAGGAAGTGCGTCTCCTGGTCAGCGAGCATCCCGGGTGGAGCCGGAATCCGACCGTGGGGTCAAACATTGATGATTGAATAAAAGGCTCTGCCCTCTGGCTGGACGAGACCAGTGCAAGCCCGTTTTTGCGTTTCTTCCACGGAGGACCTGCAGCAGAAGCTGCGGGAAGGCCTCCGTTCGCTGGAGCGGGGGGAATTCAGCACCAGCACCGTCTAAGACATCATCGCGGCGGGGCGGGCACGGCTTGCCGACCGGAAAACGCATGGCTGAATTCCCGCGTGCTACACGGAGCCAGAAACTTCGAAGATCTGCTGTAATGCCGCTGTGTTCTGCCGTCGCTTCTTCTTCCTGCCGCCCCGCGGAACGCGTCGGCCTATTGGCGGTGGGGCAGGGAAGGGTCGCCCTTTGGGAGCCCGCTTTTCGCCCCCGCGAGCGCCCTGGGCGGCTGCGACATCAAGTCAGGCGTGAGCGTGTAGTGTCCCCGGGGACGCAAAACGGTCTCGTTCTCCAGCAGCCCATCTAGGACGTAGATGGCCTCGCGCGGAGAGCACGAGATCGCTCCGGCTGCGGAGACTCTGCGCAACGACAATTATTTCTCCCCGGCGGAGAAGTATAATTGTCGTTCTACGCGGCGCCCCGGTGTTCCGCGCGCCAGCGCGGGGTAGCTTGAAGGGTGATGTGCGTCCGGTCGGGGACAGGTGAACTCGGGGTAGGCAGTGGGCCGGGGTCGAAATGTCAAAGGTTGAGACTCGACTTCAGTGGTTGCCTTACGAATCAGTCGGGGACGAGCCGCCGGTTGGGGTGCCGCGTCGCTTGAATTCCGGGGTGGGATTGGGCGAGAAGAGGTGGGTCACGGCCTGCGGCGGGCGGGACGGTTGTCCTGTCGGCGGCGGAGACTGGGCAGGAGACTGTCATGAACGAATCGAAGTATCGGGCGTACAAGGGGCTGCCGGAGGTGGCGGGGATCTGTTCCCTGGCGCAGGCGGCGGGTCCGGGGTTGTCGGTGAACGAGTGTGTGGACCGTCTGAAGCGTTATCACTACGCGTTGCATCGTCTCTGGCACCTGTTCAACGCGCGACTGACGGCCGAGCCGGTGTACGAGATCAAGATGGCGTTCAGCCTGCATGGCCATCTGTGTGCCCAGCATGTGACGGCGATGCGGGAGCGGGTGGCGGAGATGCGGCATCCGCCCCTGGGGCTGGATAAGATTCCGCATGATCGCCTTCGGTTGTTCTTCGACGAGATGGTGGCGGCTCCCCACACCTACGACGTGTTGGCGGCGGTTTACACCCGTGCCTTGCCGGCCCTTAAGCGTGGCATGGAACGGCACCTGAACGACACCAATCGCCTGGCCGACTGGCCTTCGGTGCGGCTGATCCGGTTCGCGCTGTTGGAAGTGGACGACATGCTCGCCTGGGGCGGCGAGGCGCTGAAATGCCTGGCGGACGAACCCCGGAGTGAAGGCTTGGAGGCCTGGCTGTCGTCTCTGGAGGCGTGCCTGAACGACGCGGGCGGGCTGGATGGGACGGAACCGACTGGGGATGCGCCATTGCCTTCCGGTTTGCCGCGGTTTTCGGCTGTGCCGTTCCGCTATCACCGGACCCCGGGCCGCGACGCCCGCTTTCCGGACCCGTACAACATGGGTGTGCACGCCGAAGAGTTCCTCTACACCCCGGATTTCCCGGCGTCGGCGAAGACCCTGATGATGTACTTCAAGCGGCTTCGGGAGATCGACGTCCCGGAGATGATGGCGAGCATTCTCGTGGAGTCCGTGGATAAGCCGTGGGAATTCCACCGGGACATGACCCGGCAGCTCTGGGACGAGGCGCGGCACGCGATGATGGGTGAGGCGGGATTCGTGAAGCTGGGAGTGGATTGGCCCCGGCAGGTGATGGTGAACTTCACCTGGTCGAAAGGTCTCAACGAGCAACTGAAGCCGGCGGAGCGGCATGCGGTGCTGTGGTTCATCGAGCAGGGGTTGATGTCCAAGACCGGCAAGCGCTACGAATGGGAAGTGGGACGCGATTCCGGCGACCCCTTGTCGGAGTTGTTCCAGGACTACGATTGGGCTGACGAGGTGTTGCACGCGCGGATTGGCCGGGAGTGGTATGTGAGCCAGTTTGGCGACAACGTGGAGAAGGCGGCGCACTACGGGAGCGAGTGCTGGAGCAAGGTGGTTTCCGATTGGGCCGCGTGGCGTGAAGCGCATCTCACGGAACACCGCAACTGGTGGCCGGAGTTGTATGCGGACTTCTGTCGGCGCCGCGGGATCGCTCCCGACCCGGCAGCGATGGCGTTCAGGACGAGCTATGCGGAGACGCGGGCGGATTTGAAGCGGATCGCCTCCTCCGGCTAGGACTTTCCCACCATGACTCACGCGGCAGCAGCAGCCCTGGCGGATGGGCGGGGAGCCTTCACGCTCGAGACTGTGGAGGTGGCGGAACCGGCCGGCGACGAAGTGCTCCTCGAGATGCGGGCGGCGGGCATCTGTCACACCGATCACGCTTCGCTTTCGTGGAAACGTCCCCTGGTCATGGGCCATGAAGGCGCAGGCGTGGTGCGTTCGGTGGGGCCGGGGGTGCAGCACGTTCGCATCGGAGATTCGGTGATTTTGAACTGGGCCATTCCGTGCGGCACATGTCACGCCTGCCGCCGGGGCGACGCGGTGTTGTGCGAGTCGAGCCGGCCGGCGCACGTGATGGAACCTTCGGCGGGGCACGCCCGGGCCGAAGGGACGCTGTGGCGGGGCAGGCCGGTGGATCGCTCCTTCAACCTGGGCACACTTTCGACGCTGGCTTTGGTGCGCTCCGCGGCAGTGACGCTTCTACCCGCGAGCGTGCCCTTCGCGTCGGCGTGCGTCGTCGGTTGTGGGGTGATGACGGGCTTCGGATCGGCGGTCAATGTGGCACGGGTGGCGCCGGGCAGCGTCGTGGCGGTCCTGGGTTGCGGTGGGGTGGGTTTGAACGTGATCCAAGGGGCCCGCGTGTGCGGGGCCGGGCGCATCATAGCCATCGACGTTCGGGAATCGGGCTTGGCCCAGGCGCGTCGGTTCGGAGCGACCGACACGATCCTGGCGGGAATGGAGGACGCGGACTTTTCGGCGATGAGCGAGGCGGTTCGACGGCTGAATGACGGGCGTGGGGCGGACTATGCCTTCGAGGCGACGTCGGTGCCGGCGCTGGCGTTCGCTCCTCTGCGGTTGGTGCGGGACGGCGGAATGGCGTTGCAGGTGAGCGGCATCAACGATTCGGTGACGGTGCCGATGCCGTGGTTCATGTGGAATAAGCGGTACGAAACGCCGTTGTATGGCGGGTGTGTGCCGGGTCGGGATTTTCCGAGGATCTTCGAGCACTACCGCCGGGGCGAGGTGAAGCTCGACGAATTGGTGACGCGCACTTATCCGCTGGTTGATCTGGCCCAGGCCATGGACGACATGATGGCAGGGCGGAACGCCAAAGGGGTCATCCTGTTCCCGTAACGGCCAAGGCCATGTTCAGAACCTTCGAGATCTCGGAACCGCGGTTTGAGTGGGCGGGGCTGCGTTATGTGACGGTGAAGAGCGCGGCGCTGAAAGGGCGCGGTGACATCACGCTTTGGGTGCCGACGGGCGCGGTGCCTGTGGGGATGGTGCTCTTGCTGCACGGCGTGTACGGCAGCCATTGGGCGTGGGCGCTGAAAGGCGGCGCGCATCGGACCGCGGACCGGATGGTGGCGTCGGGGGAGATTCCGCCGATGGTGGTGGCGATGCCGAGCGACGGGCTCTGGGGCGACGGTTCGGGCTATTGGACACACCCAGCGCAGGACTTTGAACGTTGGATGGTGGAGGAAGTGCCTGCGGCGGTGATTCAAGCGGTGCCCGCATTGAGCGAGGGTGCGCCGCGGTTCATCGCCGGACTGAGCATGGGCGGGTACGGAGCGTTGCGCCTGGCCTGCCGTTATCCGGAGCGATTTGCGGCGGCATCCGGGCATTCTTCGATCACTCGCTTTGAGCAGTTGGCGCTGTTTGTCGAAGAGCCGTTGGAAGCATATGGCCCGGGTGAGGGGCCGCGGGATGTGTTGGAAGTGGCGCTGGCGAATCGGCATCGGTTACCCCCGCTGCGATTCGACTGCGGAACCGAGGATGTGCTGATCGAGGCGAATCGGGAACTGCACCGCGCTCTGGAGAGTGCCGGCGTTCCGCATGTGTACGAGGAATTCCCAGGCGGCCACGCGTGGCCGTACTGGGAGACGCATCTGGCGGAGACGTTACGGTTTTTTGGGCGGACGGCGCGTGGGTAGATCCTCCAATGCCACGATGTGAAGGGCATCGATCGTGGTCACGGAATCGTCCTTGCCGAGCACGGCGACCACGCTTTTGCCCACCATGATGAACTCGGGATGGGGGATGGGGTAACGCTTTCCGCCGCTGGTCTCGATGGCGAACGGTCGGAAACCTTGGGTCAGCTTCTGACAGATGCGCTCCGTGTTCATGGGCATGGATGCTGGCCTGCCATGGCTCGTCAGCAAGTTCATACCTGCCGGGGTCAAAAGGCGCTGGTGGGGCCTAGGGGCTGGTGCCTATCGTTTCGGCCACTCCGGTTCCACTGACCGCACCCGACCTCCAACCCGATTCCCACCGTGACTTCGAATTCTGACGCGCTTCGCCCGGATGTGTGTAGTCCACCGAGATCAACGCGAGCCCATGGGGTGCGAACACCCTGCTCACAGGCCATGAACCGCGGAGCGAGGAAGACCGCGAGCGGCCCTCACCCCGGCCCTCTCCCGGAGGGCGAGGGAGAAAGCGCACCGCGGGTTTCGGAGGGTTGGGCCAGGGATTCGCAGGAATGGGATTCGACGGCTGGGATGGTCGGACTGCTGCGAGCGGCGGCGTGGGTTGCCATCGTGGTGGGCTGGATGTTCGCCGGATTCGCACACCCCGCATCGGCGGCGGAGTCGTCGAGAACGTCCCGGTTTCGTGCGGGCGCCGCGATCGTGGACATTTCGCCGACGAACTTCCCGGTGATCGTCAATGCCATGTTCACCGAGCGCTCCGCGACCCAGACGGTCGATTCGCTGAACGTGCGTGCCTTGGTCTTGGAGGAAGGCGATGTCCGGGTGGCCATTGCCGTGGTGGACACCTGCATGATGTCCCGGCAACTGATCGACCAAGCCAAATCGATGGCCCATCGGACGACAGGAATCCCGGTGAACCGCATGCTGGTTTCGGCGACCCACACTCATTCGGCCCCGTCGGCGATGGGGTGTCTGGGCAGCCGGATCGACCCCCGGTACGCGGCGTTTCTGCCGGGTCGGATTGCGGAGGCGATTCTCGCGGCGGACGGCCGGCGTGCGCCGGCGGAGGTGGGGTGGGGCGTGATCGACGACTGGGAGCGCACGTTCAATCGGCGTTGGATTCGGCGCCCGGATCGCATTCTGAACGATCCGTTTGGCGACCCGACGGTGCGGGCAAACATGCATCCCGGGTATGAGAGCGCAGATGCTGTGGGACCTTCCGGGCCGGTGGACCCTGGGCTTTCGGTGGTGGGGATTCGGACGCTCGACGGCAAGCCGATCGCGCTTCTGGCCAACTACTCCCAGCACTACTACGGGTCGCCGTTGTTGTCGGCGGATTACTATGGGCGTTTTGCGGGTTATGTGGCGCAGGGATTGGGATCGGATCCGGGCTTTGTGGGAATCATGTCCCAAGGGACCAGCGGCGATCAGATGTGGATGGATTACGGGGCGCCGAAGCGGGAGATCGGCTACGACGCCTACGCAAAAGAAATCGCGGACGAGGTGTTGGACGTTTATCGGGAACTCACCTTTCAGGCATCGCCGGGCTTGAGAATGGCCGAGCGGAAGGTGTCGCTGGCGTACCGGGTGCCGACTGCGGAGAGGTTGGACTGGGCCCGGCAGGTGTCGGCGGCGTTGGGGGAACGATTGCCACAGACCCAAGCGGAGATCTACGCCCTGGAAGCAGTTCATCTGCATGACTGGCAGCGGACGGAAGTGGTGGTTCAGGCGTTGCGAATCGGGGAGCTGGGGATCGCGACGATGCCCAATGAGGTTTACGCGATCACGGGATTAAAGGTGAAAGCCTGGAGCCCGCTGCGGCCGACGTTCGTGATGGAACTGGCGAATGGCGGCGATGGCTACATACCGCCGCCGGAACAGCACGTGTTGGGAGGGTACACGACATGGCCGGCGCGGACAGCGGGGCTGGAGATCCAAGCGGAACCGCAAATCACCGAAGCGGTGCTGCACTGTCTGGAGGAAGTCGCGGGTCGTCCGCGACGTTCGATGGAGGAACCTCCTGGGTCTTACACCGAACGGGTTCTCGTCGACCGCCCGGTCGCGTACTGGCGGCTCAATGAGATCGTTGTTCCGCGCGCGACCGATGCGAGTGGGCGTGGGCACGACGGATACTTTGAACCTGGGGTTGCCTTGTACCTGCCGGGTGTGGGGAGTGGCAGTGGTGTTTCGCCGAAGCCGGCGCTGACTCCGTCCCGGTTCTCCGGCCCTGGTGGGTTGAATCGTGCCGTTCATATGGCCGGTGGACGGGTCCGGGGTCGGGTCGGTGGGCTGGGCAACGAATACACGGTGACGTTTTGGTTCTGGAACGGGCTGACTAACCTGGCGCGGCCCGTGACCGGGTATCTGTTCTCCCGCGGGCAAGCCGGAGATCCGCAGGTGGCCGGGGATCACCTGGGGATTGGGGGAACGTCCATTCCCGAGGCCGCGGGGAAGCTGTTCTTCTTCAATGGCGACGCGCGCAACCAAATCCTGTCGGGGAAGACCTTCCTGTCCGAGCGCAGTTGGCATCACGTGGCACTGGTTCGGAGCGGCAATCGGGTGGTGGTTTATCTGGATGGGAACCCGGAGCCGGAGATCGAGGGCGTGGCGGAGATGACCGGTGGACTCGAGACCGGGGAAGTCTTCGTGGGAGGGCGCAACGACGGTTTCGCTGGGCTGGAGGGAAAGATCGATGAAGTGGCGATCTTTGACCGGGTGTTGGAGGGGCGGACGGTCGCGGCTCAATTCGACGCCTCCGGCATGCCACGGCCAGTGCCGACACGGCCGCCGTTGGAATCGCCGTCGCTTTCGCCCGAGGCATCACTCGCCAAGATTCGTGTGGCGCCCGGCTATCGTGTGGAGTTGGTGGCCTCCGAGCCGCTCCTGCTGGATCCGGTGGCCATCGATTGGGATGTGGAAGGCCGACTGTGGGTGGTGGAAATGGCGGACTACCCGCTGGGCATGGATGGCGAGGGCAAGCTTGGAGGGCGGGTGCGTGTTCTGGAAGACGTTGATGGCGACGGGCGCATGGACACGTCGACGCTCTTTGCGGAGGGGCTGAACTTTCCGAACGGCATTCTGACGTGGCGAGGCGGAGTGTTTGTCACGGCGGCGCCCGATGTGTTGTACCTGAGAGATACGGACGGCGACGGGAAGGCGGACACGAAGGAAGTGGTCCTGAGCGGCTTCCTGGAAGGCAACCAGCAGTTGCGGGTGAACGGGCTGCGATGGGGGTTGGACAACTGGGTCTACTGCGCGGCGGGGGGGCACCATCGCGGGCATGCCTCCGAGACGCGGGTGCGCTCGACGCGAACCGGCAAAGAAGTGGCCGTGGGTAGTCGGGACATCCGCTTCCGACCGGACACGGGCGAATTGGAGGCGGAATCGGGACCGACACAATTTGGTCGGAACCGTGACGACTGGGGGCATTGGTTCGGAACCCAGAACAGTTGGCCGCTGTGGCACTATGTGCTGCCGGACCGCTATGTGCGTCGCAATCCGCACGTGGCCGCCCCGGATCCGGTTCGTCAGGTGGTGGGGCCAATGAATCCGAAAGTCTACCCCGCGAGCCGGCTGGAGAAGCGCTTCCACAGTTTCGCCGAGTCGGGACGGTTCACGTCGGCCTGCGGTGGCATGGTGTACCGTGACGACAGGTTGTTTGCCGGAGTGCCGGGAATGCAGGGATTCACCTGTGAACCGTTCCACAACCTGGTGCATCGGGAGGTGCTTCGCGACGACGGCGTCAGCTTCTCGGCGAGCCGTGCCACGGGGGAGGAGGTGTCGGAGTTCTTTGCGTCCGAGGATCGGTGGTGCCGGCCGGTGATGGTGCGGACGGGGCCGGACGGAGCGCTTTGGGTGGTGGACATGTACCGTTACATGATCGAGCACCCGCAATGGTTGCCGGTGGAAGGACGGGCCGAGTTGATGCCGCACTACCGGGAAGGCGACGACAAGGGACGGATTTACCGGGTTGTTCCTGCGGGCGAAGGGGCAAGCCCCCGATCTGGCGCGCGGGTGGCTCTGGCGAAGCTGTCTGGAGCGGAGTTGGTGGCGGCCCTGGATTCCCCGAATGGCTGGCAGCGCGACAAGGCGCATCAACTGCTCCTTTGGCAGAAGGACCTCAGCACCGTGCCCATGCTTGAACGGCTGGCCACGTCGTCTGCGCGGGCGGCAACGCGGGTGCAGGCGTTGGGAGCCTTGGAGGGTTTGGATGCGCTGACGCCGCAGGTGGTGGAAGAGGCCTTGCGCGATTCCCATCCGGGCGTGCGTGAGAATGCGTTGCGCCTCGCCGAAGCTCGTTTGACCTCGTCGGTCCTGGCGACGGCGTTGATGCGGGTGAACGACCCGAGCTCGAAAGTCAGGCTGCAGCTGGCCTTCACGCTGGGTGAATGGAAAGAAAACGCCGCCGGCGAGGCTTTGGGACATTTGGCCGTGGCTAATCTGGACGAACCGTTCCTGGCGGCCGCAGTGCTCAGTTCAGCGCTGCCGCACCGCAGGCACGTCGTCGATGCCGTGGCCGCCGCCGGGGGGCGGGCGATGGAAATCTTCGCCGAGCCGCTGATCCAGATCTGCCTGGCGACGCAGGATCGGGAAGCCCTGGCGGCCCTGCTTCAGCCGGTGATAGGCCAGCGGTCGGGGCGATACACGCCCGAGCAATTGACGGCGTTCCTGCGGTTTGTGGATCTCCTGGCCCGCCAAGGTTTGGGACTTCCGGCGTTGCAGGCGGCGGGTGTCCCGGGGGATGCCTTGACGGATTTGTTGCGCGAGGTGCCGGCGATTTTCAGCGATGCAGAAGCGGTTCAGGGCGACGAGCGGGTGTCGCCGGCCGGGCGGGTGGCGGCAGCTTCCTTGCTGACACGCGATCCGAGCCGGCGCGAACCGGGCCTGGCGTCTTTGGCGGGCTGGTTGAACGGGGAAGCGACGGTGGAAACCCAGGTCGCAGCGGTGCGCGCACTCGCCGGGACGGGGGCCGCGTCGGTGCCAGGGCTGGTCCTCCGGGAATGGAAGGGTTTGGGGCCTGGGACGCGGAAGGTGGTGGTCGATGCGCTTTCCGGACGAGCCGAGTGGGCGATGGAACTATTGCGATCGGTGGAGTCGGGCCGAATTGAGCCGCAGGCCCTGGACGCGGCGACTCGCGCGCGTCTGTCACGCCACACGAATCCGGGTGTGCGCGAAGCGGCATTGCGTGTACTGGGGGCTTCGACGAACCCGGGACGAGCTGGGGTGGTGGCGTCCTTTCGGCCGGCGCTGGCGTTGCGCGGGGATTCCTCCCGGGGCGCAGCCAGTTACGCCAGGCTTTGTGTCACGTGCCATCGACGCGACAACCAGGGCAACGAGGTGGGGCCGGATCTCCGGTCGGTGGCGTCGCACCCCGCGGACAAGCTTCTGACGAACCTTCTGGATCCGAGCCTGGACGTTCAGCCGGGCTATCACGCCTACGCGTGCACCCTTAAGGGCGGTGACGAGCTGTACGGGATCATCGCGGCGGAGACGGGCAACAGCGTGGTGATGAAGCTGGTGGACGGAACGACGCGGACGATCCGGCGATCCGACATCGACGAGCTTCGTGGCTCCGCGCTGTCGCTCATGCCGGAAGGTTTGGAGACGGGGTTGGGCCTCCAGGAGGTGGCGGATCTGATCGCGTTCCTCAAGGCGCCTTAGCTGGTGGTGGGTCTCCACGCTGAGCCAGTTGGCCGAGGAGGAACGTGTCCGGGGGCGCCTGTTCGAAAGCCGTGAGCCAGAGGTCCGCGAGAAAGTTGGCGGCCCGGGAGAGTTGTTCGCCCAGGTAGGCTTGACCTTCCAAACCCTTCGGGGGTTTTCCGGACAGGCCGCCAGCCTTGTCGAGTTGGTAGAGCGGTTCCATACGTTCGAACTGGGCGCCGATGAAGACGCAGGCTTCGCGGAAGATCGGATCGTCGGACGGGGTGGTGGGTACACCTCGGAGGGCACGGGCCGGGCGGGTCAGCTTTTGGATAGCATCGCGCGGAATGCCGACACGTCGCAGGTAGCCGCCGTCGATCCAGCCGTGGAACGAACGGGTTGTAGCGTAGCCCTTCGGGTTTTCGCCGACCCAGCCGTTGTAGTGCCGGGTGGTGTGGAGGGGTTGGGTGGCATCGCCGACGGCGTGACCCAGAATGCCGAGGTAATCGATGACGCTGGCGCGGGCGTTGGTGATCTCGTCCGGGTTGCCCAGCTTTTCGTAGGCGGCCAGGGACGAGAATGCGGATTTCAGCCGGGCGAACTGCTCGGCGATGGTCCACGGCAGGAAGCCGGGAAGAGTGCGGGTGCGGTCGAGATCGTTGGTGGCGGCAATGGCAGGAAAACGCTCGGGGTGAGCGAGGCGCACCCGGGTGAGATGAGCGACGAACTCGTAGCGGAAGATGGGGAGATTGGTGACGATAAGTTCCAGGGGAACGAGATCTTCCAGGTCGAGATAGTGGTCGGGGTTGTTGGCGTGACGGAGGGTGTAGTGAGGCGTGTTCCGCCAGCGGTCGAGTTCGCCAGCCAGGAAGGCGATGCGCTCCTGGGCGGAGGGTTCCCGGACCCACGCCGGGAAATTCGTGGGAAGGAGAGTGATGGCGGTCTGGTTGATGAATCGATGTCCCTCGTAGTCCCAGGCGCGGGCGGACAGGACGGTGGCAAGGGTCAGGACGAGCACGCGGATGTGGCTTCGCACGCATCGAGAGTAGCCCAACGGTTCGGTCAAAAGACACCTTACAGCGGCTGGTTGGGAAACAACCGAGGCGTCCCGCTAACGTGAGGTGTTCCGAAGAATTAGGGCTGCGATGCGCCGGGTTTGCCACTGCTCGAGCAATTGGGGCGGGATCGGGACGGTTCGCGGTCCATCGATGAACGAACCGAGAACGAGATCCATGTCGCCGTCGCCGTCGAGGTCGCCGGCATCCATCGTCAGCCATCGACCGACGTTGGCTTCGGGGGTCGATGAGGCGGTGAATCGAAGCGCTCCCTGGTTCTCCAGGTAGACGAAGCTCTCGGCAGGCGTCTGGGAATAGTCGGCGAAGAACGAGATGCCGGCGATGTCGAGGTCGCCATCCTGGTCGAAGTCGCGGGCGACGGCCTTGAAGGCTCCGTTCAAAGGGTAGAACCACGCCTCGGAGAACCGGAAGTGGCCGTCGTTCAGGAAGATTCGGATGCCGTGATAGCGCTTGAACGGTGAGGGGTAGTCGCCGTTGTCGCCATTGGTGAAGAGAATGTCGGGGAAACCGTCTCCGTTGAAATCGGCCAGTTCGAAGCTGGTGGAGCCATAGGCGGGAGGGAAATGAAGAAGTGGATCCCAGGCGAAGGATCCGTCGCCGCGATTGCGAAGGAGGTAGATCCCTTCGCGGGCCTGGCCGAAGAGGGTGATCAGGTCGGGCTTCTGGTCTTGGTTGACGTCCAGGACCTCGGTGCGGATGGCTCCTGGAAACTCGACGAGGGGGTCTTCTACGAAGCGGCCCGTATCCCGTTGAACGAACGACGAAAGCTTTCCGAGGTAATTGCCGAATTGCGCCACGACCAGGTCCTTGCGGCCGTCGGAATTCAGATCCACCACGGCACAATCGGCCGGGCGTTGAAGACCGGACAGCAAGGGGAGGACAGAGAACCCCGTCCCCTCCGGGTGCAACGTGACGATCTGGCCGGACCTGAGATCGGACGGGAAGATGTCGCCGATCAGCGTCAGCCTGTAGTCGTCGCCGTCGCGTGTGAGGCACACGGGAGCGCTGGCGACGGGTGTGGACGATTTCCAGAGACCCTGCGCCGACAGGACGTGGAGGCTTCGGCGACGGGCGTCGCCGAGGAAGAAGCGGCGTTCCGAGGGTTCGATCCGGACGAGAGTGACGCCTGGCTCCATGTTGGCGTGAGAGACTGGCTCCGATTGGAATCGGGCGGTCGTGGGGGCGATGGGGAGACGCCGCAAGGGTGGAAGGGCGGTTTCGGGGGCGGTCTCAAGGTAATACTGGCAGATCGCGACCCAATCGGCCTCGGGCAGGAGCGGCTCTTGCGGAAATATCTGGGCTTCCTTGAGAAAAAGCCCGTCGGGGCGGGTGTCCAGGTTGAGGCGTGCTGCACCCAGCAAGGGCGCCATGCGGCGCAGGGTCGTGTTGCCCCAGGTCTTCTTGTCGAGCAAATCGGGCGAAGGGAAGAGGTGGCAGGCCTGGCAGTATTGACGGGCGAGCGCCTCGCCACGCGCGGGATTATTCGGAGACCAGGGCTGGGCTGCGAGCGAGAGGCAGAGTTGGGCAAGCAGGAACGTGAACACCAGCAGGGGATGAAACCGTGGAGAGTGGAGAGCAGCGATTCCCGAAGATCGGACACGCATTGCAGCGATGAACCGGGAAGGGGGGCCCTCATCCCGGCCTTCTCCCGGGGGCAGAGGGGGAAAACGCTCAACGGGTTTCGGAGGGTGGAACTGGGGGTTCACTGGATCGGGCGGTGGCGGAGCGAGTGGTTCGCTATTCCCCATTCGCCGTTTCATGGAGAGTCGCGTGTTCAAAATTGAACTGCTCACGGGCGGTGAACTGTTGAGCGAGGAAGACCGCAAGCGGCCCTCATCCCGGCCTTCTCCCGGGGGGAGAAGGAGAATGCGCCCAGCGGGTTTCGAAGGGATGGGTCGGGCGTTCGCCAGAGCGGGTCGCGAGGGCTCCGACAGTTGGGCTTGAACAAGGCGTTGCAGGTGACACGCGGCTCCCTCTCCCGCCGGGAATGAGGGTCGGCCATTGGGACTCGTTGGAGAAAAAGAATGGCGTCCCCGGTAGCGCAGGTTGCCCAACCTGCCGTATCGCAGGCCGCCAGCCTGCGGAGTTGGTTTCGCCAGGTCGGCCTGCCGACTGGCATTCGGCGCTCGGACGGACGGATCATGGAGAGTGGGCCATTCGCATGGGCATTCGGGCTGTTTCACGGTCCTGAGCTGGTGAGGTCGATGACCATGGACGTGGCGTCGCTCTCCCGGATCGGATGCCGGGAGGTTCTGCCGTCGGGACCGCGGACCTCCAGGGTCGTCGGGCCCTTGGGGCGCGGGAGAAAGACTGAGGGGGCATCCTGGCTGCGGTAGCCGCTCCCGGCGTGGATTTCATGGACGGGGGAGAAGGGCATGGCGGGATCGACCACTCGAATCAGTGTTCCGATTCCGTTCGGATTGCCGGCCGGTCCGCGAACCCGGATTTGAAGGCCCGGCGCGTTGGCCGCGTTGCGGAAGAGCCGGGCTTCAGCGGTGTTCTGGGAGACGGCGAGGTCGGGACGTCCGTCGCTGTTGTAGTCCGCGACCGCGCTGCCCCGTTGTTCGCCATAGATGCGGATGCCGCTCTCCGTCCCGGAGATCGGGCTGAAGCCTCCGCGCCCATTTCCCAGGAGCAGCAGACCTCGGCCCGCGTCCTGACCGGAGATGGCCGGGGTTACAGCAAAGAAATTTTGGGCGAGAAAGAGATCCAGGTGCCCGTCCAGATTGAAGTCGGCGACGTTGATGCCGAAGACCGGGGCGAGCTGGGCTTCGGGAGGGAGAGGAATCGCCTCGAAACGATCGCCCCGGTTGAGGAAGACGGTGGTGGCCAAAGTCGAGGCTTCGAGAGAACGGGGGGAAACCTCCCGACCGGCGATCAGGTCGTCGACCTTCGCCCGGGCGTAGGCGGCGTGGTGGGGGAACGTTTCGCGCAACCAAGGCATCGGTTTGGACATCGCCGTCAGATCGCGTTCGGGCACCCAGCCGGTCAGCGCCGTATCAAAGGAGGCTTCGATAAGTTCCATGCGCCCTTGACCGGCGAGATCACCGAAATAGAGCCGGACCGGATGCTCGCGAGTCGGTCGGTAGCGGGAGTTCAGGCCCCAGTTGCCGGCGACCAAGTCGAGCCGCCCGTCACTGTCGAAATCGCCGGCCTGAATGCCAGTCCACCAACCCGTTTGCAGGTGGAGCCCTCGCTCGGTGGTCACCTCGCGCAGTTGTCCGCGTTGGTTCTGGTAGAGGCGAATGGGTCCCCATTCGCAAGCGAGCGCCAGTTCCGGGAAGCCATCGGCGTCGAGGTCGGACCACACCGCCCCGGAGACCATGCCGGTGTTGGTGAAGGCGAGGTTATTGGCCGCACTGGCTCGCCACGAATCACCCGATCGTTCGAAGAGCCGTGAAGGGCTGGCCAAGGGGTAGCGACCGCCGATGGGGCCGCCTCCCACAAACAGATCCAGGTCGCCGTCGGCATCGATGTCGGCCAGGGCGAGTGGGCCGGGATTGTCGTTGCCGAGGGAAAGCACTTCGGTTCGGGCGCCCGAGGCGTCGTAGGCCAGGATTGCGGCGCCGCCAGCATCCGGGTCCTCGTAGGCCGAGGCCGCCACCAGCGCATCGCTTCGACGAGCGCCGTAAGGCCAGCCGACGACGCTGTTTTGGTCCAGGGAGACGGGGGCGGGATCGACGAGCTGGAATCGGCCGTTGGCGGCGGTGAGGAAGAGACCGGGGCGACCACCTTTGCCGCTGGTGACGAACAGGTCCTCGCGGCCGTCACCGTTGAGATCCAACCAGGCGACACCCGGTCCGGCCTGGCTGGCTCGGCGAGGGAGAAGGGGTTGTCGTTCGAAATCGTCGAAGGGCGCCTCGTAGTGCCGGTAGCCGAGCTGGGCGGAGTCGTCGGCGAAAAGCGGAGTTGCCTGGGGAGACGTCGACGGTGGAGGAGGCGAAGTGGCCTGGGCTTCGATGATTTCGTAGAGGTGGTTGGGGCGGACGTCAGGGATGACACTTCGTTTGCCGCTGCGCCATCGGACTTCCAGACGGAGCGGCGCAGGCACCGGTGCCATGCCCGTGGGTTTCGCCCCGGCGCGATCGAACGACGCGGCGAAGACACGCATGGAATCGTCGGCGGACAAGTAGCGGCCGCCTGCCTGGATTTCCTGGGTTTGGGTGCCGACCGAGCCGCCATGGAGCAGGATGCGGGACCCGACCCCGCGGGTGTTGGGGGGCAGACCTTTCAAGCGCACGGCGATGCGGGAGCCGGAGCCTTGATTGCGGTACACCCCGGCGACGTCGTTAAGGCGGTTCACGGCGAGGTCGAGGTCGCCGTCGTTGTCGAGGTCGGCGAGGCAGGTACCCTGTGAAACGGTGACGCGGTCGCCCCAGCCCCAACCGTTTGGAACCTCTTCGAAGCGGAGATTGCCCAGGTTGCGGTACGCGAGGCAGGGGGTGGCGATGGGTGGGGTGTTTTTGCGGAGGGCGAGTTCGTCGAGGGTGCTGAGCCGGGAGGATTTTCGGATGGCTTCGATCCGCATGCCGTAGTCGATGTGCATGTCATCTCGGGCGTGGCCGGTGGCAATGAGGAGGTCTTCATAGCCATCCAGATCAATGTCGATGAACAAGGGAGTCCAGGCCCACTCGGAGGCCTCCAGTCCCGCGTACTGGGCGATTTCCGCGAAGGTCCCGTCGCTGCGCGCGAGTTGAAGGGTGCTGCGCGCGAGTTGCGGGCGCTGATCGATGGCGCCTGGCGGGCGCGCTTCCATGGAGGCGTCCATGCGGGTGAGCCGCACGGCATGGTCGCGACTCATCATGTCGAGCACATAGAGGTCATCGTGTCCGTCGCGGTTGATGTCGGCGGCATCGACGCCCATGGAGAACTTGCTGGTGTTGCGCAGGGTGAGAGCAGGGGCTGCCCGGAACCGGCCGGCGCCTTGATTGATCCAGAAGCGGTCGACGCTGGCGAAATCGTTGCAGACGTAGAGATCGGGTTGACCGTCGCCGTTGAGGTCGCGGAGCAGCACGGACAGTCCCCAGTCGTAGGGTGGTTCGGTGAGAGGCTTTCCGGACTCGTCGAGAAAGGCGCCCTCCGTGAAGCCTACCGCGACGAAACCATTCGTCCCCTGGTTGATGAAGAGGGCGTCCGGTTCGCCATTCTCAACGATGGAACCGGAGGCCAGGTAGGTGAACCGTCCTTGCAGGGCCGGGAGGGAGGTGGGGCGGTTGTTGACGAGCGTGACGACGAACTGGCCGTTGGTTTTTCCAATTCGGAATTGGGTGCGCGGTTGATCGCGGAGGGTTTCGGTCCGGTAGTTCGCGACATACAGGTCGAGGTCCCCGTCGCCATCGATATCGGCCAGTGCCAGGGAGGTTGCGCCGCGGCCGGGGTTGAGAATCTGGCTTCGTTGGAAGCGTCCCTGTCCGTCGTTGAGAAAGGTGTGGGTGCCGCCGCCGGTGGAATTCAGCACCAGATCCAGGTCGCCATCGCCATCGGTATCGGCGAACGCCGTGCCGGTGGTGTCCAGGGTTTGACAGAGGGCCGCCAGCCCCGAGGAACGGGTGATGTCTTCGAACCGCCAATCGCCGCGGTTGCGGTAGAAGGTGCTGCGACCGCCGAGACCGGCGAAGAAGAGGTCGGTCCACCCGTCACCATCGACGTCGCCGGCACAGACACCGGACCCATTGAGATAGATTTGGTTGGTGGTAAAGCGGTCGACGGGGAGGGTGTTGGTGAAGGTGATGGCGGAGGTGCTGGCGAGGACCCGCACGAAGCCGTTCGAAAATTCGGGGATGACGGTGAGGGCGGCAGAGCGGAAGCCGGGTCCGGCCTGCCAGTCCAGCGCATGAGACGTGGGAGCGAGGAGGAGGATGAACGAGAGCAAGGCAGCCCATGGCAGGCCCAACACATTGGAATTCGAGCATTGAGACCATGAACCGGGGCGCGAGGAGGATTCATGGCGGCCCTCACCCCTGCGCTCTCCCGGAGGGAGAGGGGGAAAGCGTTCAGCGGGTAGCGGGGGGTGGAACTGGGGGTTCAATGGATCGGGCAGTGGCGGAACGAGCGGCATGAGTTCGGCGCTTCGAGGCGGGTCATACGCGACTCCCTCTCCCACCTGCGCTCCGCTCCGGCGGGCGAGGGGTTTTGGAGGAGGCGGTTCATAGGGTAGCGGCAATTCTCGTACGGCTCATGGTCGTTGGGTCTTGGGGAAATCCAACGTCACGGACTGACGATCGGTGTTGGCAGGAAGTGCATGGGACGAGATGGCGCCGCCCGGCCAGCGAACCTCGAGCTCGACGTCCCGGGTGGGACGGGGCATGCAGACGATCGGCGCCGATTGGCTGCCGTACCCGCTGCCGGCATGGATTTCCTGAAGTGGCACGGGCGTCCCGGAACTGGCCCGGATTCGAACCGATGCCCCGATTCCTCGAGGGTTCCCCCGCGGTCCGCGGAGGTTCACGCGCAGGCCGGGAGCCGTCGATGCGTTGCGATAGAGTCGAGTCTCGTCATTGTTTTGGGTCACCACGAGGTCAGGCCGGCCGTCGGCGTCGTAGTCGCCGCAGGCACTGCCACGTTGTTCGCCATAGACGGTGATGCCGCTGCGCGTTCCGGGTACGGGATGGAAACGGCCGGTGCCGTCCCCGAGCAACAGGAGTCCGCGTCCGGCGTCCTGGCGGGAAAGTGCGGTGGAAACGGCGAAGAAATTTTGGGCGAGGAAGAGATCCAAGTGCCCATCGAGATCGAAATCCGCGACGTCGACGCCGAAGACGGGGGCAAGTTGGGCTTCATCGGGCAGTGGCAGGGGTTCGAAGCGATCTCCTCGATTGAGGAAGATCATGGAGCGCAGTTCGGTGATGGCGATGAGTTGGGCGGGGTTGGCCACGTGCTTGAGCAGGTCATCGACTCCGGCCCGGCCGTAGATCCGGTGTCCTGGGAATTTTTCGCGGAGCCACGGGAATTGCCGTGCCATGGAGGTCAGATCCCGATCCGGCACCCAGCGGCCGAGGGTGGCTTCGTAGGAGGACTCGATCAGGTCGACGACGCCCGGTCCGGCGAGGTCGCCGAAATAGAGCCGGAAGGGAAACTGCGGGGTCGCGTGGTAGTAGGAATTGAGGCCCCAGTTGCCGACCACGAGATCGAGACGGCCGTCCCCGTCGAAATCGCCGGCGTGGAGTCCGGACCAATTCCCTGAACCGGAATCGAGGACGCGGTCGGGGGTGGTGTCACGGAGTTGGCCCTGGTGGTTGTGGTAGAGGCGGACGAGCCCCCAGTCACAGGCAAGCACCAGTTCCGGGTAGCCATCCTGGTTCAGATCGGTCCAGAGGGCGCCATGGACCGATCCTGCGCCGGCGAGTGCGAGGTTGTTTAATGGGCTGGGTTGCCAGCGACCGTCGTGGCGTTCGTAGAGCCGTGACGGGCTGGCTTCCGGGAAGCGTCCACCGACGGTGCGGCCCCCGACGAACAGGTCGAGATCGCCGTCGCCATCCATGTCTGCCAGAGCGAGCGGTCCGAGGCTGTCGGACCCGAGCGACAGGACCTCGGTGGAGGCGCCGAGGCGATCATAGGAAAGGACCGCCGCGCCGCGGCCGTCTTCGTAGGCAGTCGAGGTCACAAGGGCCACGGCGGTTCCAGATTCCGAAACCCAGCCGGCGACGCCCAGTTGGTCGTGAGCGGCGGGGTTTGGTTCGACGAGCGAGAAACCGCCGTTGCCGCCATTGAGGAAGACTCCTGGCCGCCCTCCTTTGCCGCTGGCCACGAACAGATCCTCCCGGCCGTCCCCGTTGAGATCGATCCAACCGACACCGGGGCCGGACTGGCTGTGGCGGCGCGGGAGGAGGGGTTGGCGTTGGAAATCGTCAAAGGGCGATTCGAAGTGCCGGTGGCCGAGGCGGGCGGATTCGTCGGCGAAGAGGGGCGGGCTTAAAGGGGATGTTTTGGAAGGGGTTGGGAGAGGTTCGGCCTCCGTTTCGTCAATCTGGTACAGGTGGTTGGATTGGACGTTGGGAAGGATGGACCGACGGCCGCTGGGCCAGCGAACCTCCAGGCGTAACGGGGCGCCCGTGGTGCTGGCGGAGAAGACGCGGATGGGATCATCGCTGGAGAGGTAGCGGCCGCCGGCGCTCATTTCCTGCGATTGAAGCTTCACGGGGCCACCGTGGAGTTCAATGCGGGCGCCGATACCGCGGGTGTTGGGTGGGAGCCCATTCAGGCGCACGGCAACGCGGGGGGCGGTGGAGCGATTTCGGTACACCGTCGCCGGGCCGTTCAGGCGGTTGACCACGACATCGAGGTCGCCGTCATTGTCGAGATCGGCGAGGCACAGGCCCTGCCAGACGCCGAGTTCAGATCCCCAACCCCAGTGGGTGGTGGCTTCGTCGAAGCGCCGATTGCCGCGATTTCGGAAGGCGAGCATCCGGGAGAGCAGGGGCGGGTAGCGGAGAAGTTTTCCGGGAATCTGGTCCGGGCGGTAGGGGCCGGCGGCATCGATACTTTCCTGAGCGTCTTGATCCTGGGTATCGAACGGATGACCGGTGGCGGCGAGCAGGTCTTCGTAGCCGTCGAGGTCGACATCCAGGAACACCACGTTCCAGGTCCAACCGGTGGCTTCAAGACCTGCGAAATAGGCCGCCTCGGCGAAGGTTCCGTCACCCCGGTTGAGTTGGAGCGTGTTGCGCGTCAACTGAGGCCGATTGTGGCGCAACTCGAAGTCTCCCGGAATCGACATGGCACCGGTGCTTTGGACGATCCGGAATTCATGCCGGGGATCGAGCATGTCGGCGACGATGAAGTCGTCGTGGCCGTTCCGGTCGACGTCGGCGAAGTCCACGGCCATGGAGAAGGTGGGGGTGTTGCGAAGGACCCATGAGGGGGCGGCTCGGAACCGGCCGGTCGTGTCATTCAGCCAAAGGCGATCGGGGCTGTGGAAGTCGCCGCAGACGTAGAGGTCGGGCCAGCCGTCGCCGTTCAGGTCTCGGAACGCGGCACTGAGGCTCCAATCGAACGGGGGACGGGCGAGAGGTTTGCCTTCGTCGTCGAGGAAGTGTCCGAGAGTCCAGGGCACGGGGGCGAAGCGTCCTTGGCCGTCGTTCAGGTAGAGTAGGTCAGGTTCGCCGTGTTCGAGAACGCGGCCGTCGGGGAGGTATTCGAGGCGATCGCGGTCTTCAGGGCGGACCATGCGTCGTCCGTTGAGGTTCAGGACGCTGAATCCGGAACTGCGGATGGTGTTGGTCCGGTAGTTGGCGGCGTAGAGGTCGAGGTCGCCGTCGCGATCGATATCGGCGAGGGCCATGGAAGTGGCCCCGAAGCGATGGACGAGGCCGGAGTCTGTTGAGGGAGAAAAGCGTCCGGAGCCGTCATTTTTGAAAAGTTGGGTGCCTGCTCCGATGGTGTTGACGAGCAGATCGAGATCGCCATCGCCGTCCGTGTCGGCGAACGCAGCCCCGGTGGAGGATGGTCCGGGAAGGAGGGTTCCGGTGGGGACGGTGACGTCGAGGAACCGGCCGTTCCCGAGGTTGCGGTAAAGGCGGTTGCCGTCGCGGAGCGAGCAGAAATAAAGATCGACCCGGCCGTCCCCATCGATGTCGCCGGCGGTGACGCCTGATCCGTTGAGCAGGATCTGGTTTCGTGCGGCGTCCATGGGGGGGAGGGAATTGGAGAAGGTGATGCCGGATTCAGAGGGCGGGATGGATTCGAAGCCGGTGACGTGTGGATGGGCGGGGACGCTGAGGGGGGTGGCGACGGTGGCAGGGAAAGCGATCACTGAGTTGAGTGCGACGAGTAGGAACGACGAAAGGAATTTCCCGCGTTGGGACCCTGAACCGATGAGCGAGGGGAGGCGCAAGCGGCCCTCATCCCGGCCTTCTCCTGGTGGGAGAAGGAGAATGTGCACCGCGGGTTTCGGAGGGTTGGGCCAGGGGTTCGCAGGAATGGGATTTGACGGCTCGGACGGTAGGGTTCCAGCGAGGAGTTGCGGGTGATACGCGACTCCCTCTCCCGTCGGTAGAGGGTTGGGGTGAGGGGGTCGGTGAAAACCCCGTGGCTCAATTCGCCGACAGTCCATGGGATGTGCGAGCGGGGCTCGGATGGGGTGCGGTAAAGGCGTGAGAGCGAGGGTTGCAGACGAGCTTTTGGGCCGTAAGCGGAAATGAAAAAGAGGCCGGGCACAAGGCCCGGCCTCCGTGAAGTGGTGATGAACTGCGGTCGCCCGGGCGATCAGCGGGTGCGATAGAACGCGCCGGCCTCGTTGGCGGTGACGGCGAACGGGCTGGTAGCTCCGGCGACGTCGGTGTAGGTGCCGTTGACGCTGGAAGCCTTCTGGAGTGTTCCCTTGAAGGTGATCGTCGCGCCGGTGGCAGTGCGGGCGATCGCGACTTCAGGAGTGACGGAGTCGGTCACGCCCGTGGGAGCGACGAGTTGGAGGGCGTTGATGCCGGCGCGAGGCGTGGCGCTTAAGCCCCAGCCGTTCTCGGTGGAACCTTCGAGGATGAATTCATTGACCTTGAGGCCCTTGAACACGACCCACGTGCCGGAAGCATGCACCGTGGCATTGGTGGGGCTGACCATGGTCAGGGTAGGCGCTTTGTCGGGGCTAAGGGCCAGGACAACCGGTTTGATCTCGGTCCCGGCCAGATCCGTGAGGCGGAAACCACCGCCGCGGCCGGCGACGCCGCCGAGGGTGTAGACCACGACGTCATAGCCGTTGCCGCCGGTGAGCTGGCTGGGGAGGGCTTTGACGGTCAATTTGGTGGTGGTGGCGCTGCCGGTGTCGAGGTAGCCGACCATGAGCTGGCGATCCGAGCCGGTGAGGACATTGTTTTCCTCGCCGCGGCCGGTGGAGGACCAGGTGTTGGGGCTGCTCCACTCGATGGTGGCCGTGGTGTTTTGGGCGGCCCCTGCGACTTCCGCCTTGAGAGTCTTCGGACCGGATTCGTCGCTGTTGGCGCCGTCGACGTTGTTCCAGTTGGCCTGGGCAACCGGAGCGGCCCCCGCGATTTCGGAGGATCCCATCCAGGAACCGGCGTTATTGGGCTCGGAACGGGCGAAGGCAACGCCGATGGAGTAGGCTTGGCTGCCACGGGCCTTGTTGGGCATGTAGTTGCCGTAATCGCGGAAGCGAGCGGCCCAGTTTTCGCGGAAGGCTTCGGGAAGGTTTCCATTTTCCGGACCGAACACCGGTCCGACGTACATCTTCGCAGCAAGCGGGCCGTCCGGATTGGAGCCATCGGCCGGATTGAAGTCGCTGATGCCGAGTTGGAACCAAGTGATGGCGTCCGCGCTGCGGTACATGTGCATCACGTCGCCGGCGCGTCGAAGGCGGACCCAGGCATTCGGGTACATCGGGGTGCCTCCACCGCCGCTGCCGCTGGTGGCTCCACCCTTGTTCAGTCGGCGATTCGTCTCGTAGGAGTAGTTCGAGGCACTGCCGTCGGCCTTGATGGTCGGGTTGACGTGGGTGTTCTGGAAGCGAGAGGCTTCCTCACCGGCACCGACCAGGGAATCCCGGGCATGGAGACCGGTGCGCGCCCATTGGGAGGAGGCATCCTGGTACTCAACGCGGGCGACCTTATCGAAGTCGCCGGTGATTTCCTCGTAAACGAAGGTGACGTCGTCCTGGGTGCCCCAGAACGCACTACCGCCGGCGTTGACGTTAAATCCGTTGTCACCGACGGCGATGGCTGCGGCCGGAAACTCGGGGGCTTCATTTCCTAGAGCCACCCAGGTCATTGTCGAGATGTTGACGGGGACCGTGGTGGCGGCCATGGCATTGCCTTTGGCGTCCTTCACTCCGGTCACGGTGAGCTGATAGGCGGTGCCTTGGGTGAGGCCCGTGGTGGTCAGAACGGCCCCGTCTTCCAGGGATTCTTTGCCGCTGGAATTCAGGACATGTCGGACGCCCGAGACGGTTCCGGAGCTCAACTTGAAGTTGGCGGCGACGACGGTCGAAGCATCGACGGATTCGTCGAAGATCACGCCGACTTCAATGCCGGCGCCCTTCTTGACGCCGGCGGCGGAGGCGATCTTCGGTGGGATGTTGTCTGCCGCGACAGTCAGCAGGACCTCTGAGCTGATGATCTCGGCGCCTGGCACGGAAACCTTCACCGTGTATTTCGCGCCGTTGTCACCAAGGACCAGGAGGGGAGTCTTGTAGGTCGTACCGGTCGCGCCGGCGATATCCGCTCCGTTCTTGCGCCATTGATAGGCGGGGGCGGCCACACCGGTGTGGGACGAGGCTACCGAAAAGGTGGCGTAGACGCCTTCGATCGTCGCGACGGCATCGGGTTGGTCGGTGATCGCGACGGTGCCCGCAGGGGCGAGGGCGCCGATGACGGAACCCGCCAACGGACGCAAATTACCGGAGGCCGTGGTGTCGGTGGTCTTGCGCCACGTGACTTCGAACCAGTCGCCGCCGCCGCCTTCCTTCATGACCCCGTACACGGCGTAGCGTTTGTTGGCTGCGAGCGTGATGGGAGCTGCCGTGGTTTCGGGTACGCCGGGCTCCTGGAAGGCTTGGCAGCAGCCGGAGATCTCCTCGGCGATCAACACGGCGTTCGCGACCTTGTCGTCCGTGCTGAGGTACAGTTGGGCTTGATCATCGGCGCGGATGAAGAAGTCGTAATCGCCCGCTTCCGAGGGCGTGATGAAACCCGAGACGCGTGCGCCGTAGTTGTCCCCGTAGCCGTTGCGGGTGATGAACGACGTCGTGTATTCCACGGCATCCGGCTGGTTGTTTTGGTACTTGGTTGAATCGAGAAGCGTGTTGATGTCCACCCCGTTCAAGGCCGTGAAGTATTCGACCTTCATGACGCCTGGGGCGAATACATCGGCGGCCTGGGCGCCAGTGGAGAGCGCAAGCCCGGCGCCGAGGGCGGCTCCCGCGAGCCACCGTGACCCGAACCTTTGAATCTGGTTACTCATGTACATAAGCGATTTGTTCGTCGTCGATCGTTTCTCGGACAGTACTCCCTGGGGTGGCCATGCCTTGGACCTGAAAACGCCGAGAGACTCTCGGAGCATTCAGGCGGCAGGGCATGCCGAATCGCAGGGACTTCAGACGTTAGGCAAATTTGGGCAAAACATGTCAATGTTTTTGTGGCAAACATGTGTCGGCAAGGGGTCATTGAATTCCTGAGAACTCGTAGATAGAGCTGGATTGCAGGAATGGACGCGGATGGGAGGTATTTGAACCCCTCGGAAGTACCTTGGGACCGCATGAATTTGCCAGGTGGCGGTGCTCGGTGCCTTCAACCTGCCATTAGCCAACGCCTTGGCCCGGTCCTGCGGGGCGGAGTTCAAGGTTCCACGTTTACCGTCAGGCGCAGGCGGTTGGAGGTGGCGGGGACGGGGACAGACTGTTTCAGACCTCCCGGCCAGCGGAGGCGGAGTTCGGTGGGGCGCCGGGGGCCGGCGAAGAAGACCGAGGCGGAGTCCTTGGACCAATACCCGGCAGAGGCCCGAATTTCCTGGGAGGGACCGTCCAGGTTTCCGTAGCGGGGGCGCACCGTGACACCGAATCCAGCGGGATTGCCGGTTGGGCCTGCCAACTCGATTCGCAATGCGGATGCGGTGGTGGAGTTCTTCCACAGGGTGGTGGCGGCGCCGTTTTGACCCACAGCGAGATCGGGTTGGCCATCGCCATCGAAGTCGCCGAGGGCCGTTCCGCGCTGTTCTCCGAGCACGACCACGCCTGAGGTGGAAGCGCTGATGGCAGCGAACCTCCCGGAACCGTCGTTGCGCAGCCAGAGTCCTCGCCCGGCGTCGCAGCGCGGCCATTCGATGCGCATTCCGAAGAAGTTTTGAGCGATGAACAGATCCTGATGGCCGTCGGCGTCGGCGTCCGTGACGGCCAAGCCGAAGGCCGGGGCGAACTGGGCTTCGGGTGGCAGCGGAACCGCCACGAATCCGGTGGGAGAATTAAGGAACAAGGTGCTGGCGAGTGTGCTGGCGGCGACGGTGGCGGGGGGGAATGGCAGGGTATTCAGCACGTCGTCGATACCGGCCTGGGCGAAAGCCTGGTGGGTGGGGAATTGGCCAGCGAGAAAAGGGAAGGCTCGGCCGAGGGCGTTCAAGCTGCGGCGGGGGACTTCCTTTCCGGAATCCAGGGCAAAGTACGCCTCGATCAGGTCTTCGCTCGACGGGTTGGTGAGCTTGGTAAAGTGGAGGCGAAGCGGTTGGTGGGACGTCGCGCGATAACCGGTGTTGAGCCCCCAATTCGCGCCGAGGATGTCGAGGCGTCCATCGCCATTGAAATCACCCGTCGTTACCGCGTTCCACCACCCGGTGAACTCTGACAACAGCCTGGGAGGCCCGGCGGGGGTTCCCGGTTCAGGGAAGACCTGGGGATTCCATGCGCTGAAGCGGCTGCGATCGTTGCGCAGGATCCGCAGCGGGCCCCACTCGCAGGCCAGGATGAGTTCCGGGTATCCGTCGTCGTCGAGGTCGCTCCAGAGGGCGCTGGACACCATGCCGGCGTTTTGGAGGAGGGGCGTCGCGGTCGGTTCTGGTAGGAAGTTTTCGCCGTCGCGCCGAAGCAGAAGCGATGCCGACGCTCGGGGGTAGGAACCGGGAGTGACACGGGAGCCGACGAACAGATCAAGGTCGCCGTCACCGTCGAAGTCGGCGGCTGCCAACGGACCTGGGGCGGTCGGCATGGCAGGAGCGCCACTCATGGCGGACACTCGGAGATGTGTGTTGTCGGGGTTGACCGTGATCTCGATGAGGGAGGCGGCCGGCGGGAGGGTTCCCTCGTAGGCCGAAACCGCGGCGAGCAGGGCTGGCCTCCCATCGCGGGTTAGCCAGCCGGTCATTCCGACAACATCCCCGGGAGCGATCCAATCCGAAGGGATGGGTGACGGGGTTCCGTTAGTCGAGAATCGGAATGCTGCAATGCGTCCTCCCTTGCCGGTGCCCACCACGAGTTCATCGCGACCGTCGCTATCGAGGTCCGACCAGGCCAGGCCGGGTCCCAGCGCGCTGAGTTGGCGATGAAGGAGGGGCTGGCGGGCGAAGTCGTCGAAGAGTTCCTCATGATGCTGGTGGGCGAGTTGGGTGGAGGCATTGGCGAACCAGGGAACCGATGGGGCGCGGGGCGGGGTTGGAACCACCGGGGAGGTCGCGTCTTCGGCGATGATGAGAACGGAGTTGGGAGCGGCATTTCCCACCGTGGAGGTGCGGCCCGAACGCCAGGTGACGTGGACGCTGAGTTGGGAGGCGGTTCCACAGGCGAAGGTGCGGAAGGGTTCGTCCCCGGAAAGGTAGCGTCCGCCGGCGACGATTTCCTGGACCTGGGAAACCGGCCCGCCTTCGACCCGGATTTTCGCGCCGATGCCGAAGGTGTTGGGTGGCTGTCCGCGCAACCGGACGGCGAGTCGTGGCGCCGCGGTCTCGTTGCGGTACACCAGCGGCCCGTCGTTCAGGCAGTTGACGATGACATCCGCATCGCCGTCGCCGTCGAAGTCCGCGAGAGCGATGCCCTGGGAGATGCGGGTCGACTGGAAGCGCCAGCGGGACGAAACGTCTTCGAACGCGAGTTTCCCGAGATTTCGAAAGGCCACGTTGGGAGAAAGAAGCGGTGGGTGAAGAAGCAGATTGGTTCGCGCGCTCTCGGGTGTCTGGCGTCCGAGGGCTTGGATACGTGCGAAGGCGTCTCGATCCTGGGTGTCGAAGAGCATGCCGTTCGCGACCAGGATGTCTTCGAAACCGTCGAGATCGACGTCGAGGAAGACCGGTTGCCAGGACCAGTCGGTGGCGGCGAGGCCGGAGTATTCCGCGATTTCGGACCAGGTGGCGTCGCCGTTGGAGTGGTACAGGGCATTGCGTACGACTTGTGGACGGGCCTCGAAACGCCCGGGGATATGGGGAGAGGGAGGCATGCCGGACAATTGGCGCATCATGCGGGCGTGTTCGCGGCTGGCCATTTCGACCACCAGGAAGTCGAGGTGCCCATCCCGATCGAGGTCGCCGAAATCGACCCCCATGGAGGAGAATGGGAATTTGCGCAGGGCCTGAAAGGTGGCTTCCCGGAACCGGCCGCGGCCGTCGTTGATCCAGAGGCGATCCGGCATCTGAAAATCGTTGCAGAGATAGAGATCGGGGGAGCCGTCGCCGGTGATGTCACGGATCTGGGCACCCAGTCCATAGTCGAGCGGCGGTGGCTTGGGTTGGCCGTCGATGCCAGTGAAGAATTCGGAATTCCAGGGAACGGGTTTAAACCGTCCGTGACCGTCGTTGAGGTAAAGAAACCCCGCTTCGCCCACCTCTTCCACCGTGCCGTCCACATACCGCAAACGGTGGGCGTTGGGTCCAGTGAAGAGCCACTCCCCGTTCACGCGGCGGATCTCGGCGCGACCCCCGGTGCGGAGCACCGATTCGGCACCGTAGTTCACCACGTACAGGTCGAGGTCGCCATCGCCGTCGACGTCCCCGAGTGGGAGGGAGGTGCTGCCGGATGTTGAGGCGAGCCCGGCTTCGGCCGTGGTGCGTTGGAAGCTCCCGTTGCCGAGGTTGCGGTAGGATTGCACGCCAGTCCCAAGAGTGGCGACGAGCAGATCGAGGCGACCATCGCCATCGAGGTCGGCGAAGGTGGCTCCGGTGGACGCCCAGCGCTCGCCCGCCACTCCGGCGGCGGCGGTGACGTCCTCGAACCGCCAGTTGCCGAGGTTGCGGTAGAGCGCGTTGGTTCCGGCGATGGCGCACAAGTAGAGATCGCAGCGGCCGTCGCCGTCGAAGTCGCCGGCCGCCACTCCCGACCCGTTCATGAGATTCTGGTTTTGCAGGACGCGCGCGATGGGGAGCTGGTTGGTGAACCGGATGCCGGTTTGCTCGGGTCCGAGGTGGGTGAAGCCGGCTGCCTTCGACACCGGTGGATTCACGAGCCGCACAACGGCAACGGGGCTTGTGAGCTCGGGCGAGGGCGCCGCCTGGAGTTCCGGCAACGCGGCGATGATTATCAGCAGATTGCTGGTGATCCGGAGTCGCGCGGCCCGGAGAAACATCCTGGGGAACACGGCGACAAGATTGTCGAAACAAGGGCAGGATGGTCCAGTGGGTTATGTTGTGTTCGTTTGGGTCCCGCGCAATCCGACGACGATCAGCATGGCTGGGCATTTCTGATCGCCCCTCCTGGGCTTCGGAATCCGTCGGGTTTTTGGGAAGGAGCGTTTTCCAAGGATTAGACACGCATTGGGACCATGAACCGATCAGCGAGGAAGACCGTAGGCGGCCCTCATCCCGGCCTTCTCCCGGGGGGAGAAGGAGAATGCGCACCGTGGGTTTCGGAGGGTTGAGTTGGGGGCGGTTCATAGGAAGCCCGTTAGCCTGAGGGCGCTGGGCGCTGTTACCGCGGCGGTAGCGCCCGCCGCTACGACCTCCCCAATGATGTAGGGCGTGTTTACCGACGGGGGCGGGTCCGTAGCAGGATCAGACCCACGATGATCGCGGCGAAAACGTCGCTTGCGATGATCAGTCCTCGAAGTCGCCAGTCCAACGGCACCATCAAGGCGGTCACAACACCGCCCGTGACAATCAGCAACGGGATCAGGATGACGTTCAACCTCACGCCGTGAGTTTACCCACCCGGGCCGCGTCCTGGAATCCTCGACCTATTTCTGCAGTCGATAGAACCGGGAGCCCGTGGCGGAGATCGGCAGGGTCATCCGGAGGTTGGCTCCCTCCAAGACCGGTGCACCGGCAACTTCGGTCCACGTCGGCCCGGGCATGACGCCGGGTGAACTTTGCAGGGCATAACCCGTGGCGGACGCGCTCCAGCGAATCACGATTTCGTCGTCGGTCACTGCCCGGGAGATGGTCAAAGAAACCTCGGGTTGGCGGAGGACGAAGTTCGAGGAACTGACGGCGATGCCATCGAGGGTGGTGACGGCGATGGGGCCGGTGGAAGCGTTGGCGGGGACCGTGGCCTCGATGGACGTGGATGTTTTCGACCCCAGGACGGCATCTGTTCCGTTGAACTGGACACGGGAGGCAGTGGCGAGGCCTTTTCCGAGGATTTGGACTCGGGTACCGACGCTGCCCTCGGCAGGGGTGAACGAGGTGAGGGTAGGCCGTGCGCCATCGACGATGAAAGTTCCCTGGGCCTGGGTTTCGATGCCGCTGAGATTGCGGGTGCGGATGGGGCCGCTGAAGGCGTCGAGGGGGACGATGGCGCGGATGGACGTGGGGCTGAGGGGGGTGAAGCTCATGTCGAGTTCACCGAGTCGGACCCAGACGAGATTGGTGAGGCCGGCTCCGGAGAGGGTGATGGGACTTCCAACGGTGGCATTTCCGGGCGTGAAACCGTCGAGCACGGGGACCACGTTGAAGGTGCCGGAACTGAGAACGGCGCCGGCGGGGGTTTCGATGGTGAGCCGGCCGGTTGTGGCGGCGGCGGGAACGGTTGCGGTGAGCCGGGTGCGCGAGGTGACGGTGAATACCGCTTCCGCCCCATTGAAGAGGATGCGGGTGGTTCCGGAGAGGTTTTGGCCGTCGATGTTGATGAGGTCGCCGCGCTTGCCGGAATTGGGGGTGAAGGAGGTGACGCGGGCGGGGAGGTGAAAGAGCTCGGTGGTGGTGAAGGTGCCGTTCGTGGTGATGAGTTTGATGGGGCCGGTGCTGGCGCCGGAGGGTACGACGGCGTCGACGAGAATCGAGGATCGGAAGATGAACGCGGCGCGGGTGCCGCCGAATTCGACGGCGGTGACGCCATGAAAACCGCCGCCCTGGAGGGTGACATTCGTTCCAGTCGTTCCGATGCGGGGATTGAAGGCGATGATTCTCGGCAGGACAGCGAACGGGTTGGCGGATGCGATGGTGCCGGCGACGGTACTGATCTGGATGCGTGCGTTGACAGCGTTGGTGGGGACGCGGGCGACGATATTGGACGGGGAGACGGCGGTGAATGCGGAACGTTCCAGGCCGAACTCGACGTTGATGGCGGAGCCGAGGTTGGAGCCCTGGATCACGATGGAGTCACCGGGCATGCCGTTGGTGGGGGTGATGCTGGAGATGAGGGGTGCGACGTTGAAAGGGATCAGGGAACTGGTGCTGCCGGCTTCGTTGACGAGGGTGATGGGACCTGTCGTGGCGTTGGTGGGGACGAGCGTGAGGAGCTGGTTGATCGCGCTAATCTCGAACAACGCCCGTTGTCCATTGAACAGAACGCTGGTGACGTTGCCGCGGCTGCCGAACCGGCCAGTCCCGAAATTGAAGCCGGAGATGGTGACCAGGGAGCCTGGCGCGCCGGTGAGGGGTGTGAACGGATCGAGGAGATCGAACCGCGGAGTGGTGACAAAAATCCCGAGGCTGGTGGCGAAGCCGGCGCCGTTGATGAAGACGGAAATCTGGCCCGTGAGGGCGTTGGGAGGGACGCGGGCTCGGACGCTGGTGGCGCTACGGGAGAGGATTTCGCCCGAGGCTTCAGTGCCGCCAAAATAGACGAACATGACATTTTGGAGGCCGGTGCCGACGACGGTGACCTCCGCCCCGGGGCCGCCCCGATCGGGGGTGAAACCGGAGAGGGTGGCGGCCTTGGACAGGGTGGACAGGGCGAGCAAAGCCGTCGCCATGAGACCGAACTTCCGGATCCTCTGAAACATCATAAAGTGGAGCACGTTGCCATCACATGGATGCCAGCGCCACTACCGCTTTTGGGGACTTGCGTGGGATTTCAAAGCTGTCTTTGACATGGGCTTGCGAACCGGCATTTTCACGCGATCCGCTTCAGCCCATGAAAACCTCGACCACCCTGACCCTGGCGATCTCGGCCGCCTGGGCACTCTCGTTCGGAAGTGTTCGCGCCCAGGACTGGCTACAATGGCGTGGCCCGATGTTCGACGGATCGTCGCCGCAGGCCAAGGGGCTCTCGGCCAAGTTCAGCAAGATGGAGGGGCTGTCTTGGTCCGTTCCCTTGCCTGGCGCGGGGGCTTCGACACCGGTGATCGCGGGTGACCGGGTTTTTCTGACGTCGGCGGATGTGGCGACCCGCGAACTGCTGGTGCTTGCCTATGACCGCAAGACCGGGAAGGAAGCGTGGCGTGACAAAGTGGCGGACGGCGACCGCAAGGATGACCGCAGCAACTACGCATCCTCCTCGCCGGTGACGGATGGGAAGCATGTCTGGTTCTTTTTCGGTCAGGGCGATTTGTTGGCGTACACGGTGGAAGGGAAGGAAGTCTGGAGGCGAAACATCCAGAAAGACCACGGCGGCTTTGCGTTCGGCTGGACGTTTTCGTCGACCCCACTTTTGTATGACGGCCGACTGTACCTGCAGGTGTTGCAGCGCAACGTGGCGGTGGATGGACGCGGCCAGGCGGAGGGTCCGAACGAGTCCTACATTCTGGCGATGAACCCCGCGACCGGTAAGGACCTCTGGAGGCATGTTCGCCCGGCCGAAGCGCGGGCGGAATCCCTCGAGGCATTCACCTCTCCGGTGCCTTACACCCATGACGGTCGGGCTGAGCTGCTGGTGACCGGGGGCGACTGCATCACGGGGCATGATCCGGTGACCGGCAAGGAACTGTGGCGCTGGGGCACCTGGAACCCCACGAAGATTCCGCACTGGCGCTTGGTGCCGTCGCCGGTGGCGGGGGCGGGCATCGTGCTGGCTTGCGCGCCCAAGCATGCGCCGGTGTATGCCTTCAAACTGGGTCAGAATGGCAATCTCCCCGAGGAGGGCTATGCCTGGAAGAGCGCCGAACGTGAACTTTCGTCCGACGTTTCCACCCCCTTGTTTTATCAGGGGCGATTCTACGTCCTGAACAGCGATCGGAGGTTGATGCTCTGCGTGGAACCGGCGACCGGCAAGGTGGTGTGGCAGGGGGAGCTTCCCGGGCGCACGAAGTACGAAGTCTCACCGACGGCGGGGGACGGCAAGATCTACACCATGAACATGGCGGGGGACGTGGCGGTGGTCGGAACGGGGGATCGTTTCGAAATCCTGCACACGACGCCGATGGGCGACGAAGGCGACCGGGATGTCCGTTCGACGATCGCGATCGCGCACGGGCAGTTGTTCATCCGGACCGGGAAGACGCTGCACGCGGTGGCGCCAGGGTTGTGACGGTCGGTAGGACAAAGATGTCGGCGGGCGCCACCTGACATGCAAGGGGGGTGCCGACGGCCCGGAGCGTTTCCGGGTTTTGTTCGAAGGCTTTGAAGGTGCCCCCTCCCGGCCATCGAAGCCGGTACTGTTCCGTTTCTCCAAGATAGGTGACCTGTTCGATGGTCACTTCCATCCGATTGTCGGGTCCTTCGGGGCGCAGACGGACCGCTTCCGGCCGGAAACCGACGTCGACCAGGGTCCCGTCGATGGCTGAGGGCGGGGCGTTGGCAGCGACGATTCGTCCGGCGGGGGTGTCGATCACGACGGACTGGGTGTTGTGCGAGAGGACGGTTCCCGGCAGCCAGTTGGCTTCGCCGATGAAGTCCGCGACGAACCGGGAGGCTGGGGAACGGTAGACGTCCCGCGGTTTGCCGAGTTGTTCGATCACCCCGTCGCGGAGCACGGCCATGCGATCGGCCATCGACAGGGCCTCTTTTTGGTCGTGCGTGACGTAGAGGGTGGTGAGCCGGGTTTGTTCGTGAATGCGGCGGATTTCGTCGCGCATCTCGAGGCGAAGCCGGGCATCAAGGTTGGAAAGGGGTTCGTCCAGCAGCAGGACGTCCGGACGGACGACCAGGGCGCGAGCGAGCGCGACGCGTTGCTGCTGACCGCCCGAGAGTTGGTTGGGGGACCGTTCGGCAAAGGATTCCATCTGAACGATCCGCAAGGCATCAGCGACTCGATCGCGCTTTTCCGCGGTGGGGATGGCTCGGACGTCGAGGCCGTAGGCGACGTTCTCGGCTACGGTCAGGTGGGGCCAGAGCGCGTAATTCTGGAACACCATCCCGGTGTTCCGCTGGTGCGGTTCGATCCCGTTCATCCGCCGATCGCCGAACCAGAGTTCGCCTTCGTCCGGTTGGTAGAAACCGGCGATGGTTCGGAGAAGCGTGGTTTTGCCGCACCCGGAGGGTCCAAGCAGAAAAAAAAGCTCCCGGTCTTCGACGTCGAGGGAGATGCCGCGCAGCACGGGTGTGGTTCCGAATCGTTTTCCGAGTTGGCGGATTCGGAGTCGCATGGCGGATGAAAATTCCAGGACTTGGGTTTAAAGCTCAAGGCCGCGCCCGCGTGCGATGGCCTGATACTTCTTCTGCGCCCAGATCTGCCAGTCCGTTTTCCGGGCATGACGGATCGAGGGATCGCGCCAGGGTTGCCCGGAAAGCTCCCGCGCTTCCGCCTCCGTGATCGGGACTCGGCCCAACTCGGCGAGGTCGGCGGGGCGAAGTCCGCGCTGAATGACGACGTTCCAGGCGGCTTTGAGGTCGTCGTGGACGTCGACGAAGATCGCACCGGCCAGGGTGGCGACGACTCCGCGTCGTTGTTGGGCGAGTCGGGCGTCGTAGCGGAACCCGGCGGGGAGATCGAAGGGGGAAGGGCCGATGTTGCTGATATCGCGGTAGGCGGAGTAGAGGCGGGGCCGCACGGGCATACGTTCGATGGAATGCCGGGCTGGTCCTTCCGGATGTCCCTGGGGAAGCAGCCAGAGCTTTTGGCCGTTGTCGGAGAGGGTGTACTCGAGGAAACGTCGGGCGAGATCCCGGTGGGGTGCGCCCCGAAGAATGGCGATGCCATCGGGGTTGACGGCGGCGAAGTCCACCGGGAGCAGGAATGCGAGGTTGGATTTTCCCGCGGCGGCAATTTGGGTGAAGGCGTAGAAATCGATGGCCAGGGCGTAGGCGGTTTCGCCGACGGCGGCATCCTTGGCGGTGGTGGACGAGATGCGGTCGAAGCGGCGGGTGTTGCCGGCCACTCGGGCGAGGAGGCTCCAGCCGTCGGTCCAGCCCCTTGCCTGGAGGAACGATTCGAACATGACGTGCATGGTTCCGCTACCGCGCGGGTCGCCCGCGCCAACCCAGCCCTTGAGTTCGGGTTTGGCGAGGTCGTCCCAACGCCGGATCGACGGCAGGTGCGCCAGTTTCTGAACGCGAAGGTTCTGGAGGATGCCGAAGCTGGAGATGGCGGCTCCGTACCAGGCGAAGTCCGGGGCGCGCAGTTCGATGCCGGCGACATCCGGGGCGAGGCCATCGAGCACTTCGGCGGGGACGCGGTAGGGGTCGATGAGGCGTTTTTCAGCGAGTTCGTAGTAGGGTTCCTGACCGCCGCCGAAGAAGACGTCGATGCCGATGCCGTCGGGTTTTCGGGCGTACTCGGACTGGACGAAGCGGATGGATTCGGAGGAGCCGCCGACCATGCGCCAGTCGATGTCCACCGGTTCCCCGTGGTGAGTGGCGTGCCATCGGGAGAAGCCGCGTTCGAATTCCTCGCGGATGGCTTCGTTGTGGGGGGAGAGAATAACGAGATGGCTTTCCGACCGCGCTCCGAGACTTGCGCCGGCGATTGCCGCGAGCGTGACGATTCGCGCAGCGATGACGCGGAGCCGCCAAGCGACGTGGGCCAGGGTCAAAGTCCATGGATCGAGGCGGATTTCTCCGGGCGGGACGCTCGCCATTACCGAACGGAGGTTTCTGGGTAGGGACGACGAAAGGGGTTTTGCGCGTTGGGACCATGAACCGATCAGCGAGGAAGACTGCGGGCGGCCCTCACCCCGACCCTCTCCCGGGGGGAGAGGGAGAACACGCTCCGCGGGTGCCGGAGGGTTGAGTTGGGGGCGGTTCATGGAGAGCAACGGCCGCATCGCGGAGGAGCGTACCCGGGGTGAATCGCGCGTGAAGCGCCAATCTTGGCTAATCCCCACTGTCGTGGCGTCTGATGGCCATGGTCTCACGCTTGCCGGGGGACGCAAAAGACCGGCATGATGCCGGGACAGCAGTTGCTGAACCTCCATTTCGACATGAACCCCTCCCCTATTCGCGTCGCCGTCACGGGTGCTGCCGGCCAGATCGGTTACTCCCTGCTTTTCCGCATCGCTTCTGGAGCGATGTTCGGGCCGAACCAACCGGTGATCCTGCACCTGATCGAGATTGAGCCTGCGCTTCCGGCGCTCCAGGGCGTGGTGATGGAACTGGACGACTGCGCGTTCCCGTTGCTCAAGGGCATCGTTCCGACGGCGGATTTGAACGAGGGATTTAAGGGAGTGAACTGGGCCTTGTTGGTCGGTTCGGTTCCGCGCAAGCAAGGCATGGAGCGTAAGGACCTGCTGGGCATCAACGGCAAGATCTTCACTGGCCAGGGCAAGGCCATTCAGGCCAATGCCGCCAGCGACGTGCGCATTCTGGTGGTTGGAAATCCCTGCAACACCAACTGCCTGATCGCGATGAACAACGCCCGGGGCGTCCCGGCCGATCGCTGGCTCGCCATGACGCGCCTTGATGAAAACCGCGCGAAAACCCAGCTCGCGAAAAAAGCCAGCGTCGACATCACTGCCGTCACCAACCTCGCGGTGTGGGGCAACCACAGCTCAACCATGTTCCCGGACTTCTACAACGGGAAGATCCACGGCCGGCCGGTCACCGACGTCATCGGTCATCACGAGTGGCTCCATGGCGAATTCATCGCGACCGTCCAACAACGGGGCGCTGCGATCATCAAGGCCCGCGGGGCGTCATCGGCGGCCAGCGCCGCCAATGCGGTGGTCGACACGGTGCGATCCGTGGTGACCCCGACCCCGGTGGGCGACTGGACCAGCGTCTGCGTCGCCTCCGAGGGCCATTACGGTATTGAGAAGGGGCTGATCTGTTCGTTCCCGATTCGTAGTGACGGCAAGAAACTGGCAGTCGTCCAGGGACTGCCGATCAACGAGTTCGCCCAAGGCAAGATCAACGGCACGGTGAACGAGTTGAAGGAAGAGCGGGAGATGGTGAAAGAACTGCTCCCTGCCTGATTTGAGAGGGATTCCGATCCGGAGGCTCAGGACAGGGCAGTCAATCCAAGGTCAGTCGGATTGCCCTGCCTGAAGTGGCCCGGGTGGGGTTCGAAGAGCCTATGGCGCACGACTGAACCCAAGCTTCAGCCGCGCCATCCCCATCTCAGGATTTCCGAGAATTTGGGGAGTTTGCCCTGCATGAGAATGCCGACGCGGAAAATGCGGCCAGCGATCCAGAGGGTGAAGGCGGTGGTGCCGAGCACTCCGGCCAGACCGACCCACGCTTGCCAGGCGGGGACTCCGGCGGGGGAACCCAGTCGGAGCACCATCAAAAGCGGGGTGAAGGGCGGGAACAGCGAGAGGACGGTGGCCAGGGTGCTATTCGGTTCCTTCAGCACCGGCATCATGAACATGACCGGCAGGAGCAGGGGCATCATGACCGGCATTTGCAGGTGCTGGGCGTCCTTGGTGTCGCTGCACGCCGACCCGAGAGCCACCGCCACGGAGCCATACATCAGCACGGCGGAGATCCCGTACACCAGGAACCAGGGGATCAAGCCGAGTGGCACGGCGCCGGTCGCGGCCAGCGACCCCACCGCGATGAAGCCGGCACTTCCGTAGAACAGCATGGCGGTGAGCGTGACGCCCACGCCGCCCAGGAGTTTTCCCGCCATGATCTCCCAGGGCGTTGCGCAACCGAGCAGAACTTCGGCGATCCGCTGGGATTTCTCTTCGAGCACGCTTTGAAGGAGTGGCATGGCGCCCATGAGGACGAGCATCATCATGGCGAGAATCGCGATCATGGGGACGCCGATGGAGGCGAATTCGTTTTCCTTGTGCGCGGCTTTCACCTCTCCGGTGGCGCTGTTCCGCGAGGGAAGGGTCATTCCCTGGATGCCGAACCAGGCTTCCAGGCTTTCCAGGCGTTCCGGGGCGATGCCGGCCTCCGTGAACCGTCGTCGCCGGAGTTCATTGTTGATCGTCTGTTCCAACCACCCCCGGGTTTCGTCCATCGCGGAACTGCGCGCGTAGTACTGAATCCAGGAGCGCGAGGTGCGTGACGTGCGCGAGCTGGGCTGGAAAACTTCGGGTGCGATTTCGACGAAGGCGTGGAGCGATGCGGCCCGGACACGGTCGGCGAGGTCCATGCGCTGGATTTCCAGGGCATGGGTCTGGGGAGCCTGAAATTCCAGGAAAAGTTCGGGGCCCTTCCTGGGCTTGGTTGTATTTCGGGCCCTGGCGGCTTCCGTCACGGGGCCCTCCAGCGTTCCGGAAGGATCCAGGACCAGGAGGCGACGCTCGGTCGGTTCCACGTGCTTCATGACGGGGATCGCCAGGAGGCCGCCGCACATGAGGATGGGGGCGAGCACGAGGCCGATGATGAACCCCTTGGTGAACACGGCGGCGATGTAGTCGCGTCGGGCGATGCGGAGAATGCGATACATCGTGGGTGGGATCAGCGCGGTGAGTTACTCCCGGCGATACGAACGAAGATGTCGTGGAGGGAGGGTTGAGTCACCTCGAAGCTTTCGACCCGGCCGGCGGCGACCAGATTCCGCAGGACCACCTGAGGATCGGCGCCAGGATGGAGTTTCAGTTCGCGACGCTGTCCGAAATCCCGGATGGATTCGACCCCTGGAAGGCTGGCCAGGACGGGGGCATCAATTGGGGTGCGGACCCGCACCGTGTCGGTGCCGTAGAGGGATTTGATGCCGGCGAGGGTGCCGTCGAGGACTTTCCGGCCGCGGAAGATCATGAAGACGAAGTCGCACATCTGCTCCGCCAGTTCCATATCGTGTGTGCTGAGGATGACGGTGGTTCCCTGGCGGCGGAGGTCGAGAATGGCCGAACCGAGGATGTCGGCATGAACGGGATCCAGTCCGCTGAACGGTTCGTCGAGGATGACGAGATCCGGGCTGGCGATCACCGCGGCGATGAACTGGACGCGCTGGGCGCTGCCTTTGCTGAGAGCTTCGATCTTTTTGTCGGCGTGTTCGATCAGATCGAGTCTTCGGAGCCAGTCTTCGACTTCGACGTCGACACTTCGTCCGGACTTGAGCTCGCCGTAGAAGCGGAGCATCGGGCGGACACGCATGCGTTTGTAGAGGCCGCGTTCTTCCGGGAGATAACCGATGCGACCGGAAACAGCGCTGCGGAGTTCCGACCCGAAGACGCGGATGGTGCCGCGATCCGGCCGGAAAATATGCAGGATCATCCGGAGCGTGGTGGTCTTTCCGGAACCGTTGGGTCCAATGAACCCGTAAATCGATCCCCTGGGTACGCCGAGGCTGAGGTCGTCTACCGCGAGGGTGTCTCGGAACGCCTTCGAGACGTGGGTCAATTCGACGGCGTTCATTCGAGGTGTAGCCGCGGGGCTAAAGGCTAGTTGGTCGTCGGGAGGTGTTTCACACCGAGTTTCTCGGGATCGTCGACCTCGAACTGAAGGGTGGTGCGGGAATCGGTCTGATCGTTGCGGATCTCCATGTCGCGCAGTTCATAGCGGGCGCCGATCTTGGCAAAGCTGCCAGGGGTGAACTCCTTCAGGAGCCGGTTCTGGGCGTCATAAGCTTCGGCGCGGACAATGCCGCCGGTGTCCTCGTCGACCCAGGTGACGACGCGTTGGTAGGCGCCAGGTGCGGGCAGGGGATTGCGGCTTTCGAGCACGCTGCAGCGGCGGGTGCGGCGGGTTTCATGGCCGGTGACCCGTTGGTCGGGCCAGTGGAGGAAGGTCATGCCGAGGTCGACGAACCAAAAATCCGTCCCGGCGAAGCTGACGAACATTTCGTCGGGTCGCTGCGGGCGGATCTCCGTGATATTTCCGTCGCCGCCGGCTCGGTGAAGGATGAAGTGCGGCATGGCGTCGGACAGGTTCACGACCCGAAGGGTTTCGCGTCGGCCATCGGGGAAATTGGCCTCATAGACCGTGGACCAGGGAAAGGCGTTGGTGCCGAGTTCGGCTTTGACCTGGACCGGGACCGAGAGGCGTCGGCCATCGGGGAGGCGGACTCGGAGGGTGCCCTTGGAAAGGGTGGGACGGGCGGGGCGTTGATCACGAATGGCGGCGGCGAGGGCGCGACCTTCGTTGGCGGCCTTCTCGGCCTTGTCGGCGCCTCGGGCGTGGAAGGGCACACTGGCGAGGCCTGCTAGGGCGAGGACCAAGAGTGCGGCGAGGAGGGGATGGCGATAGGGGGTTGGGCTCACGGTGGGCAAAGGGCGTGGTTCAAAGCGTCTTCCACGGTTCGAACAAAGAGGAGTTGAATGTGTTCAAGGGCTTCCGGAGGCAGGTCCGGGAGGTCCTTGCGGTTGCCGTCGGGCAGAATGATGCGGCGGATGCCGTGCCGGTGACCGGCGAGGACCTTTTCCTTGACCCCTCCGACGGGCAGGACGCGACCACGGAGGCTGATTTCGCCGGTGACCGCGGTGTCGGATCGCGCACAACGGCCGGTGAAAAGGGATGCGAGAGCCACACAGACGCCCAATCCCGCGCTGGGGCCATCCTTGGGCGTTCCGCCGGATGGGACGTGGACATGAAGGTCGAAGTGTTCGTGATCGGCGGGCGCGAGGCTGGAAGGCGAGGGGCGGCTGCGCAGGAAACTGAGTGCGGCCTGGGCGCTTTCCTTCATGACATCGCCCAAGGATCCGGTGAGAAGCAATTTGCCGGAACCCGGCATGCGGCTGGCCTCGATGTGGAGCAGTTCGCCGCCGACCGGGGTCCAAGCGAGTCCCAGCGCGATGCCCGGTTGACCGATGTCCGTGGCGTCTTCCCGGGTGAAGCGGGGAGGACCCAGGAGGGTGGGCAGGGAGGTTTCATTGATCTCGATCGGGGCGCGCTTCCGATTGCCGCTCTGTTCGGCGATGCGCCGGGCTGCTTTCCGAAGGATGGCGGCGAGTTCGCGGTCGAGTTGCCGGACGCCAGCTTCGCGGGTGTAGTCTTCGACGATTTGGCGAAGGGCGGCCGGTGCGATGCGAACATCGCGCGGTGAGAGGGCGTGTTCGCGCAACTGCCGGGGCAGGAGGTGTCGCCGGGCGATGCGGACCTTTTCGTCGACGCTGTAGCTGGGGATTTCGATGACTTCGAGGCGGTCGCGGAGGGCAGGAGGGACGGGTTCCATCCAATTGGCGGTGGTCACGAAGAGGACCCGCGACAGGTCGAAGGGCAGTTCGAGGTAATGATCGGTGAACGTGACGTTCTGCTCCGGATCAAGCACTTCGAGCAGGGCCGAGGCGGGGTCGCCGCGAAAATCGCTGCCGAGCTTGTCGATCTCGTCGAGCAGCATGACCGGATTGCGGCTACCGGCGCGGCGAAGAGCTTGGAGAATACGTCCGGGCATGGCGGCGACGTAGGTTCGACGGTGGCCGCGGATCTCCGCTTCATCGCGAAGGCCGCCGAGTGCAATACGGACGAACTTGCGGCCGAGGGCTTCAGCGAGGCTGCGGCCGAGCGAGGTTTTGCCGACACCGGGTGGGCCCACGAGGCAGAGGATGGGTGACCGGGAATCAGACTTGAGCTTCATGACCGCGAGGAACTCCAGCAACCGGTCCTTGATGTGCTGGAGACCGTGGTGATGGCGGTCCAGCAAGGCGGCGGCGGCGTCGAGGTCGAGTCGGTCCTGAGTGGTGGATTTCCAGGGCAGATCGAGAATCCAGTCCAGGTAATTTCGGAGAACCGTGTGCTCGGCGATGGCCGGGGGAATATTGACGAGACGCTCGTACTCCCGGCGGGCGACCTGTCGGGCCTCCTCCGGGAGATCAGCGCCCTCAATGCGTTCACGCAGGGCGTTGGAATCCGCCTGGGTGGGGTCGCCCTCTCCCAATTCGCGGCGAATCACACGGATCTGTTCCCGCAGGAAATATTCACGCTGGCTCTTGGCCAGGGTTCCGGTGACTTCGCTCTGGATCTTCGCTCCAAGTGAAATGAGCTGAATTTCCCGTTCGAGGAGGGGGGCGAGCAGGTTGAGGCGATCGGGGACTGAGGCGGTTTCGAGCAGATGCTGCTTCTCGGAGAGCGAAAAATTCATCGCTCCAGCGATCAGGTCGGACAGTCGGCTGGGTTCGGTGACATTGGACGCCGCCATCTTGATGTGGTCGCCGACGGGTGGCGCCACTTTGAGCAGTTCCTGGAAACGGCTTTGAAGACTGCGTGCCTGGGCCTGGATGCGGGGGGAAGGGGAGAGCTTCTCCGGCATGCCGATGACGCGGGATCGAAGGTAGGGTGATTTCGCGGAAAATCGGCCGAGACGCACCCGTTGGAGGCCTTCAACCAGGATGCGTGCTGCGCCATCCGGGTACTTGAGCATCTTCAACACGCGTGCCGCGCACCCGACGGGGTAGAGATCGGCAGGTGTGGGCTCGGTGACGTCCTGGGATTTTTGGAGGACCAGACAGAGGAATCGATCACCCGCGACGACGTCATCGACCAGTTTGGTGCTGGAACCGGAGTCGACGAGGAGGGGTGAGACGTTGCCGGGGAAGATGACGATGTCGGTCAGGCCGAGCACCGGCAGTTCAATGGGGAAGTCGGCTGGGCGGGTTTCCTCGCTGCCATCCAGGGCGGTGGCTTTGACAAGACTGATGAACTCGGTGTCGAGGCCGCCCATTCGGAAGGGGTACCGCGTCGTAGGGAGGATGCTGACCGAGCCAGGGCGGGCCGGGGGATGGGTCAGCTCACCTCGATCCGCTGGGGACCGGAGGATCCAGCGTCTTCCCGGGAAAATTCAACCCGTAGAAAGCCATTCAGGTAAACGGCGCGGGCGCTGCTCATATCGAGGCCCGCGGGCAGTTCGACCGCGGCTTCGAAAGCGCCGTAATCGATTTCCATCATCAGGAAGCGGGCCTCTGCCGATCGTGGTGAATCCCTGCGTATCCCGCGGATGCGCAAGCGATTACCGTCCACGGTCAGGGTTAAATCTTCCCGGCGAATGCCGGCTAGTTCGGCTTTGACGACCACGCCAGCGTCATGGGTGAAGACATCCATGTTGGGCACCCACGCCACGCCACTTCCAGCTGCCTTGATGGGGGCTTGCGGACGGGTCGTCACGAAATGCACCGCGGTGCTGATCTTCGAAGATGCCATGCCCAAGTGCGACAAGGCTACGCTACGGTGTCTAAGCACGCAAGCCACGGAACCAATCCATTCCGGGTTCGCGTGAACCGAGCGCCCCCCGGGGGCTCAAGGTCCAGGTGGTTGGGGTCGGGGGTTGGACGAGGACCTGTATCTAGCGGATGGGAGCGCCGCCCGAGGCGTCGAAGGGCAACATCCACCCCCGCAACCCGGGGCCCGACGTCGACGCCAGCGAACCCAAAGTGCGATGGCGACAACGACGCCAACTAACCCAAGCGCGGCCGTCTGTTGCCAATCCATGGGGGCAGAGTAGGTGCGAATGGGGGAATCTGCGAGTGGGTGGTTCATGCGCCGCCTTCCCGGAACTTCGCGCTTCTAGGGACGGCGGGGCCGCGCCTAGATTGAGCGCACTTTGGGCAAACGATCTCCTGCAGCGGAGCCAAGTGCCCTGGTTTCTGCTGTCGCCGACACTGCCGCGGTACAGGATCTCCGGTCGCGATTGGAGACGGGAGGGGTGTGTCGATGGACGGATGTTTCCGCGGGGGCGCATCCCTTCCTGGCGGCCGTGATCCGTGGCTGGTTTCCTCAACGCCCGGTTGTTTTGGTCGTCGAGGGTCTCAAAGCGCAGGAAGCGGCGTTCCAGGATATCCAGACGTGGTTGAGGTCCGCGGACGCATCACCCCCGGCTTCTCTCTTCTACCCCGATTGGGAGATCCTTCCCCACGAACCCAAGCTGCCGCACGTCGACGTCATTTCGGATCGTCTCGTGGCGCTGGAAGAACTGCAGAAGCGGCGCACTGACGGACGGGCGTCGATCGTGGTGGCGTCGGTAACGTCGCTGCTTCAACGAACTTTTTCGCCCGGGCAATGGGAGGCGCGCCGGCGTCTGCTGCGGGTTGGGGACCGATGTGATCCCTTGGATTTGGTGGAGTGGCTGGAAGGGCAGGGATACGAACCGGAAGCCCAAGTCTCCTTGAAGAGCACTCTCGCGCTTCGGGGGGGCATCCTGGATGTCTGGCCACCGGGTGCGCCATGGCCGCTTCGGATTGAGTTCTTCGGCGATGAAGTGGAATCGCTCCGGGAATTTGATCCGCTGAACCAGCTGTCGCGAGAACAGGTCACCTCGATGATCCTTTCGCCGGCCGGAGAGCTGGGTTTGTTGAAGAGGATGGTAGGCGAAGGGATTGGGGGCACAGGAAGTTCGGGACTGGGCCTGCTGCTGGATCATCTTCCGTCGGGCGCACTGCTCGTGCTCTCCGACCCGGCCAGGCTTTCGGAACGAGCTCAGGCGTACAGTGGGCAAGTGCCGGCTGGAGATCCGTTCCTCGTTGCCTGGGACGAGGTGCTGTCGAAGGCATCGGAACGAGGTGACACGGTGGTGGAACTATCGGAGATGCCGGATCTGGAGTTCCGAGAAAGCCCACCTCTGCTTTCAGCGAAGTTCGAAGGGTTGGAGGCGTATCGCCCGATGGGAGCGCGCGTTCCCGAGGCGGCGGTGGCCGAGGCCCAACGGCGCGATTTCTTTGGACAGCTTCATCGGTGGCTGCGCCGGGGCCTTGCCGTCCATGTCATCTGCAACAACGAGGGAGAGCGGGAACGTTTTCTCGAAATTTGGCAGGACTACGGCCTGTCGGCGGAGTCGGGGTCGATTTCGCCCGACGGTCCGATCCTCCACGTGGGAGCTCTGAGCCGGGGGTTTCTGGCGGAGTCGGCGGGATTCGTGGTCGTCACGGACGCCGAGATCTTCGGCCGGTACAAGGTGCTCCGACCCCGGCGGCTCAAGTCGGTGCATGCCCAGACATCGCGGTCGTTGCTGGACATCGATTTCACCGAATTGGAGGAAGGCGATCTCGTGGTCCACGTCGAACACGGGATCGGGCGTTTTCTGGGATTGCAGACCTCACCAGTCTCGCAGGGGCATCGCGGGGTGAGCCAGGGGCCGGGCCAGGAATGTTTGGCCATCGAGTACGCGCCCGCGGTGGCGGATCAGCCGGCGCCGCGCCTGTATGTGCCGGTTTCCGAGTCGCACTTGGTGAGCAAGTACGTGGGGGCGGGCAAGGCCCGGCCTCCGCTCAATACGCTGGGCGGGACTCGCTGGGCCAAGGCACGCAAGGACGCCGAATGTGCGGTGGCTGATCTGGCGGCCGAGTTGCTGGAGATTCAGGCGGCGCGGGAGACCCAGCCGGGGCACGCCTTTCCGCCGGACACGCCCTGGCAACGCGAGTTCGAGGCAGCCTTCGTGTTTGAAGAGACCCCGGATCAGGTGCGGGCGATCGACGCGACGAAACGCGATCAGGAGAAGCCCCGGCCGATGGATCGCCTGATCTGCGGTGACGTCGGTTTCGGCAAGACGGAGGTGGCGATCCGTTCGGCATTCAAGACGGTCATGGGCGGCAAACAGGTGGCCATCCTGGTGCCGACCACGGTCCTTGCCCAACAGCATGCCAACACGTTCCGGGAGCGGATGAGCGACTACCCGGTGCGCATCGAGTTGTTGTCGCGATTCCGGTCGCGTCGCGAACAGCGGCAGGTGCTGGAGAAACTCGAGGCGGGCTCCGTAGACATCGTGATCGGGACGCATCGGCTGCTGCAATCGGATGTGCAGTTCAAGGATCTTGGCCTCGTCGTGATCGACGAGGAACAACGGTTCGGGGTGATGCACAAGGAACGGTTCAAACTTCTGCGCCGGACCGTGGACGTGCTGACGCTGACCGCGACCCCGATACCTCGGACGCTGCATCTCGCGCTGAGCGGGGCGCGGGACATGAGCACCATTGAGACCCCGCCCCAGGACCGTCTTCCGATCGAGACGGTGGTGGCGGCGTACGATGAGCGTCTGATCCGGGATGTGATCCAACGGGAGCTGAACCGGCAGGGGCAGGTCTTTTTCCTGCACAACCGCGTGGCCACCATCGATGCCGTGGCGCTGAAGCTGAAGGCCCTGGTGCCGCATGCCCGTCTGGTGGTCGGTCATGGGCAGATGGACGCCGATGATCTCGAGGAAGTGATGACACGCTTCGTCAATGGTGAGGCCGATATCCTCGTCTCGACCACCATCGTCGAAAGCGGTCTCGATATTCCGAACGCCAACACCATCATCATCGATCGCGCTGACCGTTTTGGCTTGAGCGAGCTCTACCAACTGCGCGGGCGGGTCGGCCGGTACAAACACCAGGCCCACGCCTATCTGTTGATCCCGCGTCATGCCCAGTTGTTGAGCGAGGCCCGGAAGAGGATCGCCGCCATCCGCCAGTACTCGAGTCTGGGAAGCGGCTTCAAGATCGCCATGCGCGACCTCGAGATCCGTGGCGCCGGCAATCTGCTCGGCGCCCAGCAGAGCGGGCACATCACCGCGGTCGGCTTCGAGTTGTACTGCCAGTTGTTGCAGCAAAGTGTCTCCGCGCTGAAGGGCGAAAAGGTTCAGGCGCGGGTTGAAGTGCAGGTGCGGCTCGATTTCCTGCCGTTGAATCCGGCCGACGAAGCCCGGTTGCGCGGAGGCGGGCGGAAGGATTCACATGCGCCTGCGGGGATGCCGCTGGAACCGCAAGCGAAGGCATCACCCGTCGCGTTCGCGGGACTGCCGGCATCCTACGTGCCCGATGCCCGACAGCGTTTGGATCTGCACCGGCGCTTGGCACAGATCATCGAGCCCACCCAAGTCCGCCGGTTGAAGGACGAATTGCTGGACCGCTATGGTCCTTTGCCCCCGGCCGTGGAGCTTTTGATTCACGTCGCCGAACTGCGACTGCTGGCGGGCGGCCTGGGAGTGACCGCCATCGAAGCTCGCGACGACAAGTTGATGCTGACTCGGGGCGGGGAATTGCTTCAGTTGGGTGGGCGCTTTCCGAGGCTGACCAAGCGTGATCCGAAGGCCCGCCTGCTCGAGATCCGCAGGCTCATCGCCTCCCTCGCGCCGGCGCGGCCCAAAGGGTGAGCGAAACTGTCCGGGGCGAGAAAAAGTTCCCCACCCCTCATGCGGCATGGCCCACCGGCGATTGGGCGGCGGCCTTGCCTCGTTCCTCATTGACGAAGAGCAGGAGGCCTCCGCCAACGATGAAGAAGACGCTGATGGCCAGGAGTGCAGGGCGCTGGCTTCCCGTCGCCTGCGACAGTATGCCGAAGGACAGGGGGCCTAGGAACGCCAGTGCTTTGCCGGCGATGCCCAGGAATCCGTAGAATTCGGCGGCATTCTCCTTTGGGGTGAAGAGGGCGACCAGGCTGCGGGTGACCGACTGGGTGGAGCCCATGCCCAGGCCAGCCAGGAAACCGACCACGTAGAAGGACGCCTTCGAATGGGAGAAGTAGGCAACGATGAGGGCGACAACCCAGATCAATAGGGAGATGAGGATGGTGCGCTTCTGGCCGATCTTGTCCGCCAGACGGCCGAACCCCAGCGCGCCCAGGAGAGCCACCACGTTCAGGCCAATAAAGAGAATGGTGACGTCGCTGGTGGTGAAACCGATCGTATCGGTGGCGTAGCGCGCCGCGAAGGTGATGACGGTGACAACCCCGTCGTTGTACACCAGGAACGCGATGAGCAGCTTCACGAGCTCCTTGTAGCGCCGGATATTCTTGAACGTGTGGGCCAACTGCCGGAAGCCGACCGTGAGATAGGTTTGGCCCGGGGGGAGCGGCTTGGGCACGCTGCGCTCCCGGACTAAGAAAAAGGTGGGGAGAACGGTCACCGCATAGTAGGCAGCGACGATCAGCGGTATGAGTTTCGCCTTCGAGAGTTGCTCGGGAGTCGGGTTGCTCACGATGTTGCCGGCCAGGGGAAGGCAGAGAAACAAGGCGATGAGCCCGCTTCCATACCCCATGGCCCATTTCAGGCCCGAGATCCGTCCGGCATTCGATGAGTTCGAGATGCCGGGAAGGAAGGAGTCAATGAACACGCCGCCTCCCGCAAAGCCGATGTTGGCGAGGATGTACAGGCTGAGGCCCACGGTCGCCATGCCCGGGCCGACAAACCAGAGGCTGGCTGTGAAAAACACAATGGTGCAGGCACAAACCGCCAGGAACTTTTTCCGGCTCCCTGAGAAATCCGCGATGGCACCAAGAATCGGCGCCACAAGCGCGACCACAATCTCCGAGATGGAGGCGCCCAGACCCCAAAGGAAGTCCGCCCGTCCAGTGTCGCCGACCACGATCTTGCCGAAATAAGAGGCGTACAGGACGGTCACGATCACGGTCGTGAACGCGGAGTCGGCGACGTCGTAGCAGGCCCAGCCGAAGATCTCGCGCCGCTTCACCGGCGGCTGCGAAGGAACCGGTGGGGTGGGGTGGGGCTCGGGCGGAACGGCGCGCGTTTCGGAGTTCATAGGGTTTCGGCGCCGGATTCCAGCCGACCGGCGAATGCGGTGCATTACGGGGAATGAAGGCACGGTGGGCAAGAGCAGGCGCGCTCGGCAGCGATTGAAGAAACCAGTGGATTACCCCGGAAAATCGAAAGAGCCAGATCGACCTGTTGCGGGTCGTTAAGGTGGCCGAGCCCGGGGCGACGGTCGGCAAGCCTCCCGGTTCGAACACGGGAGGCACGGGGGCGGGTTCGTGAGTGATGAGTGCCACCGGGTGAAAATTGCCCCTTGCCACGATTCGCTTCCCCGATACGCTCAATCCCCGCCCGGGCTCCGCATTGGCGGACGTCCACAAGGGGCTGAGAAACGAGAAGTTAACCCATAACCTAACCGTCAACCTCCGTTGTCCGTCAACGTTCGTTACGTTTAGGCAATGGAGTCTTCGCAGGGCCATTCGCCCGCCAAGTCTCCAAGCAGTTCGAAAGAAAGTACCCGCCCGCATGCTCACCATGGAAGAGGCCCTGCGGCACAGCGACCTTCGCTTTGCCCCCGGCCAAATTGTTAAGGGAATCATCATCGAGGTTCGCGCCCGCGAAGTCCTCGTCGACATTGGCTACAAGAGTGAAGGCGTCGTCTCCGCCGCGGAGTTCGAGGACATCTCCTCCGTCAAAGTGGGCGACGAAGTTCCGATCTACATCGAGAAACTTGAAGACCGCGATGGCATGGTCGTCGTCTCGAAGGAGCGGGCTGAGTTCAAGCAGAACTGGGAGAAGATCCTCAGCTGCGCCACCGAAGGCGGCGTGATCAGCGGCAAGGTCAAGGCTGTGGTCAAGGGCGGCCTGCTTGTGAACGTTGGGGTGGAAGCATTCCTCCCCGCGTCGCAGGTCGATGTCATTCCGCCGAAGAACCTCCAGATCTACGTCGGCAACAACTACGACTTCAAGATCGTCAAGATTAACCAGGACCGCCAGAACATCGTCCTCTCCCGCCGAGAGCTCATCGAAGCCGAACGCGCCGAACGCCGTTCGCGCCTGCTCCAGGAGATGACCCCCGGCGACATCCGCAAGGGCACGGTCAAGAACATCACCGACTTCGGTGCGTTCATCGACCTCAACGGCCTGGACGGCCTGCTGCACATCACCGACATGTCCTGGGGACGCATCGGTCATCCGTCCGAGTTGCTCAAGGTCGGTCAGGAAATCGATGTCGTGGTGCTCGATGTCAACAAGGAGAAGGAACGAGTCAGCCTCGGCCTGAAGCAGAAGCTCCGCAATCCGTGGGAGAGCATCGAGGAGAAGTACACTGTCGGACAGCGGGTCCACGGCAAGATCGTCAACTTGGTGCCCTACGGCGCCTTCGTCGAGATCGAGCCCGGTGTCGAAGGTCTCATCCACGTCACGGAACTCTCCTGGACCAAGCGCATCGCGAAGCCTTCCGACGTTCTCAAGCAGGGCCAGGAAATCGACGCGGTGGTTCTCGGCATCAACCGAGATGAGCAGAAGATCAGCCTCGGCATCCGCCAGCTCGAGGCCAATCCCTGGGACAGCGCCCACGAGAAGTACCCGCCAGGAACCAAGGTCAAAGGCAAGGTCCGCAACCTCACCAGCTATGGCGCGTTCGTCGAGCTGGAGGAAGGCATCGACGGCATGGTGCACGTCTCGGACATCTCCTGGACCCGCAAGGTCAATCACCCCTCCGAAGTGCTCAAGAAGGGCGACGAGGTCGAGGCTGTGGTGCTCGAAGTCGACCGTCCGAACCAGCGCATCGCCCTCGGCGTCAAGCAGCTCGGGGAGGATCCGTGGGAACACATCGACCGCCACTACAAGGTGGGTGATCTCGTCACCGGCAAGGTCACGAAGCTCGCGAGCTTCGGCGCCTTCATCGGACTCCAGAACGAGATCGACGGTCTGGTGCACATCTCGCAGGTCAGCGAAGACCGCGTTGAGAAGATCAAGACGGTGCTCACCGTCGGCCAGGAAGTGACCGCTCGCGTGGTCAAGATCGACCGCGCCGAACGCCGGATCGGTTTGTCGATCAAGGCCGCAAATTACTCCCCGGAACAGCTCAAGGAAGAGCAGAAGATCCTCGACGCCCTCAAGCCCGGCGAAGACCTCGTCGCTCTGGCCTCGGCTTTCGACGCTGCCGACGAAGTCCGGGCGGCTCGCGACAAGGATTAACTCCGAACGACAGGTTCGTTCGCACATCTGTCACCCGCCACGACGTGGCGGCTTCGACAAGAAGGGCGGGTCCGCGAGGATCCGCCCTTTCTTCGTTTTTTAACCCCGGGTGAACGGCCGCAAACTTGCGGCAAGACCGGGCTTTCGCCTCCGGAGGGGTTGTGGCTGACTGCGGGAGGGCGGTCTCTGGAGCTGTCACCCCTCAAAAAAGCCGGCAAGGACAAGTCAATGATCGAGAAAAAGGCGTCAAAGCTGAGCAGCGCGCGCGGGTCTGGGCTGTTGATCCGCCCTGAACCCGTAGGGGATGGGTCGGTTCCTGGCCCAAGGGCAATAGAATATCAGCCATGGAGCATGAACATTCCTACATGGGCTTCATGGAGTTGCGTCGTCGCGGTGTTTTTCGGCCGATGCCAGAAGTTCAAGATTCAAGGTCCAAGGCTCCATGCCCGGTTCTTGGGCGCTCTCTTACTAGGCAGCCTACCCCTGGTCGGTCCTCTCACCACATCCCGGGGTGAGACGGTCATCGCGCCAGCGAAACCGGCGCCCG
>Ga0105048_10000108_pt1 | contig 102626 bp, 79 predicted proteins | sample MAT05_FD_78382 | JGI IMG/M metagenome (GOLD analysis project Ga0105048, IMG submission 78382) | Freshwater microbial communities from Lake Fryxell liftoff mats and glacier meltwater in Antarctica - MAT-05 | ecosystem: Environmental > Aquatic > Freshwater > Ice > Liftoff microbial mat | place...
CAAAATTGGAATTATTAGAAATGGCGAAAAGTATAATGCATTAGTATTGGATACTGATTTTAAAAATTGGCTGGTTGGAGAGTCGAAAGCTATTTTTGAAAAAACAGCGCTGAAAAATGTTTACTCCATTAGATGGTCTATTAATCATGGTGATATGCAAGAAACTTTTTGCGTTTTGGATGAAAGTGCAATTCTTTCAGTTGAATTAAAAGACAATAAATTAGTGCACTCGTCAATAAAAAGTGAGTTAATTAAAATTTACCCCACCGCAACAACTACTGAAAAGTCTAGTAACCATTGGACAGCCAGTGGCTCAGGTTTTTTCATCTCTAAATCAGGTATGATAGCAACAAATGCGCATGTTGTAAAAGATGCAAAAAATATTGAAATAAGTGTTTTAGAAAACGAAGCAAATAAAAAGTACGTTGGAAAATTACTATTTATAGACATTGAAAATGATGTTGCGGTTATTCAAATAAACGATAGTAGTTTTAAAAATAAAACAACGATACCGTATAAAATTTAACGAAAAGGTAAATATTGGAGAAAAGTGCGCTACAATAGGTTTTCCGAAAATTGGAATAATGGGTGATAGCTATAAAGTTACTGATGGTATTATTAGTTCAAATATTGGCTACATGAATGACCTTAAATATTATCAAATTTCTGTTCCTTTTCAACCTGATAATAGTGGTGGCGCACTGTTCGATAAAAATGGAAATGTTATTGGTTTAACATCTGCAAAATTAATTGGTAAAGGACTTGAAAATGTTGGCTACGCAATAAAAATTGCATACTTAGATTTATTGCTGAGAAACCTTCCAAATTATGAATCGCTTATTTCTGATAATACTCTTGTCGGCAAAACATTTGAAGAACAAATAAAAATTTTTAAAAATGATGTTTGTTTGATAAAAGTAAATTGAACTATTTTAAAATTTGATAACCAGATTTATAAAACAAAAATTAATTTCCCATTTCGGATTCAGTATTGTTTTTTTGCTTTTTTCTCAATGTTCTTTGCGCCTTTGCGGTTAAATATTGTATGCAAAAAAATTGCAAATTACTTTCATCTTTGTACTATCAAATTTAAGTCATGTATACAACATATCAAATTTCGGAGCAAGAGTTAAACATTGATTTTTTGGAGTCGGTAAAACGATTATTCAAAAACAAAAAGTTGGCTATAACTATTGAAGAATCATTAGACGAAACAGAATATCTATTGAGTAATCCTGCTAATAAAAAACGATTGCTAAATTCAATAAACAACATTGAAAAAGGCAAAAACCTGAAAACTGTTAACATAAAAGAGTTAAAGAAAAAAGTTGCATGAAACGAAACGTTGTATTTGAAGATGCTGCTTTTGAAGACTTTGAATTTTGGGTAAAAGAAGAAAGAAAAATAGTAGTAAAAATTCTTGAATTAATTAACAGTTGTATGTATCACCTTTTGTTGGAATTGGTAAGCTTGAGGCTTTAAAACATAATCTTAAAGGCTTTTGGAGTAGGCGAATTACGGATGAACATAGGCTTATTTACTAAGTAACTAATGCCGGAATTTTAACTGTTGCAATGCGTTATCATTACAATTGATAAAATGGCTTTTCATTTTCTTATGATTATACGAATGGGAATTTATTAACTCCGCATTTGCATTGTGTTTTACTGCAAAATGTTCAATGTTCTTTGCACCATGTTGTTAAATATTTTCTTACGTTTGAATACGATTTTGAAAAGAAATAAATGGCGAAAAAAGAAATATCAAGCAACGTTTTCGATGAAATATTATTGAATAAAATCTATTTCATCCGAGGACAAAAAGTAATGCTAGATGCTGATTTGGCGATGCTTTACGGAGTAGAGACAAGACGTTTGAAAGAACAAGTGAGAAGAAATATAAATAGGTTTCCTGAACAATTTATGTTTGAACTTTCCGACGAAGAAAATCAAAACTTAAGGTCGCAATATGCGACCTTAAGTCATGGAAAATTTTCAAAATATTTACCTTTCGCATTTACAGAACATGGAATTTTGATGCTATCAAATGTGCTTAAAAGCGAAAAAGCAATTGAAGTAAGTATACGAATTATAGAAGTCTTTGTGAAATTACGAACATTTATTTTGGACAACGCAAAACTGAAAACAGAAATTGAAGAAATAAAATTGAAGCTCAATAACCAAAGTCAAAACATTGAGCTGGTTTTTAAATATTTAGATGAACTTATAGAACAAAAAGAAAATACAAAACCAAGAACCAGAATTGGATACAAGCATTTCGACTAGAAGTTTTTCTTGAAAATAATTTTGCGTTTTAACTCTCGAAAAATTACAATTATTAGTTTAATCCTTAAACCACAAAAATTATCCTGTTTTTTTTTTGCACCCAAAATCAAGAAATACTAAAACCTACCCACCAGGATTAAAGTAAGAATCCATTTCGCGTTTACTCACTTTCTTAAAGTCTGCCGCGGCTTCAAATACAGCATCATCCACATCTTTTTCGTTTACTTTCTTTGCTGTAAGGCGCATAAAAACATTATAACGGTAAACATTAAATTCCATCAGCACATCTTTAATAGGGCTATATTGTGAATAAAAATTTGGGTCTTCTATCTTAATATCTTCGGTATAATAAACATCAAAAGACGGAAAATCAGGATTATGAAAAGTACATTTTGCATGTTTGCATTTGTAGCCCGCCACTGTTTTTGTATTTTTTGTGTATTCAATTGTCATGGTAGGTTCGGCCTTCATGTATTCTTTCAATGAATCTTGGGTAGCAACAACAGCATATTTTTTACCCATTAACTTTAGTGTTTGAGTAAGGGTTTTTGAGCCTTGTTTTGAAATTAAATCGGTAGCAAATACACCAAATGCCGAAAGGTTAAAACAAATATTATTGTTCTTAAAACTCATGGTGGTAGTGCTCGGCAACATATCATTTGTTAGCAATACATTTCTGTTTTCAACCACTTGAAGCGTATATTCAATTTCGCCCTCATCAATAGATGAGGTAGTTGAAAAATTTTTACACGCGCCAAATAAAATTACTAATAGAAAACCTACTAATGAAAATATTTTTTTGTATTGAAATAAACACATGTCCACAAAGAAAATAAAATAAATATCATATACAATTGTTATCTTAAAAAATAGAAATTAAAGTGCAATAAATAACTATTTTTGCGCTTCTTTTTAAATAATCTTTATCAGGAATTTTAAATATAGCATTATGAGTAAGTTTGGAAAATGGCTTGGTGGTGGCTTGGGCTGGGCTTTTGGAGGCCCTATTGGCGCTATCATTGGTTTTGCAATTGGCAGCGTTTTAGACGATACCAAAATAGTAACCAACACAGCTGGCCTACTGCCACAAACAGAACAAGGTGATTTTACCTCTAGTTTACTTGTTTTGTGCGCTGCGGTTATGCGTGCCGACGGCAATGTTTTAAAGGTAGAAATAGATTACGTTAAAGAATTTTTTGTTCGTCATTTCGGAGTTGAACACACAAGGCAGCAAATGCTTGTGCTGCGCGAAATTTTAAAACAACCTATACCGCTGCAAGAAGTGTGCTTGCAAATAAAGCAGTACATGGATTATAATTCACGAGTGCAGTTGTTACATATTTTGTTTGGTATTGCAGCATCCGATGGCAATGTTGAATCGCGTGAGTTAGAAACCATAAGTACTATTGGTAGTTTATTAGGCATTTCGGCTGGCGATTTTAATTCTATTAAAGCCATGTTTATCAAAAATACCGATAGCGATTATCAAATATTAGAAATTACAAATTCGGTATCTGATGATGAAATAAAAAAAGCGTATAGAAAAATGGCAATTAAATTTCATCCTGATAAAGTGGCACATTTAGGCGAAGATTACAGGAAAGATGCAGAAGAAAAATTTAAGAAAGTGCAAGAAGCGTATGAAAACATTAAAAAACAAAGAGGAATAAATTAGGTAACCCGTCTATTTGAAATAGTATTAAATCCCTAAAACAAATATGAAAAAACATTTTTCTAAATCAACATTTATAATACAAATCATGAATAAAATTTTATTAATTATTAGTTGTTTTTTACTGAATAATTTATCAGCAAAAAACATTCAATTTCCATCAAAAGGCACCGGAAAAAGCAAGAGCAATGCAACCGTTTTTTTGAGTGTTGGCTATGTAACCAAACAATATGATGGTTCCGAATTTACCACCATACTTGATTCTACTCAAATTATGAGAGATAGCCTTGGCAATGTATTAGAACAAAATACATTTCAACAATATTTTACAGGTGCTTGGCTCAATATTACCAAAACAATTTACACTTATAATGCCATTAATGATATGGTTGAGGAGGTAAATAAAGCATTTAATTTTGTGCTGTTTCAGCCACTAAATGTTTCGCGCACGCAACGCAATATTGATGCACAACACAGAATAATCGATGCTACATATTCAACATGGAATTTGCCAACAAATGCGTGGCGAAATTCCGAAAAAACACAAAATTCTTTTGCTGGCAACAACCTAAATACAAGCATTTCGCAAACTTGGGACACCCTTGCAAATAGCTGGCAAAACAGCAGAAAATTTAATTATACTTTTAATAATAACAACCAAATTATTACACAAACAACTTTTAATTTTACAAATAACAATTGGGTTAATTTTCAAAAAATAGACAGCGTTATTTGGCTAAATAATACTGACGTAAATGTGCCAGAATCTTTTATTGTTTTTAATTGGGATGGCGCAAATAATGTGTGGCAAAAATTTGAAAAATATACCTATCACAAAACAGGATTTGACAAACCACTAAAAGAAGAAAATTTTACTTGGAATGGCAATGCTTGGGTTGGAAGTATGAAGACAGAATACACATATAATTTACAACAATCTGAAACTTTTAAAACCGTAAAAATTTGGAATGCATCCCTAAACGACTATGTGGCAAATAGTGATTTAGGAAAAAACTACGACAACGACAACAAGCTTATTACCGATAGTACTTTTTATTATGATGCAACAGGTGGGTTAACAAACGGAAGTAGGCATGGTTATGCTTATACTCAAAATAATTTGTTGTTGCACGATACTATGTCAACCTATAATTTAGGGGTTAATGAATTTATAATTGATGCCCGCAAAACTTATTATTACCAACCATTTATTTCAAATAAAATTATAACCTATCAGCAACAGTTAGTAAAGGTACAAATACAACCAAACCCCGTGGTTGATAACACTGTTTTTAGTACAAGTAATAATAGTATTGGTTTAATAAGTATTTATAATTCAAGCGGAGTAATTGTAAAAGAAATAAAATTAAATGGAGCAAAAATTTCTACCGATTTATCATCACTTGCGGCTGGTATTTACATGGTAAAATTCGTGAGTTTAAATGGTAAATTGTATTTTAATAAATTTGTAAAACAATAATTCGATGTTCAGTAAATTTGCATTGTTCGCCTCACTATCTATGGCTCTGGTAGTGGGCTTAGGCGCATTTGGCGCACATGGTTTAAAACAACTTTTACCTCCTGCTCAAATTATAACTTTCGAAACTGGCGTACGTTACCAAATGTACCATTCGTTTGCTATATTTTGTGCAATATTTTTATCAATGCAATACAGCAATGCAACCCAAAAATTGATATTTGCTTGTAAACTTTTTGTTGCAGGTATTGTTGTTTTTTCAGGCTCATTATACGCACTTACTATTACAAATATTTTAGCCAAATCGGGATTTAATTGGTTTGTTGCAATTACCCCGATAGGAGGCCTATGTTTTATTGCTGGTTGGTTATACATGGCTTTTGCAATTGTTCAAAAAAAATAATTTTCATTTATAAATGATAAAGTTATCTGTTGTAATTATTACTTTCAATGAAGAAAAAAACATTGAACGGTGCCTTAAATCAATTCAAAATATTGCTGACGAAATTGTAGTTGTTGATTCGTTTAGCACTGATGCCACAAAAGATATTTGCTTGCGCTATGATGTAAATTTTGTTCAACATGTTTTTGATGGACATATTGAACAAAAAAATTTTGCAATTACACAAGCTTCCTACTCACATATTTTTTCAATTGATGCAGATGAGGCCATTGATGAAATATTAGAAAAGGAAATTATTGCCGCAAAAAATAATTGGCAATATGATGGTTATAGTATGAATAGGCTCAATAATTATTGTGGCTATTGGGTAAAACATTCGGGTTGGTACCCCGATGTAAAGCTCCGATTATGGAACAGTAAACTAGGGGCATGGGGTGGCATAAATCCGCATGACGAATATTTTTTGAACCCCAATTGCACGCAAAAACATTTGAAAGGCGATATTCTACATTACACATACAACAGCGTTGAAGAGCACTACAAACAAGCTGAGTATTTTAGTACAATAAGTGCAAAAGCATATTTTGAGAAAGGTGAAAAATCTAATTATCTTAAATTAATTTTAAACCCACTGGCTAAATTTACCCGTGATTATTTTTTAAAATTAGGAATATTAGATGGCTACAAAGGATTTACAATTTGCCGAATTTCAAGCTATACCACCTACCTCAAATACCTAAAACTATTGAAGTTGCAAAAGGTTGGCGGTTAGGTAATCAAAGATTTGTAGTAAATATTTTAGATATTTCTTTATTTTGATAAAAATAAAATTTGTGCAAGCAGAATACTCCGTTAAAAAGATTGCTGAAATAATACATGCAGCAACTTTGCAAGAATCATTAAATACCGAAATTACAGAACTAATAATTGATAGCAGGGCGGTAAACTATCCAAACAAGTCTATTTTTTTTGCCATTGTTGGCGAAAGAAATAATGGGCATAATTACATTACCGAACTTTACGAAAAAGGGGTTAGAAACTTTGTAATTCAAGAAAAAATTTCGATAAACTTTTTTAAAGATTGCAATATTTTGAGGGTTGATAATACGCTGCAAGCCTTACAAATGTTAGCGGCCTTCAAACGCAAACAATTTTCAATTCCTGTTATTGGCATTACTGGTAGCAACGGAAAAACAATTGTAAAAGAGTGGTTGTACCAACTATTAAATACAGAATTTATTATTTGCAGAAGTCCCAAAAGTTATAACTCGCAAGTGGGCGTTCCGCTCTCGGTTTGGCAATTAAATGAGCAGCATACTTTGGGCATTTTTGAAGCAGGAATTTCGGAACCTCACAAAATGAATTTGCTTGAAAAAGTGATTGCCCCAACTATCGGAATATTTACAAACATTGGCAATGCACACAATGAAGGCTTTGAAAATTTAGAACAAAAAGTTGCAGAAAAATTTAATTTGTTCAAGCATGTGCAATGTTTAATTTACTGTAAAGATTATGCTTTAATTCATACGCATATTTCTAATTATAACAATAGCCACAGCCAATTAAAAACTATAAATACTTTTACTTGGAGCAAAAAAAACAAGGCCGATTTGGTGGTGAGTAAAATTACACATCAAGCCCAAAACACCCATATTCAGGCGGTTTACAACAATTCATTTGTTGCAATTAAAATTCCGTTTACCGATGCAGCATCAATAGAAAATGCAATAAATTGTTGGTGCGCTATGATACATTTAGGCATTGAACAACAAGTAATTGAAGAAAATATGTTGTTGTTAAGTCCAGTGGCAATGCGCCTTGAGCTAAAAGAAGCCATTAATAATTGTTTGGTAATTAATGATTTTTACAACTCCGATATTAATTCATTGTCAATAGCATTAGACTATTTGAATGCACAACCTTTTGCAAAAAAAACACTAATTATTTCCGATATTTTGCAAACAGGATTAACTGAACAAGACTTATTTGAAAAGTTAGAGGCACTCATTAAAAGTAAAAATTTAAGCAAAGTAATTGGCATCGGAAATATGTTTGAAGCAAACAATCAGGCACACCTAATTTTCACCGAAACGTATAAAACTACCGACGATTTTATTAAAAACTTTGATGCGCTAACATTCAACGCCGAAGCCATATTGCTAAAAGGTGCAAGGGTATTTCAATTTGAAAAAATAAGTGAATTGTTGCAACAAAAATCACACGAAACTATTTTAGAAATCAACTTAAATGCCCTGCTTAATAATTACAATTTTTACCGTAGTAAATTGAAGCCAAATGTAAAAATGATGGCAATGGTAAAGGCGTTTTCTTACGGTAGCGGCAGTTATGAAGTAGCCAATTTGTTGCAATATAACCGTGTTGATTATTTGGCGGTAGCCTACGCCGACGAAGGCGTTGAGCTGCGCAAACGTGGTATAAAAACGCCAATAATGGTTATGAATATTACTGCAAATAGTTTTAGTAAATTGCTTGAATATGATTTAGAACCAGAAATATATAGCAAGAATTTATTGGCACAAATTTGCAATTGGAGCAAACTATCAATTGCCCACGGCAAGCAACTAAACATACATTTAAAAATTGATACCGGCATGCACCGTTTGGGCTTTATGCCCGAAGAAGTTGACGCTGCAATTCATGCAATAAAAATTAATGGTTTGCTGAAAGTTACTTCCGTTTTTTCACACCTTGTGGCAAGCGATAATACTGAGCACGATAACTTTAGCAATGTGCAAATAAAACTGTTTGATGAAACCTGCGCCCTCATCGAAACACAGTTAAATTATACGTTTATGAAGCATATATTAAATTCGGGTGGCATTACCCGATTTGTTGAGGCGCAATACAGTATGGTGCGCATTGGCATTGGGCTTTATGGCATAAGCAATACTGAAAACGAAAAACCTTTTTTAGAAAATGTTTGCACTTTAAAAACAATTATTTCTCAAATCAAAAAATTAGAAACGGGCAATTCAATTGGTTACAGCCGTGCCGGAAAAATTGATAAACCAACCCAAACCGCAACCATCCCAATTGGATATGCCGATGGTTTTAGCCGCAGTTTGGGCAACGGCAATTACACTGTGCTGGTAAATGGTAAAGAGGCAAAAACAATAGGGAATATTTGTATGGATATGAGTATGCTTGATATAACTAATATTGTTTGCGAAGAAGGTGATGAAGTAATTATTTTTGGTAACGATTACAAAAGTATTTATGATTTTGCTGATGCGCTGCATACCATAACCTACGAGGCTTTAACAGGAATTTCGGAAAGAGTAAAACGTATTTTTGTGAAAGAATAAATTTGGGAACTAAATTCAAATTTTCTTACTATAAATTCTAAAATGTGATTTAACCAATTTGTATTTTTCATTCAAAAAAAAGAAATAGTTTTGCTACACAATTAACACATCAACAAATCATTACATCAACACATTAATATATGCCACTATATCACAAACTCGGAAAATTTCCGCACAAGCGACACACCACTTTTTTTAAAGAAGATGGTAAATCTTTGTACTACGAACAATTGTTTGGTACCGAAGGGTTTCATGGCATGGCATCATTGCTATACCACACGCACAGACCAACCATGGTAAAAGAAATTTTGGCAATGCAAAACGTTGCACCCGAAATTGCACACGATAAAAGTTTAAAATCATTAAGGCTAAAAGGCTTTGATATTCCTGCTGAAAACGATTTTTTGAAAAGCCGAAAAACACTTTTTGTAAACAACGATTTGCATATTGGTTTGGCAGCTCCCAAAGAAAGTATGAAAGATTATTTTTACAAAAATACGGATGCCGATGAACTTATTTTTGTGCACCGTGGCAAAGGAAAATTGTGCACATTGGTTGGCAACATTCCGTTTGAATATGGCGACTACCTTGTAATTCCGCGTGGCATGATTTACCAAATAGAATTTGAAACTACTGATAATCGCTTGTTGTATATTGAGTCTTTCAGCCCAATTTACACACCAAAAAGATATAAAAATTCTGTTGGGCAACACTTAGAACATTCGCCGTTTTGCGAACGTGATTTTAAGTTGCCACAAGATTTAGAAACGCACGATGAGAAAGGAGATTTTCTTATAAAAATAAAAAAGCAACAAGCAATTTATGATTATGTGTATGCCTCGCATCCGTTTGATGTGGTGGGTTGGGACGGTTACAACTACCCTTACGCATTTTCGATACACGATTTTGAACCCATTACAGGCCGCGTGCACCAACCGCCACCAGTGCATCAAACGTTTGAAGCGCACAACTATGTGGTGTGTTCATTTTGCCCACGTTTGTACGATTATCACCCGCAATCTATACCTGCGCCATACAACCACAGCAATATTGATAGTGACGAATTGTTGTACTATGTTGATGGTGATTTTATGAGCCGTAATGATATTGAAGCAGGACAGTTAACCTTGCACCCAGGCGGCATACCACATGGCCCACACCCAGGCGCTTACGAACGTAGCATTGGCAAAACCAAAACTGATGAACTTGCCGTTATGATTGATACTTTTAAACCTTTAATGATAACTACCGAAGCCATTAAAATTGATGACGGAAAGTATTATAAAAGTTGGATGGAGTAGATGATTTATTAATATTGGTGCTGTACTTTATTTTAACCTGATGCGTAAAAATAATATTTTCCTTTTATCTGTGTTTAGCTTTGGCATTGAATTGTATGGTCAAAACACCAAGTATTTCAATAAGCATTGGGGTGCACCAGCGCTGGTGGCTAATTTTGCCAACTCAATTGTTCAATTAAACGACAGCAGCTATTTTATTACATCAGAGAGTAATAATTCACAAGTAAATAATTCAAGAGTTAAGTATATATATAAATTTAACAAAGTTGGTAATCAATTTTCAGTACAATCTGATTCTGATTTAACTTTTCAAAGAGCAATTGTTAACAAATTGGCTTTCAACACAATCAAATCTAAATTTTATTTAGGCACAGCATTAGCTTGGTATGATTCTTTGGGCAATGGTAGAAGTGTGCCCTATATATATCATTTCGATAGTTTAGGGCACTTTCAAACACCTTCTGTTATTGGAAACACCTCTAATATTATTGGAGGGGTTGTTTATTCGATTAATTACACTAGTAGCAATCAATTGCTTTGTGCAGGTGCTACATTGGTCAATTATGGTCCATCAACAACCATTTACCGCGCATCCTATTGGAAAGTAGATACCTTGGGTAATACCCTTTGGGAGAAACGGGACAGCAGCGACACCTGTTGTGTACGTGAGTTTTTTCTGTATTAGAAGATAATTCTAACAATTTTATTATGCTTGGTAGGTATATGCAACAAAGTTCGGCAACTAATGCTGAGCGTTTGTGGTTGAGCAAAATAGATACCAATGGCAATACCTTGTGGGATTTTAAATATAAAGAACCCGACCCGGATACTACCGATTTGCAAGTATCTGTTCTTACACCTACTGCATTTGCCATTGGCAACGATGGCAATTATATGGTTGATGCCAATTTCAGATATACTTATGGTTTTCCTAACGGAAGGTCCTCGGCACTTATTAAATTTTCGGCTGTAGATGGTCATGTAATGTGGCGGTATAATCTTACATTGTTAGATACAACTTACACGCCCCCTAATGGTGCAGCCACAATAATACCCATACCCAACGAAGGTTATGTATTGGTGGGCAGTATGCCACTTAAAAACGGAGATTGGCAGGGTTTTTTGGTAAAGGTAAATGAAAATGGGCAAGAGCTATGGCGTAAAACTTACGGCTTACCAAAAGAAGCTAACGGTACAACACATACTGATTATTTGAATGATGGCATACGCACCCTTCATGGCGGCTTTGCAGCCGTAGGGCAAACAAATTGTACAGGTTGTGGTACAGATGCTTGGTTTGTAAAAACCAATTGCAATGGCGATACTGCTGCGCCCGTTACAGCATTTAGCCAAAGCATTAACACACAAAACAATACCATAGTTACCATACACAACCAAGGTTTAAGATACGATACTTGTATATTTAACTTTGGCGATGGCAGCCCATTGGTGTACAAAAGCTATTTAGATACAGCAGCCTTTACACATACCTACCCAAGCTACGCCACCAACTACAACATAACCATGGTAGCCAAAGCTTGCATCCAGGAGTGGGATAGTACGCAAGTGCCGATATTTACGGGTACTTCGGCTCCCCTCTCCTTTGGAGAGGGGCTGGGGGTGAGGTTAATACCTAATCCTAACAACGTCACTTTTACCATAACCTACAACGGCAACCTAACTACCCCAACCTATTTAGTTATTACCGATGTGTATGCCAATGAAATAGATAAAATACAAATAACAAGCCCAAGCACAAACTACCAAAACAGTAACTTAGCAAATGGTTTGTATTTTTATAGCTTACAACAAAATAGCGTGGTAGTGGCAAAAGGGAAGATAATTATAGTTAAAGTTTTTTGATTGCAAATGAAGCGAGTAAAGCATGGGTATATAACAAATTGCGCATCTTTTTACTATTTCATTTGCTTAAACTTAACGATGACTAAAAAAACTACCATCCTCCAAAGGCGGACACAAATAAGTCATCCTCCAAAGGCGGAGACGTTTAAGCACTAAATTAAAACTACTTTTTGTGCAATTTGTCATACACCCTAAATCATTATAGTTTGTAATTATTCCACAAAAACTTTAGTATAGCGATAAAATATCTCTGAAAATTTATGAAAACAATTGCTAAAAACATCACAAAAATATTGAATATCTCTATTTTAATACTTGCTTTTATTGCATCAAATAATGTATCAATATTTGCACAAACTACACTATTAAATAAAATAGATACGTTATTCTACAACAACAGTAATACCTCTAAAACTATAAGAAATATTACTGTTACCGAAGGTGATAAACGAACCTCTACAAAGTATTATAACAGCGGAAAAATACAGAGTGTAGAAAATTATGTTGATGAAAAGTTGGATGAAAAAATACAAACTATTACGAAAATGGAAACATACAGCAAGAAGAAATTTATGCAAATAAATACCTTGTAAAGAAACAAGATTGGACAGCAAATGGACAGTTACAAAAGGAATATAATTACAAATTAATGCTTGTTGATGGTAAGCAAAACAATGTGTTAGATGGCAAATATGTGGAGCTTAATTTAGGACAAAATGTGAATACTTTTGGGCAATATGCCGAAGGTAAGAAAACTGGTTTGTGGAAAGAATTTTATGAAAGTGGCTCAAAAAAATCAGAAATAAATTACGAAGCAAATCTAAGAAAAGGCAAAGCTTCATTTTGGGCCAAAAGCGAAAAATTAGTTGGGCAATACAACTTTGAAATTACCACAATAAAAGGCATTGCAAAAGAAGTTATGCACGGCAAACAATCAAAGTTTTATGACAATGGAACAGCCTCCGAGAAAAGTAATTACAACCTCGGCAAAAAAGATGGATTGTTTGAAGAGTGGTACGAAAACGGAAACAAAAAAACTGAAATACAATATAAAAACCATTTGGTTTGGGGTGTAAATAAAAGTTGGCATATCGACGGAAAACCAAAGCAAGATTTTTACTTAATGCAAGTTTTCGACAGCACAAAAAACTATTGGCAAGCAGTGTATGATGGCGATTACAAAACATATAATTATAATGGAAATCCCGAAATTATTGGCAAATATAAAAATGGCAAAAAAGAAGGATTGTTTGTAACTTATTACAACAACCAAAAAGAATCTGAAATAATTTATAAGAATAGATTTAAAGTTGGGAACTCAACGTCATGGCATCGCAACGGAAATTTCTCACAGTTAGAAAACTACATTATCGTAAACAATAATGGAGTTGAAAAATCAGTCTTAAATGGCTTATGCCAAAGGTTTGGCGAAGACAATTCATTGCTTGAAAAAGCCATGTATAAGCTAGGCAAAAAAGATGGACAATGGAATGAGTTTTTTAGAAACGACAGCAAAGCTAGAGAAACAAATTACTGCGACAGCTTAAAATGTGGCGAGAATATTTGGTATAACGAAGTTGGCGCAATTACCGATGAACGATTTTAGAAGGGCTTCAGGTAACAACACCTACAAAAAAATGCCCATTAAGTGGTTAAATGAAGCTTTCCCGATGTATCGCGAAAAGTCATGCTTCGTATCAAGTTCTGTTGTGCAGACAGTTTATTGTTTCCAAATCCGCTTCTTCGCCAAGTGACAACCGTTAGCCGATATGCGAAAAAAAACTCTATGACAATAGTGTAATAATCATTGAATTAAATTTGTAGGTTTGTGTTCATGTATGACAAAAAACTTTACATAATAGCAGGTTGTAATGGTGTTGGTAACACAAAATCTTATTAATTCAAATAAAAAATTTAGTTCCGAGGAAGAAGCTAGTCAATACTTTTCTGATAAATTAATTTCTTTTTCCTTTTTTATTGATAATGAATTTCGGAAAAGAAAATTAAAAGAGATGCCTCCTATATTATAGGAGTTTCCAAATATACTTTTTAATGAAGAAAAAGTGGCCTAATCAAAATTGATGTTTTATCGCTTTAATTTCCTAAAAGCTTATATGTCCTTATCTGCCTTATCCCGTTGTTATCAAACGGGACAAGTTATGGTTATTTTTTGATACCTAAATGTTCTAGTATAGTACAAATTATACTTGCTTTAATAACCACTTTGTTCAGGAATATATGACTTAAATGGTAGTAAGTAATTAGTAAAATTTATGGTCATTAGTAACAATTGTATTTTTGAATAATTTAAGTCCCTTCTCTACTATAAAAGCACATCAATTTTAAACGAGAAATGGTTCCATAAAAAACAACGCACAATAAATTATGCAATTCAAAATATATTTCTACATTTGCGCGAAATATGAAAAGATTTGAGGGGGACTTTTGTCCCCCTTTTTATTGCCAATGATAAAAGAACAAGAGATACAAACCATTTGCGAACCGTTTTTTGCAGAAAACCCAAGCCTATTTTTAGTAGATATAAAAGTAGCTATTGGCAACCGCATTAATGTTCGTTTCGATTGTGATGAAAGTGTTACAGTGCAACACTGCCGCACACTTAGCAAGCTTATCGAAAATAGTTTGGACCGCGAAAAAGAAGATTTTGAATTAGAAGTTTCATCAGCAGGCATTGATTTTCCGTTGATAAACTACCGACAACTAAAAAAGAATATTGGGCGTACTGTGCAATTAACAACAATTGATGGTACTATTTACAAAGGAAAATTACTTGAAGCATCAGAAACAGAACTAACCATAGCAGCCGAAAAAAGAGACAAAGGCAAGAAAATAACAACAGAAAATTTAACCCTCAGTAGAGACAAAATAAAAGAAACAATAATTGTAATATCATTTGTATAATGTAATGGAAAAAATTAATTTAATTGACTCGTTTTCTGAATTTAAAGAATTCAAAAACATTGATAGGCCAACAATGATGAGCATCTTAAAAGATGTTTTCAAAGCTATACTCATCAAAAAATATGGTACCGATGATAACTTCGATATTATCATTAACATTGATAAAGGCGATTTAGAAATTTATCACAACCGTATTATTGTGGATGATGAATTTGCTGAAGATAGTTTCGACTTTGAAGAATCTAAACATATTTCACTTACTGAGGCACGTAAAATTGAACCCGATTTTGAAATTGGAGAAGAAATTACAACAACTGTAAAGCTACTTGATTTCGGACGTCGCATCGTTTTATCTATCCGTCAAAACCTACAAAGCCGCATTACTGAGCTTGAAAAAGAAGGTATCTTTATTAAATACAAAGACAGGATAAACGAAATTGTAACAGCCGAAGTATATCAAATTTGGAAGAAAGAAATATTGTTGCGTGATGATGAAGGCAACGATTTATCGTTACCGAAAACAGAACAAATACCTACCGATTTTTTCAAAAAAGGCGATACGGTAAAAGCGGTAATCCACAAAGTAGAAATGCGCAATGGCTCACCAGTAATAACACTTTCACGTACTGCACCAGCATTTTTAGAAAGATTATTTGAAGGCGAAGTTCCCGAAGTTTTTGATGGCCTTATTACCATCAAGAAAATTGTTCGCGAACCAGGCGAACGTTCAAAAGTAGCGGTAGAATCTTATGATGATAGAATTGACCCTGTAGGCGCATGTGTTGGCATGAAAGGTTCACGCATACATGGTATTGTTCGCGAATTGCGCAACGAAAACATTGATGTAATAAACTACACAACCAATCTTCAACTTTTAATAACTCGTGCGTTAAGCCCAGCCAAAGTAACATCGGTAACTATTGACGAAGTACACAAACGTGCCGAAGTATATTTGAAACCAGACCAAGTATCATTAGCCATTGGCAAAAGCGGACACAACATTAAATTAGCCAGCAAATTAGTTGGTTATGAAATTGACGTTTACCGCGATAGTGATGTGGATGTGGAAGATGTGGATTTAGATGAATTTGGCGATGAAATAGAAGGTTGGATGATTGACGAACTAAAACGCATTGGCTGCGATACTGCCAAAAGCGTATTAGAAATTACCGACGAAGAGTTGCTTAACCGTACTGAGTTAGAGGCAGAACAAATAATAGAAGTAAAACGAGTATTACAAACAGAATTTGAATAAATAATTTAGTTTTTTATAAACTTCTAAATACAGAAAAACATGTAATACGCATCGATAAAAATATAATTACAAAGCCTTTACAAAACGCATAAGTGCAAGGCTACAAACAAAAATTAATGGCAGAAAGCGAACAAATAAGAATTAGTAAAGCATTAAAAGAACTCAATATTGGTATTGACCATGCGGTGGAGTTTTTGAAAGGTAAAGGCATCATTGCTGAACATAACCCTAATGCAAAAATTTCGGCTGACGCGCACCAGCTGTTGGTTAGCGCATTTTCAACCGACAAGCAAGCAAAAGAAGAGTCAGATAAAATTGCTGATGCAAAAGCTAAAAAAGAAGCAGATGCAATTGCAGCTAGAGCCGAATTGTCAAAACCTGTGGAGGCTCCACTTCCTGTTCCTGTTGTAAAGGAAGTGCCAAAACCTGAACCTACACCAGAACCAGTTGTTGAAAAACAACCAAAAGACATTCAGGTAAAAGCCACCAAAAAGTTACTTACCGAAGAAGAACAAAACGATGACGTAATTCGCGCTAAAAGCGAAGATTTATCGGTTACCGTAAAAGGTAAAATAGATTTGGATGCCATAAACAGCAAAACCAAGCCCGATAAGAAAACTAAGGCTATCAAAGAAAAAGAAAAAGCCGATAAAGATGCTGCCGATAAAAAAGCCAAGGCCGATGAAAAAGCCAAGCTAAAAGCAGATGCTACAGCAGCAAAAACTACCAAGAAAAAACCTTCGGCAAAAGAAGTTGAAGTTGAAAAACCAATAGAAGTAAAAGTTGAAGAAGCTCCTGTAGCTATTGCTGATGTTGAAAATTCGGAAAGAATAATTACTGCCGACAACACACAATCGGTAGCCGAAGAAAACGTACACGTAACAAACTATACTAAGATTGAAGGCCCTAAAGTAATGGGTAGTATGGAGTTGCCGAAACCGCCCGAAAAGAAAAAGGTTGGTTCTAGCCAAGGCACGCCATATAGGCCTAACAACCCCAACAATCCTAACGACCCTCGCCAAAAACGAAAACGTATTAAGAACAACGTTAATATTAACGACCCTAAAAATTTCCGTCAACCGGGTACGCCAGGTGCAGCAGGCACAGGTACTGGAGCACAACAAACGGGTGGTGGCAACTTTAGGCCAGGTGGCGGCGGTGGCTACCAAGGCGGACAAAACCGTACTGGTGGCGGCGGTTATCAAGGTGGGCAAAACAAACCAGGCTTCAATCAAAACCGCCCTGCACGCCCTGTAAAAGCTGAACTTACACCCGAAGAAATTCAGACACAAATAAAAGAAACATTGGCACGCTTAAGTAGTGCTGGTAAATCTAAAGCATCGAAACATCGCCGTATCAAGCGCGAAGCCTTTAGCCAACAAATGCAAGACGAAATGAGCTTGCAGGAAATGGAGAAGAAAAACATCAAGGTAACTGAGTTTGTTAGCGCAAGCGAATTGGCCAAGATGATGAATGTACAAGTAAATGAGGTTATTAGCACTTGTATGAGTTTGGGCATGTTTGTGAGTATTAACCAACGTTTAAATGCTGAAACTATAAATATTGTTGCCGAAGAATTTGGCTACACAATTGAGTTTGTAAGTGCTGAGGCTACAGTTGATACGATTCAAGAAATTGATAACCCCGAAGATTTATTGCCACGTTCGCCAATTGTAACTGTAATGGGGCACGTTGACCATGGTAAAACATCATTGTTAGATTATATACGCAAAGCCAACGTAATTGCTGGCGAAGCAGGTGGTATTACACAACATATTGGTGCTTACAATGTAAAATTAGAAAGTGGCAAAAGCATTACTTTCTTAGATACACCGGGCCATGAGGCGTTTACGGCCATGCGTGCACGTGGTGCGCAAGTTACCGATATTGTAATTGTTGTAGTTGCAGCCGACGACAATGTGATGCCGCAAACAAAAGAGGCCATCAATCACGCGCAAGCGGCTGGTGTGCCAATTGTTTTTGCAATAAATAAAATTGATAAACCGGGTGCAAATCCTGATAGAATACGCGAAGAACTTTCTGCAATAAACATATTGGTTGAAGAGTGGGGTGGTAAATACCAATGCCAAGAAATTTCGGCTAAGAAAGGCACTAACATTGATGTTTTATTAGAAAAAGTATTGCTTGAAGCGGAGATTTTAGACATGAAAGCAAATCCTAATAAGAAAGCTATTGGTACAGTTATCGAATCATCGCTTGACAAAGGACGTGGTTACATAAGCACTATTTTAGTGCAAGCTGGTACGATGAAGGTAGGCGATGTGGTACTTGCAGGTTCGTTTAGTGGACGTGTAAAAGCCTTGACCAACGAACGCAATATTGCTATTACCGAAGCTGGCCCGTCAATACCTGCATTGCTATTAGGTTTAAGTGGTGCGCCACAAGCCGGCGATACATTTAAGGTAATGGCTGATGAGCGTGAAGCCCGCGAAATTGCTACACGTCGTTTGCAGTTAATGCGCGAACAAGGTATTCGCACACAAAAACATATTACGCTTGATGAGATTGGACGCCGTTTGGCAATTGGTGATTTCAAGGAATTGAACATTATTGTAAAAGGCGATGTGGATGGTTCTATTGAGGCATTAACCGATTCGTTATTGAAACTTTCTACTGATAAAATACAAGTAAATGTAATTCACAAATCGGTTGGACAAGTTACTGAGAGTGATGTATTATTGGCTTCGGCATCTAATGCAATTATTGTTGGTTTCCAAGTACGTCCATCAGCAAACGCGCGTAAATTAGCTGAGCAAGAACAAATTGATGTGCGTATGTACTCAATTATCTATGATGCTATTAACGAAGTAAAAGCAGCTATGGAAGGCTTATTAGCGCCAGAGTTTGAAGAGAAAATTGTGGCAACAGTTCAAATACGCCAAGTATTTAAAATTAGCAAAGTGGGTACTATTGCGGGTTGTATGGTTACCGATGGTAAAATTACACGTAACACCAAAATACGCATCATCAGAGATGGTATTGTAATACACACTGGCGGTTTAGGCTCATTAAAACGTTTCAAAGACGATGTAAAAGAAGTAACGACAAACTACGAATGTGGTTTGAACATAGAAAACTTCAACGACATACAAGAAGGCGATTTAATAGAAGGATACGAAATGGTAGAGTTGAAGAAGAAGCTTTAGTGTAGTGTAAAATATTTAGTATTTAGAACCTAGAACTTTACAACTCTGGGCTCTACAAATAATTAAAAGGAGCAGAATTAATTTTCTGCTCCTTTTTTTATTGTCAATAAAATTCACACCAAACAATTGCCATAACAGTTTGATATTACGGGGTAATCATGTGAGTTTAGGAAAGTTATTTTGAAAGTTTTACTTAACTATAATTTGAAAATCTATTTTGCATTAGTTCATCCTCTACAACAGAATTATTAACCGCCATTTTATATTTGTATCAAATGACTCACGTTTTATTGCGTAACATTTGTAATCGTTAAAAACTACCTTTTCAAATAAACATAGCCTTGGTATTTGCGGTTGTTGGCATCGTTTAATTCTAAAATATAAAAGTATGTAGCTTCGGGTAATTTGCCTTTGCCGGCACTAAAACTATTGGTGTTTTCGCCATCCCAATTGTTAAGGTATCCATCTTTTTCAAATACTTTACTGCCCCACCTATTAAATATTAGCAGCTTGTTATTGGGATAATTTTCTAAACCTCGTATCACAAAAAAATCATTTACGTCATCATTATTTGGCGAAATTCCTTGTGGTATTTTTATATCAATAAAAGGCGAAACTACCGTTGCACTTGATGTATCAGTAATTTGTACACTGTTATAACTTGCACTTACAGTTCCTAAATTGGTGTATATTTTATTTGAAACACTCGTTACATTTACCGAAAAATCTATTGTTTGCGTTGCCTGTGGTAATAGCGTGCTATTGGTAGCTTGTAATAAATTAATGTCGGATTTGCCATTGTAATTTTGGTTGGCACTTAGCGTACCTGTTGCAGTAGGTGCGCTAGTTACAGTAAATGTATCGGCGGCAGCAAACGTAATTTTTAAATCGTCGATTACTTGTACATTGTTAAGCGTAAAAGTGTTGGTGCTATCTGTATTTTTTACTGTGATATTGTAATGCACATCAAAACTAGCATTGCTATTTACGTTAGGCATTATTTCATTTACTTTCTTGGTAATTTTTATAGATGGTAAATCTGTATTTGGTGGTGGCAATACGGTTATAAAAATAGTATCATTAATACAAATTACAGGCAAGGGCAAACCTTGGTCACATACTAAAACCACGGCATAATCGTTGCCCACAAAATTTGTGTTGGGTGTATAAATATAAGCACCAGTTATAAAATCGAAAGTTATGTTTCCATTATTGGGCGCTACTAAAATGCCGCTAAAAACAACGGTTGTTTCTGCATCCGAATCATTTGTGAGTACATTGCCTGTAATGCCAGTATTGTAGGGTGTTATGTGGTATTCATTTCTCACAATAGGAGGAGTATTTGGAGGATTTATAAAAATAAAAACGATTGCAGTATCGCACAATACTGGTGTGCCATTATCACAAATAGAATATATAAAACTATCAATACCACTATAGCCTGTGTTGGGCGTGTAAGTGTACGTTCCGTTGGCGTTTATAACTAAGGTGCCATTGGTAACATTACTAATTGGTGTGGTGTTTATGGTAATGGTTTGCCCCACAATATCGCTATCATTTGCCAGTAAAGTTGTAGCATTAAGTGTGGTATTAAAATTTGTGGTATCATGGTCGGTGTTGGCTATGGGTGCTGCATTTATGGTAATAAAAACGATTGCTGTATCGCATAAAATAGGGTTGCCATTATCGCAAATAGTATATATAAAACTATCGTTGCCACTAAAGCCATTATTGGGTATATATGTAAAAGTTCCGTTACTAGTTATTATTACTGTGCCATTGCTGGCATTGGTTGTAAGGGCAACACTCAAAGTAATGGATTGCCCAATATTTACATCAAAATCATTAACCATAACATTGGCCGTGATGTTTGTGTTTATAGTACTTATGTAATGGTCGGGTGTGGCTACAGGCGGCGCATTGGTGGTTACTGTAACAGTTGCATAATTAGAAGTATTGCCTTCATTATTTTGAGCATTGTATAAAATAGGAGTGGGGTTTCCGTTGAAGGTTGTAAGCGGTGTAAAAGTTATTGTTCCCGTTATTACATCGACACTCCAGGTGCCTTGGTTAGGAATGGTAACGCTTATGGTATCGCCATTTGCATCGGTAATAATATTTGTGGCGTTGGCCGGAGGATGAATGTTTACGGTGCTTGCCACAAGCGTATCGCCAAAAACATCATTTAATAATACATCTATTGTTATCGGTATTTGAGGAATATATGTTCTCACATCATTACTTGCAATTGGCAAGGTATCTAATAATAGTATGAGGCTTACTGTAGCAGTGTCGCACAGTACAGGGCTGGGGTTGCCGTTATCACAAACCATGTATGTAAATGAAACTGTATCATTAAAATTAGAAAATGGTGTATATATAAAAGTACCATTTACATTTAGTTGCAGCGTACCATTTATTGCCGCAGTGCCTGTGTTTACAATGCTGTAGCTTAATGGGTCGTTGCTTGGGTCGGCATCATTTACAATTACATTATTTGTAAAAGTTGGAATTGTATTTATTACAAAAATATCATCGTTGGCAACAGGGGTGCAGTTTAGAACTGTTACCGTAATAGTTGCCGCTGCTGATGTGCAATTATTAATTGTTTGCGTGAGGTTGTAAATTCCATCGTTTACAACATCAATATTATTAATAACAATGTTGTTGGCATTACTCACAAAATTATTAGGGCCAGTCCAGTTAAAAGTAGCGTTGGCATTGGCAGGAGTTGTTAAGGTAAGGTTGTAAGTTCGGCAAAGGTTATTAGCACCTGTAATGGTTGGCGTTGATACATTAATTACGGTTTTTACAACTATTGTGGCGGTGTTACAAACTTCTAAACCAATGTTGCGGCGGTAATAGGTTGTTGTGTTTAAAATGCCCATTTCGGCAATGCTTAAATTTTGGTTGGTAGCACCTGCAATATCTGTAAATGCAATGTTGTTTGTGCTGCTTTGCCATTGGTACAAAACTGCGCCCACAGCGGCTTGCGGGCTTATTGTACCGTCTCTATTAATATCAGAAAGTATATATGTAGCAGCCGAACCAATTATAGGCAGGGTAGGAGAGGAGGCTGCACAAAGGGTTTCAGTGCCTGTTATCGCTGCACTATTTACATCGGGTGGGTTATTCCAAACGGCAATAGCGGGTACGGCAACACCAGTATTTGTGCGGGTTGCATTATAAGCATTCATTGTCATTGGTGCATCGTTGCTTTCAGTAGTTAGTGCTGTGTATGCTTTGCAATCGCTAAATTTAATACCGTCATACCCTACAGGGTCTCTATCATTGCCAAGTCCGCCCCAATATGACAGGTATTTCATGGTGGTTAAATTGTCATTCAGTTTAAAGAAAATAGCATCAGAACTTCCTGCTTTATTTTTTTGCAACGCATCGGTGGTTGTGTGTAAAGTTGTGCTATCGGAAGTTGTATAAGCCAGGCCATATACATTGCCAAAGGCATCAATGTTTAAGCCCATTAGCGGACTTTCTGAACTTGCACCACCCACATAAGTACCCGCCAAAATAGTAGAACCATCGTTTCTTAATTTCCCAATATAAACATCAACATTACCAGCAAAATTTGTTTGGTATGCATTTGCAGAAATTGATGCAGGGTCAATACCGTTTGTAATTCCACCAAAATATATATCACCATTTGAGGCGACTTGTTGGCTCAAAATTACAACTGCATGGCTAGTATCAATTGGGTTTATATAGGTTGCCCAGTTTAATTGAAAACTATTTTTATCAAACTTTACAATCATACCCGAACTACTATTTGCGCCAGTTTGAACTGTACTATTATAGCTGCCGGGTGTAGCAATGCCGCTGTTAGAATTTGTAGTGCCCGAAAGTACAATATCATTTGTGCCCGATGGGCGAATACACGTAAATTCATCATCAGCCGCGCCACCGTAAAAAGTAGAATAAAGTGCAGTATTGCCACTTGAATCTAACACTGTAAATACACCATCTTTGCTGCCACTTGCACTGGCAAAAGTTTGTTGGTGGGCATTATTGGTAACAGGGAAACTTGCATCATAGCTATATCCGGCCAAGTAAACGGTGCTTGTATTGTCCACATACACAAAGTTAAAACCATCGTTTTCATTGGGGCCACCATAGAATGTAGAAAATAAAAGCGTGTTGCCGTTGTTATTTATTTTAGTAACCACAGCATCGTAATTACCTCCATAGTTTGGTTGTACTGCACCTGCCGTTGTAGGGTAATCAAAGTTACTTGAAACACCAGTAATGTAAATATTGTTGGCCGCATCTAATTTTAGTGCGTATATATTTTCGCTACCGCTACCGCCAATAGCTCCACCACCAATGTAGGTGCACCAAACCATGCTACCAATCGCGTTAATGCTATTACCTGGGTCTATTTTGCAAACGAAACCTCGTGTACCTTGAAACCCATTGTATGTTGTTGTGTAAGCACCAGTAGTAGTGGGGAATTGAGTGTCATCGGTTCTACCTGCCACATATATAAAACCACCGGCATCTACATCAATACCATGATTATGCCCGTTGGTACCAAAACTACTTTGGTTACTTATATATATTGCCCAACGCAATGCAACAGGGTCTATTGTTAAAGGAAAATTCTTATTGTAACTGCCTACTTCAAAACCTAAAACTTCATTATTTTCTAATACATATTTTGATTTTATTTCAAACCTTTTGCCATTAATTGTTTGATATGATATTGGTGCAGGAAAATCAATAATACCCAATGATGTTGTTGCTACTAATTTGCCATTTTCATTAATATTAAAATTAGAAAATCCATCATATTTAATTTTAATATTATTGATGTTGGCTCCTGGTTTTGCGATGATGTCGTACTCTAATTCTTGGTTGCTGTTTTTGTAGAACCGTGCATCAATATTGGCATAAATGTTTATATAATTTATTTCGCTAAATGTGTTTACATCCTTTGCCCACTTGCTTTTATCGTTGCCAATAAAATAGTTTAAATGTTTTTGCGATTGAAAATTAGGTACAACTTGCGCATCATAGTTCATCCCTAAAAATTCCATAAACCAAGCGTGGTTTTGTACTTCAACTATTTTACTTTGTGTAGCTTTATTTTTTGATTTTTGTTCTTCTACATCATTTGCTAATTGCAAACCTGCCGCTAGTTGTTCTTGGTTGCTGATAGAAAATAAAAGTCCGTTTTTACGAACTTGCACAGTGCTACCAAAACTTGATGCCCTAAATAAATCTGCATCAATCCATTGTCCTTTATTCTGAATAAATTCGAATGCTTGCAGTTTAGCGTAGTTGTTGTGGTCATTGTGCGTTTGCGCAATCGTATTGGGATTACTGAGGAGGTAAAGTGAAAGGACAAGAAGCTTTAAGGTAATTTTCATTTGGTAATTAACTTTTTTGAAGTTGCTAAAAGAGAAACAAATAAAACATTTTTTTAGTTAGTAATTTGTAATGTATACCAAAGCAAAATAGGTTTTCAAATTATCAATTGCTTTAAGCTAATATGTTCTTATATGTCCGGCATGGTTATTTTTTGAATCGTTAACTTGTTTTGGTTTACTTAAATGTTAATACGATAAATTGCATATTCTTGGTTCGGAAATATTTATGTGCGGGCCTTCTCATAAAATGATTTTGTAAGCCCAAGTTTGTTTCAAATTAAATATTGGTTACGTTCGCAATCTTATAATTATTCAAAAAAAGTATGCAATCTAAAATAGATTTATTAGACGCTAAAATAGCTGAGGCGCAATTAGGTGGCGGACAAGCACGTATAGACTCTCAACACAAAAAAGGAAAACTTACTGCCCGCGAACGTTTACATTTTTTATTAGACGAAGGCTCTTTTGAGGAAATAGGAATGTTTGTAACCCACCGCAGCACTGAGTTTGGGCTAGAACGCGAAAAATATTTAGGCGATGGTGTTGTTACCGGATATGGTAAAATTGATGGTAGGTTGGTATATGTTTTCGCGCAAGACTTTACGGTTTTTGGTGGCTCACTTTCCGAAACACATGCCGAAAAAATTTGCCGAATTATGGATTTGGCCATGCAAAATGGTGCGCCCGTAATTGGTTTGAATGATAGTGGTGGCGCACGTATTCAAGAAGGTGTGGCATCGTTAGGTGGCTATGCCGATATATTTTATAGAAACACCATGGCAAGTGGTGTAATACCACAGCTGTCAGCAATTATGGGCCCTTGCGCGGGTGGGGCAGTTTATTCGCCTGCCATTACCGATTTTATTTTGATGGTAGAAAACACTTCATACATGTTTGTAACAGGGCCAAATGTTGTGAAAACTGTTACGCACGAAGAAGTTACATCCGAGGAACTGGGCGGGGCTTCAACACATTCCACCAAAAGCGGTGTTACACATTTTTCGTGTGCCAATGGTATTGAGTGCATACAAACCGTGAAAAGATTATTGAGTTATATGCCTCAAAATTGTGAGGAAACAGCTCCAATGTTGCCTTATGATGTAAATGTGAATGAGAAACGCACGTCATTAAATAAGATTGTGCCTGATAATGCCAACCAACCCTACGACATGCGCGAAGTAATTGAAGGAACGGTTGATGCGAATAGTTTTTGTGAAGTACATAAAAATTTTGCAGAGAATATTGTAGTAGGTTTTGCACGTTTGGCTGGACGTAGCATAGGTATTGTGGCCAATCAACCAGCGTTTTTGGCTGGTGTTTTAGATAATAATTCATCAACAAAAGCAGCGCGATTTGTACGTTTTTGCGACTCGTTTAATATTCCGCTTTTGGTGTTTGAAGATGTACCCGGTTTTTTGCCAGGAACCGACCAAGAATGGAACGCTATTATTACAAATGGTGCAAAATTATTATATGCTTTTTGCGAAGCTACGGTGCCGCGCATTACTGTAATTACGCGCAAAGCGTATGGCGGTGCGTATGATGTAATGAATAGCAAACACATAGGTGCCGATATGAATTATGCTTGGCCAAGTGCCGAAATTGCAGTGATGGGCGCAAAAGGTGCTGCCGAAATTATTTTTAAAAATGAGATACAAAAATCAGCAAACCCCGAAGAGAAATTAAAGGAAAAGGAACAAGAATATATTAAGCACTTTGCAAACCCATACCGTGCTGCCGAACGTGGTTATATTGATGAAGTTATAAGGCCTGAAGACACACGCGAAAAATTAATAAAAGCGTTTAAAATGCTAGAAAATAAAGTGGCAAAACTACCCAAGAAAAAACACGGAAATATTCCATTGTAATTATATTTATGAATAAATTGTATGTTTCATTTCCTAACTTAGATGGTGTAAGGGCTATTGCAGTTTGGATGGTAGTAATTGCACATATATGGTCGTCGCAGGTGTACGATTTTAAAGTTTTTACAAGCCTTAATTTAACACCCTTGGGGCCAATTGCAGTAAGTATTTTTTTTGTACTAAGTGGTTTTTTAATAACATATTTATTGCTTACCGAAAAAAATAATTTTGAGACCATTAATTTGAAATCATTTTACATGCGTCGTATTCTTAGAATTTGGCCATTGTATTTTTTGGTACTGATAGCTGGTTTTGCGCTTAATTATGAAGAGGCTAGTTTTAAGGGTTTCTTAATGTGCTTATTTTTTGCACCAAACATTGCTTTTGTTTTGCACCTTGTTCCTTATATAATAGACCCTATATGGTCTATTGGTGTTGAAGAACAGTTTTATATTTTCCATCCTTTATTGGTACGAAAAATCAAAAATAATGCAACATTAATTTTTGCTGCATTGGCAATTTTTGTTGTTTCAATTAAGTTTGTGGGTATTGTATTTCATAATGGGTATATAGAAATATTGCGCGACGTAATGTATTTGACACGATTTGACAATATGTTTATTGGCGTTATAGCCGCTTACATGCTCTATTCAATAAACGGTGGCAATCAAAAATTTAAGATAGTAACAAATAAGTATATTGGCTTTTTCGCGCTTGTAGGCCTTGTTTTTTACGTTGGTTATATTGTTGTATTAGATGTAAAACCAATTCACCAAATTATAGCAATGTTGGTTGGTTTGTTGCTAATTGCAATAACTGATAACAATGAAAATGGAAAATTTTTGAGTAGTAATTTTATGAAGTTCAATGGCAAAATATCTTACGGAATATATTTATTACATAGGTTTCCGCTTATTTTTGGATATTATTTAGCTTCTAAATACCAATTAATAAATTCGCCTCAAGGCTTAATTTTATTATCCACACTTACAATTGTTGGTACTATAATACTTGCTTATTTATCAAACAAATATTTCGAAAATTATTTCTTAAAAAAGAAACATTTGTATGCAAAGGTGTTGAGAAGTTAGCACTGTTTTGTTTTATATTATTATTTGTAATGAGTAAATTTTTAATAGTAGGCCTAGGAAATATAGGAGCAGAATATGTCGAAACCCGCCACAACATTGGCTTTAAAGTGGTGGATGAAATTGCCGCAAATTCAAATATTAATTTTGTAAATGATAGGCTGGCTGATGTATGTGAAGTAAAGCACAGAGGCAAAACATACATATTGGTGAAGCCAACAACCTATATGAATTTGAGTGGAAAGGCAGTAAATTATTGGCTGCAATACCACAAAATAGCACCCGAAAATTTATTGGTTGTTACTGATGATATTGCCTTGCCTTTTGGCACTTTGCGTATGAAAGGTAAAGGCAGTGCAGGTGGGCATAACGGGCTTAAAAATATCGAACTCATTTTGGGTAATGTCAATTATGCACGCTTGCGTTTTGGGGTTGGTGCAGAGTTTAGCCAAGGTTCGCAGGTGCATTATGTATTGGGAACTTGGAGCGAAGATGAAAGGAAAATATTAAATGAGCGTGTAAAAAAAGCCGCTGAAATGTGTCTCTCTTTTGGTGCTATTGGTTTGCAATTAACCATGACAAATTCTAATGGAAAATAATACAAATTCTAATTATAAAATTGTCCAAACTTGTCAAGTTTCATAAGGTTGTTGATGAAAGTCGATTATTTGATTATTCAAACTTAGTATTTTATTCTTAAAATCAATTGGGTTTTGTATAAATATTTCAGGTTTTATTTCATGCCATTTTACAACTGCATCAAACGGTGTTTTTACATTCATTTCTTTTCTTAAAGAACCATGTCTTCTAAATAAATTATAGAAGACTAAAAATGTCATTAAATCTTTTTCTAATTCTTTTAAGTTATCATATTTATATTTCAGTATTGTATTGTTTTTAATGGTGCCGTTTACACTTTCTACCATTCCATTTGTTTTTGGTGTAGATGGTTTGGTGCATCTATGTTCAATGCTATTTGCAGCGCATTTTATATCCAGAAAAGATGGCTTGGTACATAGTTCTCCTTCTTTGCTATTGATAATATTTTCTTGAATAGAAGGGTTTAAAAATAGTTTTTAAATTGGGCGTATGCAGCATCTACCTTATTCTTGTCTAAAGTTTTTTGATATTTTGTGATTACTGAATTTTGAAACAGACCCATTAGATTTGGTAAAAGTATTTTGTTTTGCAATATAGAAATGTATAAGCAAATTGTTTGTGGTTATGAATAAATAAATGCCAATTATTATTGAATTTATAAGAAAGTTGCGTAAGCCAAATCGGACTTTATTGAATGTTCATCCTTATTATCAATGTTGTCATATTTATTTAAAAATCATGCACTTTTTTATCCCAATTTATTATTTACATTTATCCAAAATATATTGACTAATTAGTTTATTTATAACGTATTAAACCTAAAATAAAACCAGAAAAATACCAATGAAAAAAATACTATTCTTAATTTTTTTCTACAACACTATAGTTCTTACAAGCAATGCACAAGTTGTAATCAATGAATTTTCTACATCAAATACCACTAATTATGGCGGTGGCACCGACGATTGGTTAGAACTTTACAACAACAGCGCAAGTGCTGTAAACATTGGTGGTTTCTACCTTAGCGATAAACTTACAAACCCTACAAAATGGCAAATACCCACAGGTGTTACTATACCTGCAAATGGTTATTACACTTTTTTGTTGTCGGGCAATAATGTTACTACTGGCACACCTTTAGAAACTAATTTTAAGATAACACAAATGAGCCAAGAGTATGTTGTTTTTGCAGATGCTGCTGGTATTGTGTTAGAATCTTTTCAAACAAATACGCCAACTCCGGGCGGGCATTCACGCGGAAAATCGCCAAACGGAAGTGCCACCTGGGTTTATTTTACAACCCCAACTCCTAATGCTAGCAATAGTGCAACCACATTTACTGGTTACGCTGCAAAGCCAGTGTTTAGTGTTGCTCCGGGTTTTTATGCTGCCACACAAAATGTTGCTTTATCATGCACAACGCCAAATGTTGATATACGTTATACTACAAACGGTAGCGCACCAAATAACTTATCAACATTATATGCAACGCCTATTTCGGTAACTGCCACCACTATGATTAGGGCGCAAGCATATCCGCAAGCTGGCTCTACTTTGTTGCCAAGTTTATTAGAGAATAATACTTATTTTATAAATGTTACACACACTATTCCTGTAGTTTCTGTTGCAGGCAACTACGGTGCTGCAACTACAGGTAACAATACTTTTGCACCACTTGATAACAATGATATTGTAAGTTGTATTGAGTATTTCGATTATGGGCAGCAATTTCAATGGGAGAGTACAGGTGAAATGCGCCGCCACGGAAATGATTCATGGGCCTATCCCCAAAAAGGAATTCGGTTTCATAGCCAAGATAGATTTGGTTATGCTAGCACAATTGATTATCCAATAATGCAAACATCGCCGCGTCAAAAATACGATGTTATAATTTTGAAAGCTGGTGCAAGTGATAATTTTCCTGATGGAGGTGGCTTTAATTCGCCAGTAGCGCACATTAGAGATGCATTTGTGCAAACCTTTGCCGAAAAAAATGCCTTAAATGTTGATACACGTCGTTATGAGCCTTGCATATTGTATGTAAACGGGCAATATTGGGGTGTTTATGAAATAAGAGAACGTGTAGATACAGACTACACCGATTTTTATTATAATCAGCCCAACGATAAAGTAGATATGTTGAGGGTTTGGGGAGGCTTGATTATTGACGCTGGTAGCGACACCGCTTGGTATAATTTACGCGATTTTGTAATTAACAATAACATGGCTGTGCCTGCTAACTACCAACATGTGGCAGATAGATTAGATGTGAATAGTTTTATAGATTATTTTATTTATAACCAATTTCTAGTTAATACCGATGTATTTAATTGGAACACACATTGGTGGCGTGGGCGCAAAAATGGTGGTGTAAAATGGCGTTATGTATTGTGGGACATGGACAATACTTTTGACCTTGGGCAAAATTATGCAAATTTACCTAGCACCGATTGTAATACAACGGCATGTGGTTATGAACAATCAACATCAATTAATGGAACTACTGGCACAGTAACACAACCAGCAATGTTTGCACGATTAAAACAAAATCCTATATTTTTTCAAACTTACGCCAACCGTTACGCATATTTAAACAACAATGTTTTTACTTGCGATAAATTAATACCTCATTTAGATAGTTTAATAGCACGAATAACTCCCGAGTTTCCGGGGCAAGTGGCGCGTTGGGGCGGCACAATGGCGCAGTGGCAAGCCAATGTGCAAGGTTTAAGAGATTTTATGACTTGCCGTTGTGCTAATATTCTTACGAGTTTGGTTGATTGTAATCCTGGTTTATCGGGGCCTTACGAGGCTTGTATTTCAACAATACCGCCAACAGTTGGCGTTGTTACTTTCGATAGCACTTTGGTAACAACAGCAAATAATTGTTTTACTTATTTTGGTGGTGTTGATATACCATTAACAGCAGTATCTAATAGCCCAAGTTATATTTTTGATTATTGGCAATTACCCAATGGAACCATTATTAATACCGATAGTTTAAGCGCATCTGCATTGATACAATTAGCTGATTCGGGTTTAATAGTTGCACATTTTAAAATAAATTTTACGTTAAGTAACGATACTACTATTTGTAAGGGTGAGCCTATGCAATTAAATGCTTCTGGTGCTGATTCATATTCTTGGGTTGCTACTAATAATACGGGTGTAATAATAAGCACACAACCCAGTATAGTTGTAAGCCCAATTGTTGATACCTACTACAAAGTAACAACCAACCTTGGTTCAGATTCTGTATTGGTAGGCATACGTCCCGACCCTATTGTTGACCTTGGTTTAGATAGCCTAAAGCTTTGCGAAGGCGACACAATTACAAAAATAGTATTGAACAACAATGCGCATTATTTATGGAATGATGCCGATACAAATTTTGTAAAACAATTTTATGAAACTGGCAAATACATTGTGCGTGTTACCATGGCTGGCTGCGTTGCAAGAGATACCGTTGAATATAAATTTTATAAATATCCTGTTATTGATTTAGGTAAAGATACCCTTATTTGCTTTGGCGAAAAACTAAAACTAATTCCCACTTTAGAAAAAGATGTATTGTTTGATTGGAGCACAAATGATACTACAAACACATTAACAGTAACGGAGCCGAGTATTTACACCGTAAATGTAAAACGAAATTATTGCTCAGTTGATGATACAATAAATGTGAACGTAGAAATTTGTATTCCTTGCAGGGCTTATGTTCCAAATGCTTTTAGCCCTAACCGCGATGAGAAAAATGACGAATTTTTAGTTACATTCCGTCAAGACAAAGATTGTACTTTAAGAGATTTTGAATTAAAGATTTTTGACCGCTTTGGCGTTGAAATATATACATCAACAAACATTAAAAATGGTTGGAAACCGATATTGAGTCAGTTAGGCGTTTTTAATTATATACTTAGGTATTCCTATACCGACCGTGGTGTAAAAGATTTTAATTTTAGTACTGGAACAATTACAGTGTTAGAATAAAAAAATGAAAACTATTTTTCATTTTATTTTTGTACTGAAATTATTACTTGCAAAAAAGTAAAATCACAATAAATTTGAAAATAAGAAAGTATTGTTACATTTGCAACCCCTAATGCGGATGTGGCGTAATTGGTAGCCGCACCAGACTTAGGATCTGGCGCTTCACGGCGTGGGGGTTCGAGTCCCTTCATCCGCACAAAAAGAGATAAATTGATTAATTCGGTTTATCTCTTTTTATTTTTACCAAAATGAAAGCCTATTCTACCTCTTTAAAAAAGTACAAACTGCGCAAATCAATTATGCTTACATTTCTGTAGTAAAAATGAATAATGTCGGCATACGAATAACCTATTTTTGCCATGCGTATTGCACCTTCTTGGCAAAGCCCAATGCCGTGTCCGAAGCCTTTGCCTTTTAAAATTAGTACATCGCCAGCGTCTTCAACCGAAAAGTAAGTGGACTTTAAATTAAAGTCGGTTCGCAAATCTTTCAATGGAATTTTAATTAATTTTACTTCAAAATCTTTTTTGCGAGTGGGCTGCAAGAAATTATAGGTTTTTGGAAAATCCAAACTATCATTTTGCGGAAATTTTTTCTTTAAATATTTAAACCACACTTTTTTGCTAATTTCTTTTTCCCAATGTGCATTGCGCGAGTTTATGCAAAAGGTGTCGCGGGTGGGTACAAAATAACTTTGTGCTTTGTTCCAAACCTCTGCCGAACTTACCGTTTGCCCCCCGCAATTGCTATGAAATGCAGCAACTATCAAATTCAAGTTATCGTCTTCCAACACACTATTACTTGTTTGTTCAACAGCAGTAATAATATCTAAATTAGCTAAACTTTTTCCTTTAAAAACTTGGCAATGTTCTTTGTCGCACATATTAAAGCCATCTTTTTCGTGCTTGCGCAGATGACCCAAAACATAAGTACGGCATATAGTTGATTGCACTTTGTAATACTCCAATTGTTGCCTCGCGCCAACCTCTGCTTCAACTACGCCTGCCACATAATTATCTAGAGCCAAGTTATTAATCACTTGTATAAAGCAGTTTTTAGGTTGCAAAATAATTTCTTGTTCGGCAATGTGTTGCGTCAATGCAGGTGTTGCCGATTTTATTTTAAAGGTGCAATCATTGTCGGCTATAAAAGAAATTTTTTTCGCTTTTTTTATAGGCAATAATTCTAATGAAATAAGCAAACTATCTTCATCGGCAGTAATGTTATAAATGTTGTTGATGATTGATTGTTGCTGTGTTTCGCCATCAATAATTAATGTAAAATTATTATTGGCCGGTAGCAATTCTAAATTGCTAATATTGCTACCATTATAAAAATTTACAGTTACATTTTGGGCGTAAATGTTGAATGTGAAAAGTGAAAAAAGTAATGTAATTTTATTTAGCATTGCTTAATTCCCAGGTAGTGTCAATATTTTTTTTGTTGAGGTAGCGCCACATTAAATCGGCGGTTCTGGCCGATGCGCCTTTGTTGCCGAGCATTGTTTTTAGGTTGGAATAGTCATTAAAAATATTTTCACGATTAACAGGTTCACATATTTTCTGCACCTCAGCCACTAAATTATTTACAGTAAATTCTGATTGTATAATTTCTTTAACCGCTGGTTTATCCAAAATTAAATTTACCAACGAAATGTACTTTACTTTAATAACACTTCTTGCTATTAGATAGCTAAATCTATTGCCTTTGTAGCACACCACTTGAGGTACATTTAGCAATGCGGTTTCCAATGTGGCTGTGCCCGATGTAACCATTGCGCAATATGCATTTTGTAATACCTCATAGGTTTTTCCGATTATTAATTGCGCATTGCTATTTTGTGTAAACTGATGATAAAATGCAGGGTCTATGCTTGGTGCTGCGGCAACAATTATTTTGTAATTTGTAAATTGTTTTGCGGCTTGCAACATAACAGGCAACATAGTAGTAATTTCTTGTTTGCGGCTACCGGGTAACAATGCAATTGTTTTTTGTGCATTATTATATTCTAAAACTTCGGGCAGTGCATCAAGCAAAGGATGCCCTACAAAATCTACAGGATAATTAAATTGTTGGTAAAATTTTTTCTCAAAAGGCAATATCACAAACATACGGTCAACATCTCTTTTTATATCTTTAATTCGTGATTGTTTCCAAGCCCAAATTTGTGGAGAGATATAATAGTAAACCCTAAAGCCAGTAAGTTTTGCATATTTAGCGATACGCAAATTAAAACCTGGGTAGTCAACTAAAATAATTACATGCGGACGGTATGCTATTAAATCTTTTTTGCAAAAATCAATGTTTTTTAATATGTAACGCAGGTTTTTTATCACCTCTATAAAACCCATGAATGCTAAGTCTTTGTAGTGTTTTACCATTCGTCCGCCTTGGGCTTGCATTAAATCGCCGCCCCAAAACCGAAAGTCGGCTTTGGCGTCGTGCAACTTTATTTCTTTCATTAAATTACTTGCGTGCAAATCGCCTGAGGCCTCGCCCGCTATAATGTAATATTTCATTTTTATATAAATCTAAATTTTGTGTTGCAGCCTAAATTTTAATATAATTGATAATTAAATTTTTCAATAAACTGAAATCAACGTATTAAATTGGCTTTAATGCAAAACCACTTTGTAAATAGCAAAATTATTGTCTTTATCAACAAGTTTTATAAAATAAACCCCTTCTGAAATAGCTGCTAAGTCAATGTTTTGGGAATGGTTAATACTTTTTTGAAAAACTTCTAAGCCATTGATATTGTATAACTTTATATTGTACAATTTATTTGTTTCAGCAAATATTACATCAATATTTTTATTGTTTTTCGATACAATTGAAACTGATTTTTTAATATCTTCAACTGAAGAAATTCCGGCAGTTCCGTCATAAAGTTTAACCATTATGTTGGTAACAATACTGTTGGTAAGTATCACATTATTTACTGTCTTGGTTTGATATCCCGTTTTTGTAAACGTAACATTGTAGCTGCCTGCAGTAACTGTTCCCATTGCATAAGTACCGCCAAGTATTGTGCTATCAGCAATTGTATTTGCATTTAAAACGGCTGATATTGCAACTCCGCTTAATGGTAAATTGGTTAATGAATCTGTAACAGTGCCCTCTAAATAACAAGCCCTTTGCAAAGTGGGCGTAACAACTGTTAATGCGCCCACTTCATTGGCGTCTGAAGTATCAATGTTACTCAGTAAAACATTGCCCGATGGTAAATAACCATACACCCCCCAAGTGCCCGAAAAACCATTGCCCGAACCACTAAAAGCATCGTAATTACCTACTTGCACTAAATTATTTGGGCGGTGTGCATCTACTATTGTATAACCATCTTTATACCATGATGTAAAAGCATATCCATTTTTGTAATAAGTGTTATGTACAATTGAGTTTGAGCCAGGATTAGATTGTATTTTATCCATCAATTCAATATTGTTAAAATCAGAAACATCATAACAAGTAAGAAATGAGTTTGATATTTCATCCGTAGTAAACATGTATTTATTATCGTCACTAAGCCAAGTGTTGTGCGTAAAATTACCCGGTGTTTGCTGAGATTGCAATAGAATTGGATTTGTAGGATTAATTACATTTATGATTGCAACATTTCCAGCATAAATTCTACCGGCATACAAAATATTGTTGCGCACAAAACCGTCGTGTATATATTCATCAGTATATTTTCCTTTGTAAGTGGGGTTTACAGGATTAACTAACTCGGCGATAACGGTACCAGTAAAACCTCCATTGCAACCGTATAAATAAATATAACCACTTGCAGTATCTATATGCAGAGCATGTATTTTATTTAATTGGCTGGTGCCAATTATTGGTTGCCAATAAGTGTGAGGCGTTACTGTATCGGGCAGATTTCCGAGGTTAACAATTTGCAAGCCGTGCCCAGCCTCTGAAGTAATGTAGGCATAATGCCCGTAAGTTCTAATCTCTTTCCACAATGAACTGCTATTTTGTACCGCCCATTGTATTTGTTTTACTTGCCAAATACTATCAGGATTTGTTACATTTACAATGCTTAGCCCTTGGCTTGCTCCTACAAGCGCATATTCGTTGCCGAGGCTGTCCACATAACCCCAAATATTAGCGCATGATTGATTCGGATAAAAATAATTGTCGCGAAATACATTGTTTACATTTTGTGCTGCGGCACATGACAAGTAAGTTGTCGTTATTATTAGTAGAACTAATTTTTTCATAATTTTTTTGTTCAAACCTACTATATTTTATAGTTATAATTGATATTGGAAAACTATTTATATAAATTAACGAAGAAGCGATTACTTTAAAATGGATTGTCAAATAGGGTAGTAAATTTTAATTAACACTTTGCAAATCAACGCATTTGGTAGTTTAACATTAATAACTATCTTCGCGCCGCAATTATGATGAAATATATACACGTAATATTAGCTGTACTGCTCTTAACAATAAGTAGTTTTTCTTTTGCCGAAAAGGGTAAAGGTAAAAAAGCGCATGCCAAAAAATATTCAAAAACGGCTACTTATCACAAAAAAAACTATTCGAAATATAAACGAGTAGTTGCAAAAAGCCCTGTAAATGCAAAGCTTGATACAACGGCATTTAAAGCAATTTTAAAACCTACACCAAGTATTACAAGCATTATACCTTATGGTGATAGTGATGATAATTTTTCGACAGAGAATGATGTGTACGCTGAAGACCCTAGTTTTGATAATTTTGGTTTAGCGGATTCTGTAAACGTAAATCCATACAAATTAAACATATCTGATTTAGAAGATTCTATAACGGTTACATTATTTGATAAATTTGCTTGTGATTATTATCATCCATTTAATGGGAATGTAACCTCTGGTTTTGGTCCACGTTGGAGACATTATCATTTAGGTACGGACATTGATTTAGAAACAGGAGATTCTGTTCATAGTGCTTTTGAAGGAACAGTGCGTATTGCGCGCCGTTCGGCATCATTTGGCAATGTGGTAATGATTCGTCACAAAAATGGTTTGGAAACTATTTATGCACACTTATCTCAATTAAATGTGCGTGCTGGCGAACATGTTGAAGCTGGCGATATTGTTGGTTTGGGCGGAAACACAGGACATTCATTTGGTAGTCATTTGCATTTTGAAGTACGCTATAAAGGATACCCTATTGATGCCTCAAAACTTATTTCGTTTGACGAGTTTAAGCCATTAGCTAGTAGGGTTAAACTATCACGCAACGATTTTAATGTATATGCAACCACTAAAAAAGTAACTTCAAAAGGTGGTAGTAACTCACACATTAAATATTACCAAGTACGAAGTGGTGATACATTATCAAAGATTGCCAAAAAGTTAGGAACTACACAGCAAGTATTGCGTAGGCTTAATAAATTAGGAAAATCAAGTGCTATTAAAAAAGGCAAGGTTCTAAAATATGTTTAAACCCACATATACAAAATATAAAAAACTGTTATCATTTGATAGCAGTTTTTTTTTGCAAAAAAAACTATTGTAAACTTTAAATTACAACAACTTCGGAAATAATATTTTTACCAAAAATATTGTTTACATGTACAATAATTTTACTCTTGCTATAAGATAATTCACTTCTCAATGCGGCATTATCAACAAACACATAAAGTATGTTTTTTCTAATTTCTAACTTTGATGTATGTTTATTTACAGTTGTACCCATTAGCTTTTCCCAAGTCTCGTGCAGTTTTACTTCGTTTAACTTATCTGTAAGTTTAAAAACACGAACGTAGTTTTCTAACACATCTTTTAGTGGTTGGCTATTGGTTAATCTCATGTTTTAGATTTTCGGTTTTAAATGGATTTCAAAGTTAGTAAAAGGTTTTGAAATTAAATTATAGTTTTCTAACAAGAAGTTAAGTTCAAAATATTAAAACTGAAATATACTAATAAAGCTAAGCCCAAATTATGCGTTGCTAATATTTTGGGAATCTATGAATAGCCCATAATTTGCGGCAAACTCTTGCTAAATTATCATTTTAAATTCGAGAACAATTCATATTTTTCTCACACAGAATTTGTAATAAAGTAAGAACTGTTTTTATGAATAAAATGGCCACGAGCATTCGCAACTAAGTTATTTTACTTCGCATCATCGCTGTCGCTTTTATATCCTTCATAGTAGTAAGATTGCTCTATACCTTTAAAGATAATTTCTCGGTTGTTTATGTCATCAGTTAAGTTGGTACTAAGTAGTGTTCTAAGTTCTAAATCGTTAATAGGGCTGCGTTCCATTGCCTGTATGTAAAGTATTTTGTAAACAAACTGCCAGTTTACAACTTTCTTCAGCCTTGTTTTTAGTAGCAAGTCCAACCAAATACGCATTGTTCTACCATTGCCTTCCATAAAGGGATGGGCTATGTTCATTTCTACATACTTTGCAATAATTTCATCAAAAGTACTTTCGGGCATTTGCTCTATTTTTGCCAAAATTTCATTCAAATACAAAGCTGTTGCAAATCTGAAACCACCCTTTGATATATTTTTGGTACGCACCTTTCCTGCATAATTATAGGGTCCGTCGAACAAATATTTGTGTATTAGTGTCAGAGCTTTGTTTGTGCCCGTTTCTATTTTATCAATATCATTGGTTTCAAATAAGCGGTATGCATTTTCTAAGCTATTTTTATCTATATTTTTCATTTCAGTTTTAAAAGTGTTCAAGCCAATATCGAAGTTGCAATCAACCAAAACATTAACTTTCATTCATATTGTTATGTTCAAATATATTTAATTTTAGCTGAATAAAACGTAAGGCAAAAAACAAAAAATATTTTTTAATTTAACCTTAAAAAATCTTTGTTACTCATAAATTTTAAAAGTTTCATATTTTATTTGGAGAGTAAATGTTACATGGCACTCACCTCATACACTTTTTCAAGAAGGCATAATTCGGATGGTTTGCGCGCAATAAATAAATGAGTGTAGTTTTCATTAAAAACTTTAGCGGTAGCAGTTCCTATGGCAACTATTTTTTTTGTATAATCTGTATTACTTTTTACAAAACACCTTGCGTTTGAAGGACTAGTAAACACGTATATTTCAGCCACTAATTGTTCAGTTAACTCTTGCTCAATTGTATGATAAACATCTACATAAGCAGTTTGACTTTGAGGCAATAAACTACCTACTGTTTTTAAACTTTTAAAGCTTTGCGGAAACAAAACTGTTTGTGTACCTAATATTTCTGCAAATTTTTTTGCTGAGTCTTCAATACTATTTTCCTCGCCAATAAATGAAGCTGAATAACCATTTTGAATTAATAAATTAGCAGTAGCATTTCCAATTGCGGCGATTTTAATTTCGGGTTTTATTTTTTGTTTTTGCAAATAATATTCAACTGCGTTTTTGCTGTTAAAGAATATCCAATCTGTTTTAGATTCATCAATAAAATCAATTGCTTTGGTTGTAATTAATGCTTTGCTTTTTACTTCAAAACCATTTTCGGATAAAGATTTTTTAAGAAAGTTAAAATCATTGTCGGCAGCACTTACAAATACTTTTTGAGGTTTTATATTATTAAAATCTTTTAAAATTTCTGTTGCATTTTTATTTTCAAAATACATTCGTACCGGCGCACTATCTGCATTTTTTGCTTTTGAAACTGAGGTTTTTGTAATACCATTTTCTTCTTCGCAATACACGCCCAAAGGCAACTGACAGCCACCGTCAAACAAATTTAAAACACCACGTTCAATGGCAATTTTACGTTGCACATCACTATCAGTAATTTGTTGTAATGCTTGTTTTAAAAATGTGTCTTCTTCTCTAATTTGCAATGCCAATACGCCTTGTGCGGGTGCTGGTACCATTTGCCAGGCAGGAATTTTGTAAGCATATAAATCTGAAGTATCCAATGCTAACCTGGTAACGCCTGCGTAAGCAATTACAATTGCATCATAATTGCCTAGCCTTAATTTATTGATTCTGGTGGGTACATTTCCGCGCAAGTCCTCAACAATTAAATCGTTGCGAAAGGCTTGAATTTGTGTTTTACGACGCAATGATGATGTGCCAACTTTTGCATTTTTTTGTAAAGAAAAAAGCATTTTTGTGTCAACAAATTCATTTCTAATTAGCAATAAGTCGGATGGGTCTTCGCGGTGGCTAACTGCCGCCACAATTAGCCCCGCTGGATTTGTAGTTGGCAAATCTTTGTGTGAGTGTACTGCCAAATCTATGTCTTTATTCAGCAATGCTTCTTCAATTTCTTTGGTAAAAAAACCTTTGCCTTCTAATTTGTCGAAACTTAAATGTTGAATGTTGTCGCCTTGCGTTTTTAGTATTTTTAATTCTACATCAAAACCTAAATCAGTTACTTGTTTTTTTACATGATGTGCTTGCCACAAAGCAAGTTCGCTGCCGCGTGTGCCTATAATTATTTTTCGCATGGTTGATTGGGAAATTATATTTGTTGCAGCAAAATTTCGCGTGCCAATTTCATTGGTACAGCAATGTATTTTTTCTCAACATAATCAAAAATTTTAGACAATACTTCTTTTGAATTTTCATCTAGGCCTTCAATTTCTTTGGCAAAAACATTATTCAAAGCATTGTGTTTTATCATTTTCACTTTTTCGGGTATAGCAGTCATTGCAAGTTCTACCTTGCGAATGGCAATTGTTTTTTCAAACTTTTGCAAAGCATCTATAATTATACTTTCGCAATTTTCTAACTCTAACATTCGGTGTTGAATATTTTTATTTGCAATAATTTGTAGTGCTTCAATACTAATATACTCAATGTTATTTTGCGCTAAAGTTTCGGCTGCAACTCCATTTGGTATTGATAAATCTACAACCACTTTTTTGTTTTTATCACTTTGCAAAAGTTGAATATACAATTGAGGGGTAATTAAACTTTCTTGCGCTGCGGTGCAATAAATAAGCACATCAAACCCATTTGTATAATTTTCTAATTGCGCAAGGGAATATGCTTTTGCACCAATATCATTGGCAAGCAATTGTGCATTTTCAATATTTCTATTAAAAATATGTATGTTTTTTACTCCAAATTTTTGCAAAAATTTACACATGGTGGCGTTGGTTTGCCCAGCACCAATAATAAGTACATTGCTATTTTCGGTAAGTGACGATTTTTTTAATTGTTCAAATGCCAATGCTACAATCGAAATTTGCTTGTGCGCAATGCGTGTATCTGTGTATATTTTTTTTGCGGTTTCAATGCAATTTGAAACAACTAATCTAATAACGTCGTCTGTAAGTTTTGCCTCGTTGCAAACCTCATAAGATTTTCTGAATTGTGTAATAATTTCACGTTCGCCAATAAGCATACTATCTAATGATGATGATACTTGCATAAGGTGTTTTACGGCGTCTTTCCCTTCAAAAAAATGGTAATTGCTCAAAATACTTTGTAAATCATTTTCTGCTAAAAACGGATAAACAGTTTGTAGAAAATTGGCAATTAATATTTCATTAAAACCATTTGTATGCGAAATAATAAATTCGGCTCTATTGCAAGTGCTCAAGAACATCAACCCTTTTATTGCTAAGTTATTCTTGGCAGTTGCCAAACGATTTTGAATTTCATCGGGTGCAATATGTAACTTTCCTAATAGGCTAAGTGGTGTATTTTTGTGGGTAAAAGCTATACTGTAAATATGATTCATATACTCCGCAAATGTGAAATATTATTCACATTGCTTTGTCATTTATTTGTCATGTTGTAAAAAAAATGAATTTAATTTTCACCAATTAGCCTAATGCCATCAGCTTCTATTGAAATCACGCGTTCCTTGTATAATATGCCAACTGTACGCTTAAATGTCTTTTTACTCATTTGCAAAATATTTTTTATTTCTAAAGAGTCAGAGCCATCTGTAAGTTTTAAAAAACCTTTGTGCGATATTATTTTATCAATGATAATTTGTTTTGCATCAACTAAATTATCCAGGCCTTTCTTTTGTAGGGTAATATCTAATTTTCCATCATCGCGAATAAGCGTTACATAACCTTTTAAAACATCACCAATGTTAATAGGTTCAAAAATTTGATTGTGGTAAAGCATACCACTGTATTGATTTTTTACCACTACTTTGTAACCGTTAGGTGTGGCTTTATAAACCAGCAACTCAACCTCTTCATTTTCGGTTAAATCTATGTGGTCATGCTCTAAATATTTGTCAATTTTTTCGGTTGCAATTAGCCTATTCGTTAACTTATCAGCATACAGGTAAAAAATATAATTGCGCCCAACAATTAGTTTATTTACTTGCATTGAGTTTGGTACTAACACATGTTTTTCTAAACCAATATCTAAAAAAGCGCCAACCGTATTAATATCTTCAACTTTTAATGATGCAAAACTATTTGCCAACGCTTTAGGTGTAAGGGTTGTGGCTATTAGCCTATCATTGCTATCACTATAAACAATTAAATCAATTACATTACCAATATTCATATCTGGCGTAGTATATTTTGTGGGTAATAAAATTTCTAACACACCACTTTTTACGTAAAAGCCAAACGGAACTTTTTTAATAATTTCGAGGCTATTCCATTCTCCTAATTTCAACATTTTATAATTGTTTTATTTTGATGCAAAGTAAAACTAAAAAGTGCAACCATGTTAATGGATTCTTACTTTTAGGTAATTTACAAAAATAATGTAGGTTTGAAATGTGGAACAAAAAAATAAAAGAAGCTTTTTAGACAAGCTCAAATTTCGTTACAGGGTAGTAGTGATAAACGATGAAACATTCAAAGAAAGGATGTCATTTACACTTTCATTAATGAATTTAATTGTATTTATAGGTTCAGTTTCATTGTTCATGATTTTTATATTGTCGTATGTTATTGCTTTCACATCACTACGCGAATACATACTCGGTTATGCAGATGTAAACATGCGCAGAAATATAAATAAATTGGTGCAACGTTCAGATTCTTTGTTGCAAGCGTCAGCTGAAAAAGATATTTTTTTGGCTAACATTCAAAAGGTGATTGAAGGAAAAATTACTGCTACCGATATTAAGAAATTAGCCGAAAACGAAGTAATTACAGTAGATTCCAGTAAACTGAATAGTACCGATGCTGAAAACGATTTTAGGAAGAGTTACGAAATGGAAACAAAAAATGCGGCTTCCAATAATACCACTATCGATATTGCTAAATACAATTTTCAAGTGCCACTAAACGGGAAAATATTGCAAAATTTTAATGAACGTAATAAAGTTTTTGGTACTGAAATATTAGCAGAACCAAAACTAAATATTAAGGCTACCTTGGCTGGAACGGTTATTTTTGCAGGGCTTACGAATGATATGGGTTACGTAATTCAATTGCAACATACTGATAATTTAATATCGGTTTATAAAAATAATTCTCAACTTTTAAAAAGGGTAGGGGAGAAGGTAAAAGACGGAGAGGCAATTGCAATTGTGGGTAAAACTACGCAACAAACTACGAATTGCTTTTTACATTTTGAACTGTGGTATAACGGGAAAGCCATTGATGCAGCTAAATATATAAAATTTTAAAAAGTAAAATGCTTCAATCGGTTATCGTTTATATTTTGTTTTTGGTGTTGATACAAAGGCATACATTTTTTAACCAATTTGCTATACACAAATATGCAATGCCTATTTTTTTTTCGATAAAAATAGTTGCGGGCTTTGTGTTATATTATATTTACAATCACTTTTACGAAAACCGTGGTTCGGGTGATGTTAACAAGTATTTTGACGATGCATTGGTTATTTATAAAGCCATTGGAAATAACTATATGGATTATTTCAAAATTGTTTTCAACATAAATTGCAATGCGCCACAAATGTTTCATTACTTTAAAGAAATTGACCATTGGGAAGTTTACGGAAACACAAATTTTGTGAATGATGCACGGACTGTTATTCGCTTTAATCTCTTGCTTTTACCTATTTCTAAAGGGTTTTATCATTTTCATTCTGTAGTTTTAAATTTTATTTCTTTTATAGGATTAGTTTTTATTTACACTACTTTTTGCAAGATAAATATTGACAATAAAAAACGTTGGGCAGCTATTTGTTTCTTGTTGCCTTCTTTATTATTTTGGTGTTCGGGGGTTTTAAAAGAGGGCTTGCTAATATTTTTTATTGGGCTTTTTGTTCATGTTTTGTATATACTTTCCGAAGGTATTGAAGAGAGAAAATACATAAACTTTTTATGGCTTATAATAAGTTTGATAGGAGTATTTATTACAAAATTTTATGTTGCTTTTGCCTTATTGCCATTGCTGTTTTTTTATGCGTTTCGTAATAAAAAAAATATTTCGCACACATATAAAGTATTGGCTTTTTACCTTCTAATTTTGCTTGTGCTTTTTGTTGATTCTGTTAGCACCAAAGTGATTTTGAATCCATTGGCGCAAAAACAAAAAGAGTTTGTGAATGTTGCCAAGGGTGGTTATTATTTTGAAGTGAAAAGTTTAACTGCAATTGATACTTTGTATGTAGAATATATCAATGAAAAGTATTTGAAAAAGTTGTCAGAAACTAACTACGAAATATTGAAAAACTGCCCAGTTTATTTTTATGATAACTTAGAAATTCTTAGTGCCTTTAAAAATAAAACCAAAATTGAGAATGCATATTTATTAAAGGTTATTGTACCTGCCAATAGTTATATTTACTTGCCTGCTATGCAAAGTAGGCTATCGTCTTTGCTTGAAGTTTTGCCAATTGCAATTTACAACACTTTATTTTTGCCTACTTTTTTCAGCATAAAAAATTTAATGTATTTGATGCCTGCATTTGAAAATTTGCTATTTATTATACTCTTGTTCTTCGCTTTTTTTAATGGCAAAAAAATAACTAAAAAGCAAGAATATTACAATAGCTTATTTTTGGTTTTTGCTATAAATTTAATTGTGTTGATAGGTTTAATAACACCAGTTTTGGGGGCTTTAATAAGGTATAAAGTACCAGTATTGCCATTTTTGTTTTTTGTATTGATTAGTAAAATTGATTTTACAACATCTGATAATAAAAATCTAAAAACGAATAGCGAATAATTGTTACATTTGAAAATCTCATTCATGCAAATTTCAAATAAAATATTCCAATTATTTTTTCTGCTAATTATATTTAGCAGTGCTATGTTTGCTCAAATTAATGAAGCATTTATTTATGAAAAACACAACAACAAAAATTGTGTAAAACACAAAGTAGAAAAAGGACAAACACTTTATTCTATTGCAAAAAAGTATGGTGTTGAGGTAAAACAAATTGAGGAAACTAACGATGGTTTGCCAGATGGTTTAAAGAAAGATAGTTACATTTTTATTCCTGCAAGCAAGGCAGTTGTTAAGCATGAAGTTATAAAAGGCGAAACCCTTTTTAGTATTTCTAAACAATATAGTGTAGCCAAAGCCGACATTAAAAAAGACAATAATTTAGACGGTGAAGATTTAAAATTGGGACAAATTTTAATTATTAATTTGCAGAAAGCAAATTTAGTAACTGCGGCTGTAGTGCCTTTAAATACTAAATCTTTAGATGTAAATCCTTCGCAACTAAATGAATTAAAAAAAGAAATTGCTGAAACTAAAAATATACCCGAACTAAGTAATGACAAAGTAGTTATTGCATTGTTACTACCTTTTTATTTAGATAAAAATACTTTTGTAAGTGAAGAAGAAACCGAAGAGGGCAAGGAACAGAAAAACAATGTGGTATCGGCCAAAAGTTATGCTGCTATTGAGTTTTATGAAGGCGCAAAATTGGCTGCCGATAGTTTTGCACAACAAAAGAATGTTGAAATTATAACCATTAATTGTGAAAACGATACTGCCGGAATTTTAGAAGCATTGCGTAACAAAGAACTGAGCAGGGCTAATATTGTAATTGGGCCATTCAATAGCAATTATGCCACTTTTGTAGCCGATTATTGTAAGAAAAATAGGAAAATTTATTGTACTCCTTTTGGGCAGCAAGGCAAAATATTAATGAATAACGAAAATGCTTTTAAAGCTTCATCATCATCAACTACGCAGTTGCAAGCGGTTGCAAATTATATTGCAAAAAACTATAAAGGCGGTAATTGTTTGGTGGTGCACAACAACCTCAAAAAAGAGAAAAATTTATTAGAAGCCTTCAAACAAAAATTCAACTCATTGGTGCAAGATAGCGTAAAGCAAATAGTTTTTAAAGAATCAAAATTAGTTGGGCTTAAAAATTATTTATCGGCTACAAAGCCTAATATTATTGTTGTTTGTAGCAATGACCAAGCATTTGTTACCGACTTCATTAATAAAATTTCAAGCATAAAAGACGATTATAATATCACCGTTTTTGGCACTGACCAATGGCTAGGTTATGAAAATTTTGACATTGAAGTTTTGCAAGACTTAAACTTGCATTTACCATCGAACTATTGCATAGATTATGAAGATGAAAACACCAATAAATTCATAAAGAAATTTAGAAATGAGTTTAATGCAGAGCCAACAAGGGCAGCCTTTTTAGGTTACGATTTGCTATCAATGATTATAATAAACACTGCCGAAGAAACTTCAATAAAAAGTATTTGCGATAACAAATTTACAGGGCTTCATGTTCATTTTAATTTCAATAAAACATCCTACGAAAGTGGATACGAAAATGAATACACTGCCATTTTTCAGTACCAAGATTTAATGCTTAAAGTGCTTGAAAAATAGAATAATTCAATCCTTTTTTGTATGAACAATTACACTGCAATTACGCCACAAATAATTCAGGAATTTAAAAATTTATTTATTGAGGGAATATTTTTTTATGATGATGAAACCTTGGCAAATTATGCGCACGATGAAACTGAAAATCTAAATTACAAACCCGAAATTGTAGCCAAGCCTTTTACAACAATTCAAGTTTCGGAAATACTAAGATACTGTAATAAAAATTTAATTGCGGTAACAGTGCGTGGTGCTGGCACTGGACTTAGTGGCGGCGCATTGCCAATTTATGGCGGCTTGGTTTTAAGCATGGAACGTTTCAATAAAATTGTGGATATTGATTTAAAAAACCTGCAAGCAATGGTTGAACCTGGTGTTGTAAACGAAGTGTTTCAAAATGAAGTGCAAAGGCATGGCTTATATTATCCGCCCGACCCTGCAAGCCGCGGCAGTTGTTTTTTAGGTGGTAATGTTGCACATGCAAGTGGTGGTCCTCATGCTTTAAAATATGGCACAACCCGCGATTATATTTTAAATTTAGAAGTTGTTTTGCCCAACGGCGAAATTTTTTGGACTGGCGCAAACACACTCAAATATTCTACAGGCTATAACCTTACACACCTTGTTATTGGTAGCGAAGGAACACTTTGCGTTGTTACTTCAATTGTTGTAAAATTAATACCATATCCCAAAAACAATGTGCTTTTATTGGCGCCTTTTTTTAGTGCCGAAAAGGCTTGCGAAGCCGTATCCGAAATATTTAGAAATGGCATTACACCATCGGCAATTGAGTTTATGGAACGCGACGCTATTGATTGGGCACTGAAATATGTTGATGGTATTGCTATGGAAATTAAGCCCAAAATTGCAGCACATTTGTTAATAGAGTTAGACGGGAACAACTTAGATGTATTAATGAATGAAGCGGAACAACTTCATGAAATTTTGCAAAATTTTGAATGTGATGAAATTCTATTTGCCGATAGTGAAGCACAGAAACAACAACTCTGGAAAATGAGGCGCAGCTTGGGCGAAGCGGTAAAATCTAATTCCATTTACAAAGAAGAAGATACCGTAGTGCAACGTGCCTATTTGCCAAAATTATTGAAAGGTGTAAAAGATATTGGTAACAAATATGGGTTTAAAAGTGTTTGCTATGGGCACGCTGGAGATGGTAACTTGCACGTTAATATTTTAAAAGGAAACTTGAGTGATGAGTTTTGGCAAACCGAAATACACAAAGGCATTGAAGAAATATTTGCCCTTTGCAAAAGTTTGGGTGGCACAATTAGTGGTGAACATGGTATTGGCTTGGTACAGAAAAGATACATGCAAATCGTACAAACACTCATGCAGCTTGAGTTGCAGCGTGGTATTAAAAAAGTATTTGACCCAAATAATATTTTAAATCCGGGTAAAATTTTTTAGTTGGGACTTTACACCATCATCAAAAAATAGTTTTTAAAGCATTGTATAATTATTCAACGAAAACATATAACCTTTTCAAATTATTTAGAGTATGAAAGCAAAACATTAAATTAATTTATTATGAAAAACATTACAAACACTCAAAAAATTATTTTAGCATTTGCCGTTCTCATGGCTTCTTTTGCTAAAAACTCAAATGCTACAACTTATACAGTTGTAAACAATTTGACCGTAGGCGCAGGTTCATTTACAAATGCTATTGCATCTGCTAATTCTATTGCCGGTAAAGACACAATTCTGTTTGCAAGTAACTTTATAGTTACCAATCAACCGGCGCAAATAATTACCGATTCTTTGGTAATTGATGCTACCACACAACCAAGTTTTCCAACAGCCTACGTTTCATTAATTGGAAATGGAGTAGAATCATTTGGATTGGATTTGGCAAGTAATGTCGAAGTTTATGGCTTAAAATTAAGCAATTATACAGTTGCACCTATTCTAATCAACACCAATAAAACCGTTAAGGTTGGTGCAGCCAATAAAGGGAATATATTAGCAAGTTCGCTAGTTGGTTTATATGGTTTTAATAGTAGTAATTTTACAATTGCGGGCAACAAATTTAGTATTGCTGAGGACGGCAGCACACTATTAGCTGCTGGCAATTATTCACTTTACATGAGAGGTTGCGCAAGCGGTACAATTGGTGCAAATAGTTTTTCTACTGGAGGCAATCTAATTGCCCAAAGTATTGTTGGCATTGATTTAGATAGTTGTTCAGGCATTACCGTTATTGGTAATAAAATAGGTTGCAACGCTGCCGGCACATCCTCATTAGGAACTTTGGCGCAAACGGGTATCTATGTTACCAATGGTAGCACTAATATTTCAATGGGTACCAGCGCATCTGGTAATCAAATTGTGAACATGTCGGCACGCGCTATTTTAATGGACAATAGTAGTAACGGAAATACTATTGCTGGTAATTTAATTGGTACAAATGCTGCGGCAGCAGCTGGCATTCCTAATAATTATGGAATTGAAATGTTTGGTTTAGAAAATACTTTAATCGGTGGTAATACTTTATCAGACAAAAACATTATTTCGGGTAACGTTGGTTCGGGAATCTATATTTACGGTAACAGCCGCAAAAACAATATCTATAACAATTATATTGGTGTAGGTAGCAATGGCACTACTGCAATTGGTAATGGCATTTGTGGTATCGAATTAAATGATTTAACAAACACTGTAGATAGCACTAATATTGGAGCCGCGGGTAAAGGAAACATTATTGCAAACAGTACATCTATTGGTTTAAATGTAAATGGTTCTAATGTTACCAAAAATAGTTTTATGCGCAATGAGTTTTCTTGTAACGGAGGCGGAGCTATTGTGCTTACTGCGGGTGCAAATGGTGCAAAAGTTTCTCCTGTAATTACATCAGCAAATACATGTCAAATATTAGGTACAAGTGCAGCGAATGATATTATCGAAATTTACAAAAACCATTCGTGTGTTGGCGTGCAAGGCAAAGTTTTCGTTGGCACGTGTACTGCAAATGGTTCGGGTGTTTGGGCCTATTCGTTGGGAGGGTACAGTGCTGCTGATGACCTTACCGCAATTGCTATTGCCACTAACAGAAACACATCTGCATTTAATGCTAAATTTAACGCCACTACTTGCGTATTGCCAAGTGGTTCATTTCCTGCCAGTCAATGTGGTTATTTGGTGCAAACCCTTTCGGGGATTGTAAAAGCAAATGCTGTGGTTGGTGCATCAAATTATGAATTTACATTTTATCCGGTAGGTAGTTCAATGCCTTATGCTACAAAAATTACTACAAGTGCTCAAATTAATTTTGGTTCGGTAACGCCAACTTTGCAATGGGGCACACAATATGATTTACGTGTAAGACCAATAATTGCAGGTAATCCGGGAGGTTATAGTGCAATATGCACAACAGGTTTATTGCCCGACCCTTCAGTAATTTCAAATATAGGTACAACAACTATTCGCCCTCAATATGCACAGCCTAATAATGTAGCTTTGGCAAATACAGTGCGTTGTTTCCCTGTTACGCAAGGGCAAGCTTATGAGTTTAAATTGATTGACAATGTAACAGTAACTACCCAAACCGTTGTGGCAAATGGAGTTAATTTAACGCTTTCGGCAGTAAGCCCTGCACTTGTTGTTGGGCGTAGTTATACTGTTTCGGTTCGCGCTAAAGTGTATGGTTTTTGGGGTAATTTTGGAGCAACTGCTATCATTAATATTACAAGTGCTATGCGTCAAAACTATGTTGCAAATTTAGATGAAAAAATTGTTGAAAATAATGTAGTCTCAGTTTATCCAAATCCATTTACAAATCAAATATTTATCAATAATGTTGTTACGAAAAATAATACCATTATGATATTTGATGTATGTGGTAAATTAGTTTTATCCGAAAAAATTGGTGCGTCTAATTCGGTAATAAATACTGAAAATTTGCCAATTGGAATTTTCTTTATTAAGTCAGACATTCCAAATTTTGAGAGTAAAAAAATAGTGAAGTATTAAGAGAGATAATACTATTTTTAGAATGCTTAATGCAAATACTGCATGAAAATAGTACAATGAGTCCCGCTTGAAACAACGGGAGAAATTGGACTATAATGAATGTGCAATCGCTATAAGTTTATTGAATTGATACTAAAAGGAGGCTGCATTAATTGATGCAGCCTCCTTTTATTTGTATTGGTTTAGCCCATTATTTGTACTTTTATAGAAGATGAAAATGCAGCAGTTAAATAATTCAATTAATAGTAATACTCCACTATTTTATTTGAAGTTGTAAAGAGTGACAACTATAATTATTTACTGTAACAATCTATGATGCTTTTGCGGCTTGAAACTAAATTATCAGTTTTGGTTTTATCATTTCTTGTTAATGAAAGCCAACGCAATTTGCCAATTGTTTTTTTTGCTGTTTCCCAATACCACAGTGCAACGTAACCTGTTATTGGCATAACAAAAAAGTTGGCAATAAATACGAAACCATCAGCAATAAAAATAGAGCTTACCAGTATGTAAAGCACATAAAAAAGAACCCAAATAAAGGAACTACTATTCATATTTATTGAAGTATAAAACTCTCTGTTTTTACACATTTTTAAAGTAAGGAGGTATGGTATTTTAAAACTAAGGTAATTTAAAATTAACCCAACCAAATAGATAGGAAATATAAAAATAAGCACCGCAGAATAAAAAAATGTACGCCCAAAATTACTTTCATTTTCTGCCACAACCCAATCTTTAATTTTATTATTTTTAAGTTGTATATTATATTCTGAAACCAAGTTTCTAATTGAAATTGCATTTTCATTGTCTAATATATTTAATTTATCTGCAATTAATTTATCTGTTTTTTCAAATTCAGTTTTCATTTCACTCAACAAGCTGTATGTTTCATCATTTAAGGGGTTTTCAACAGTTGGCAACATTGTTTTTAGGGTATTAAAACAATTGATAGTTAATGCATTTATAGCCTTTACAGCATTTGTTTTATAATCATTTTCATAAGTTTTTAGTTGTACAGGTTTGCCAATTGTTATTTGATAACTACTTCTAAATTGCCATGGTTTATTATAATTTATTGCTACTGGAATTATTACTATACCAAGGTTAAAGTTTTCTGAATTTTCAGCATCAAAAACAATTCGCGCCATTCCTTTTTTAAATGTTCTTAATCTTTTTTCTTGCACACAATCACCTTCAGGAAAAAGTACTACTTTCTTTTTTTGTTTTAATACTTCAATTGTTTCATCAAACGACTCTGCATTTTTATGTAAATTAGAAATACCATCCCTCATTCTGTAAACTGGAATAATATTAAACTTTCGTAGTAAAAAAGACTTTATTTTATTGCTAAAAACATCGCCACGTGTAAGGGTATATAAGTTTTCGTTGAGTGCAAAATGTAATAACATAGAATCTACGAAAGCATTGTTATGGTTGGCATACAGTACTACAGGCACATTGGTTGGCATATTTTCTAAACCAATAATTTCTTTCTTTTTAAAAAAAATGCGTGCACCGCAATAAGTAATTATTTTGCAAAATATATATATAAAATTCATGCTCGTTTTTTAGAATGGATAACCAATACCAATGTTTAAAAAATTAAAGTTTCCGCCTGACAAATATTTGGGTTCAAAAATTATCCACCTATGGCCTGCTTCTGCCGCAGGGTTTCTAAATTTAGCCGCAATATCTAATCTAAAAATAAAGAACGTAAAATCGTACCGTAAGCCAAAACCACCACCTACAGCAATGCCATTATAAAAATTAGTTAAATTGAAATGCGCATTTGGCTTACCAGTTATCTTATCCGAATCCCTCAACCAAATATTGCCAATATCAATAAACGTGGCAGCGTTCAATTTTTTATACACTTTATACCTATACTCAAAATTACCAACTAATTTTATATCACCAATTTTTTCAATGGTGTTTGCTGTTGGGTTTGTATAATTACCTGGCCCCAATCCACGTGCACGCCAAGCCCTTATATCATTAGTGCCACCACCAAAAAAACTTTTTACAAATGGCAATGCTTTTGAGTTTTCATAGGCAATGGCATATCCGCCATTAAATCTTAAAACCAAATCTTTGTTGCCCGTAAAACTTATGTACTTTCTGTAATCAACTTCCAATTTTGCATATTGTGCATAAGGTTGTTCTAGTTCAGTTAATCTATCAATACCTTTAAAAATTGTGTACGGGCCAAGCGCACCATCAGCATCTGTAGTTCTTTCGGCGCCGCGCCACTTATTTACTAAAGTTGGCATGTTACCTGCTGTTTCAACATTTACTTTTAAATATGTTGTAAATTTTTTCTTGAAATTTTCTTGGGTATTGTAAGTGAAAGAATATTTAATTGCGGTTATTAATAGGGGTTTGTAACTCTGCAATATAAGCGGGCTATTTACTTTTAGTTTTTGCAATATTTCTTCAAATTCTGGCGTTTTTGTAATTCCAATATAATTAAAATCTATAGGCGTTATTAAGTGCTGTTTATACTTGCCCTCGCGCCAATTGTATGCAAATGAAACGTTGGAAATATTGCGTTGGTAACCATTGTTTTTTTGATAATTGTAAGCTGCCGTAAATACTGTTTTTGGATATGCTTTTTTAGAAAAGTAAGGGCTAATAAACGGAAATGCAAAACGCGGAATAGTAAGTGAAATTTCGGGACCAATTTCAATAGTATTAAAGGTTGCATTTTGTATTTTTTCGCCTGTTGATTGTGTGCCTGTTTTATTAATTACATCCAATTGCTTTAACTCCAAACTTGTTTTTATTTGAAATATTTCTGCTCCCCTAAACACATTTTTATTTTGATATACAACGTTACCGCGAATACCGTAATTGCCCGAACTGTGTGTGCCCTCAACTTCTAAACTGTATGATTGTTTGCGCACAGGACTTAGCCTTACATAAGCATCAATTTTCTTTAAAATACTATCACTACTTTCTTCAAAACTTAAATTTACATTCGAAAAAACCTTTAAATTTTGGTATCGTTTGTATGTTTCTTCCACATCACTTTGCGAGTATAATTTAGTAGGTTCAAAAAATATGGGTTTGGTTAGCACATCACGTTTTAGTTTCATTTTTTTATTAAAAATAAATGTATAACCTTCGGGTGTAGTAGCAGTATTTTCATAGGTAGCATTGCGCTGTTCTACTTTAAATTCGGGGTAAATTATAACCTTGCCAATATAGTATTGATAATGAGTTGTGTCGGCATTGTCGAGCCTATTATTAATTACAATTTTGGTATTTACGGTATTATTGCGGAGTGCCGTATCTGCCAAAAATTTTACATAGTCATTTTGGAAATTGTAGTAGCCATTATTTCTTATTAATCTAGTAATACGTTCGCGTTCTTGTTCAATTTTGTTTTGGTCAAATAGGCGGCCTTTTTTTAATAAACTACTTGAGGTGTCGCTAAATATAAGTTGCCTTAATTGTGTATTATAAATTTGGTACTCAATGTTGTTAAATAAATAAGGTTTGTTACCAATGAGTGTATAAATAATGTTTGCTTTTTTATTGTGATATATAATCGTATCGGTAACAACGGCATTAAAATATCCAAGCTTTTGTAAAAATAATTGTAGTTGTTTTACTGTTTTTTTGGTAAGCACTGTGTCAAGTAACACTGGCTCTTCGGCAATTGTATTCAATACCCATTTCTTAAAACGGCTGGTATCTTTTTTTACAATTACATTTTTGGATTTTGCATAATTGTATGCGTGTAAATAAAACCTAAAAAAGCCAAAAAGTTTTTTATTGGGTTTCTGTTTTATTATCGCATTTATTTCATCTCTATCTAAGCTATGAAGTTTTGTTTTAATGCGGTTGCTGTTTAATAGGTACTCATCCTGTGTCAATGTTTTAGTAGGGCTGCAAGAAATTACTAATGCAATTAGCGCAATAGAAAACAATCTAAAACAAAATATAAACAAGCTATTTTTTTTTGCCAACAATTTAAACATACAGTAGCAAACTTACATGATTTTTTTTGAAATAAATATTTTGTTATGATGCTTTAAACTTGTGCCTCCAAAAATTACATTTGATGAGTTCACAAATAAACCGACAAATTAGAATGAATAGAAAGCAAAAAGCCTAACAACAGCTACTCAAAAGTGCAAGTTTCGTGTTCCAAAAACAGTTCAGTTATGAATGGAAGCTTTACTCAATAGTAATGTTTTTTAAAGGAATTCGTGAGGCCTTCGAGGTTGTGCTTGGTTTCAAATTGTGCAGATGAAAAATATTAACAAGTTATGGTGCTTGACAGTTTAGTTTTCCGAAATCCGCTTCCTCGGGCAGTATCAAACCGTTATCGTTACATTGTTAAGCACGAATCAATTTAATTACAATTGCGACTTTTGCACATAATCGCTTTTTGTTGAAATGAAACAAAACAATTCTTCTTAAAATGAATTGTAAAATAGAAGGCTAATCCAAAATTAATTTAAACCGATACCAATACATTTACATCAACTATTTTTGGCAAAATAACCCCTATTTCAAAAATAGTTTGGTTATGTTGTTTCATTAAATTTTCAAATTCTTTTTGGTAGCTATTCTCAATTGAAATAAGCAATCCACCGTTTGTTTGAGGGTCGCAAAGGGTTATAAACTCTAAGCCATCCATACCTTTTGTGCTAGGCAAATAAGCTTGGTAATTGCGAGTGGTATTATCAGGATAAATAAATTTTTCTGTGTACTTTTCAATTCCGTTATACAATGGAATAGTAGCATTTACAAGTTGCACAGTCACATTTGCAGCACTTGCCATTTCAGTTGCATGGCCAAGTAAACCAAAGCCAGTTACATCAGTAAGGGCAGTAACATAAGGTAATGTTCCTAAAGTTTCGCCTATACTATTAAGCTTTGTAATGTTTTCTATCAACAAATTATAGTCATTTTCAATTAAAATACCACGTTTAAGTGCCGTAGCAAATATTCCACTACCAATAGGTTTAGTAAGATACAATATGTTGCCGACTTTTGCACCAGCATTTGTTTTCAAATTTGGTTTTAAAACAGTGCCAGTAACTGCCATGCCGAAAAATGGTTCTAAACTATCAATACTATGCCCGCCCGCCAACGGTATATTGGCTGTATTGCAAATTTCTCTTGCTCCTTCTAAAATTTCATTCGCAATTTGATTGCTCAATTTCTCAACCGGAAAACCCAAAATACCCAAAGCTAACAATGGTTTTGCGCCCATTGCATATACATCGCTTATAGCATTTGCAGCCGCTATTTTTCCAAAAGTAAAAGCATCATCTACAATAGGCATAAAAAAATCGGTAGTTGAAACCAAACAACTTCCGTTGCCTAAATCTAAAACCGCTGCATCATCATTAGTGTTATATCCAACCAATAAATTATTGAAATTTTTTTGCTGTTTTGTTACAAGTATTTCGGCAAGATGAGTTGGTGATATTTTGCAACCGCATCCTGCACTGCGGCTGTATTCAGTAAGTTTAATGCTATTCAATTTAATTAGATTATTTGTAATGCTACAAAAATAATTAGAAACCTTCGGTAATAAATACAATTATAGCTTTCAACTTTATTTAATTCTTATGTAAAATAACACAACCTCAATTACTATGCGCTAACATTTTTCGTAAAACTTTAATTATGTTTACCGCACAATTATACAATGTCAAAAAAAGAAGAAAAAAAATACATACACCGCTTGTGGTTTGTTATTTTAGTGCCACTTGTAATGCTTACATCCATTATTGGCGGTGTGCTAATGTTTACCGATTTACCATCGTTAGAAGAATTAGAAAATCCTAAAAGCAATTTGGCATCCGAAGTAATTTCTAGCGACAGAAAAGTGCTTGGAAAATACTACATTGAAAACAGAACAGATGCCGAATTTAACACCATAGACAAAAAAATTGTTGACGCATTGGTTGCTACAGAAGATGCTCGTTTTTACGAACATTCGGGGGTAGATTTTAAAGCCCTTTTCCGTTCTATGGCAGGCGCCCTAATGGGGCGTTCAGAAAGTACTGGCGGCGGTAGTACAATTACGCAACAGTTAGCAAAAATGCTATTCCCGCGTGAACACTTAAATAGATTTAGCCTTATTTTCAGGAAATTTAAAGAGTGGATTATTGCAGTAAAGTTGGAGAAAAATTATACCAAGAATGAGATTATTGCAATGTACCTCAACAAGTTTGATTTTATAAATAATGCAGTAGGTATAAAAAGTGCTGCGGCAGTTTATTTCAGCGCAAAGCAGGACAGTGTTAAGTATGAGGAGGCTGCCATGTTAGTGGGCATGGCAAAAAATCCATCCATGTTTAATCCCATGAAACACCCCAAACGTGCATTAGATAGACGCAACACTGTGCTTACGCAGATGGAAAAGTACAACTACATCACCGAAAGGCAATTAGATTCGTTACAAAAATTACCTCTTAAAGTACGTTTCAGCCCCGAAACAAATAACGATGGTGTTGGTGCATACTTTAGAGAATACCTGCGCGACTACATGAAAAAATGGTGCAAAAACCACAAGAAACCCGATGGTACAAATTATAATTTGTATAAGGATGGTTTAAAAATATATACAACCATCAATTACACCCAACAGCAGTACGCCGAACAGGCAGTAAATGAATGGATTGGTGGCGAATTGCAAGCTAAATTTTTTAACCATTTAAAAGGGAAAAAAAATGCGCCTTTTTATAATTTAAGTGATGAAGAAACAAACGATTTATTGCGTGTGAGTATGCGCCGCAGCGAACGTTACAGGGTAATGAAAGAACAAGGAAAATCGGACACTGAAATAGACAAATCATTTCATAAAAAAGTAGAAATGACTTGCTTTAGGTGGAGTGGCGATTTTGATACCATAATGACGCCTTGGGATAGCATGCGCTATTACAAATATTTTATACAAACTGGCTTTATGGCCATGGACCCACACACAGGCTACATAAAGGCTTGGGTGGGCGGCATCAACCACAAACATTTTCAGTATGACCATGTGCGCACAGGCAAAAGGCAAGTGGGCTCTACGTTTAAGCCAATAGTTTACACATTGGCAATGCAAGAAGAAATGAGTCCATGCTATCAAGTACCAAATGTACCAATCACTTTTAATTTGCCCGAAGGCGGCACTTGGAGCCCAAGAAACAGCGACGGTAAATATGGTGGTATGGTTACGCTTAAACGCGGATTAGCCCTATCTATAAATACTGTTTCGGCATATATTATGAAACAATTTGGCCCACAAGCAGTAATAGATTTAGCACGTAAATTAGGCATACAAAGTCCTATTGATGCAGTGCCGGCATTGTGTTTGGGCACGCCCGATATTTCTGTGTATGAAATGGTTGGCGCATACAGTGCTTATGCCAATGAAGGCGTGTGGATAGAGCCAACTTTTATTACCCGCATTGAAGATAAAAATGGAATTGTTTTGGAAGAATTTTTGCCGAAACATGTGGAGGCAATAAGCCCAGAAACGGCCTACCTCACTCTCAACTTAATGAAGGGTGTAATTGATTATGGTACTGGCGCTTACTTACGTGGAAGCAAATACAATTTAACTTGTCCAATTGCTGGTAAAACTGGCACTACACAAAACAATAGCGATGGTTGGTTTATGGGCATAACACCCGATTTAGTGGCTGGTTGTTGGGTAGGTTGCGAAGATAGAAGCGCACATTTTAGAAGCATAAGTTTGGGTGCTGGTGGTATTGTGGCTTTGCCAATTTGGGGTAAATTTATGAAGCATTGTATGGAAGATAAAAAGTTAAACCTATCGCAAAAAAATTTTGATAAACCAGAAGGTTTCAACACAAAAATTGAGCTTGATTGTAGCAAATACAAAGAAGACAAAGACGATGATGAAACAATAGAGTTGGGTGAAGATGATGTACAATAAATAATATTCTTCAATTATTTTCACACTTAAAAGCACGCCATATCAAATATTAATAGTTTCAAAATTGATGATGTTAATTACATTCGCACAAAATTTATACTGTGTTTAAAAAGGCTTTACTACTTTCCTTACTAATAATTTTTATTGACCAATTCATAAAAATTTACATAAAAACCCATTTTATTATCGGCGAAGAATATGCTGTAAGTGGCAATTGGTTTATACTTCATTTTACCGAAAATAATGGAATGGCTTTCGGTATGGAATTAGAAGGTATGTGGGGCAAATTGTTGCTTAGTTCGTTTAGGGTTATTGCAATTTCGGGTTTGGGTTATTACGTATATCATCTTTGCAAAACAAATGCAAACAAAGGGTTTATAATAAGCATGACAATGGTTTTTGCTGGCGCATTCGGCAACATTGTTGACAGCGTTTTTTATGGTGCAATATTTAATGATAGCTACTCACAGGTTGCAACTTTTATGCCTGCTGGCGGTGGATATTCGTCACTAATGTTCGGACGTGTAGTTGATATGTTTTACTTCCCAATTATTCATGGATATTTTCCGAAGTGGATGCCAATGTGGGGTGGCGAACCATTTGAGTTTTTTAGCCCAGTATTTAATTTTGCTGATTTTGCAATTAGCAGCGGCGTAGGGGTTATGATTTTGAAACAAAAAACATTTTTTGCTGACGAGAAAAAACAAGCTGAAATAAAATCCGAAGAAGCAATCAACTAAAATTATGCTACCAAAAAATTACTATTTTCGTTTTAAATAAGCAATGAATATTTTTAAGAAAATAGCAAATATTGGTGTAGATGAACATTATAGCCTAAAGCTAAAAAAGCGCGTTAGGCTTAGTAATTCGACTGCACTTATAACTTCGCTTATTGCTTTTCCACCAGCCATTATATTGTATGTTTTGTTCCCAAATAATTACTACCATATTATTTGTTTAAGTTTTGGTGTTTTAGAATTTCTTACTTTTTATTTTAATAATAAAAGACTTCATTCGGCGGCGAGAATTGTTCCCGCTTGCGTTGCGGCATTCTGCGTGTTTTACTTTTCAATAATATTAGGCGCAAAAAGCAACATTTTATTCATGAATGTAGCTATTTGTTTTGCTATTATTTTAAGTTATTCAAAAGATGAAAAATTATATTTTATTGTATTTTCAGGGTTACCAATAATACTCATGTTAGTTGCCGGACTTACACCATTGGGCTATAAATATTCTTTGCTTTTAACCGATAGCCAATATCAAATCATAAATATTTGGGTGCTAATAAATTCGGCTTTAGTTACCGTGGTATTTTCTTTTTTATTTGTGAGACGCAATACAAGAAAAATTGACAATTTGCACGAAATAAAAGAAAAAGCGGAGTTAGAAAACACCGTACTAAAATTTAAAAATACCGAACTTGATAAATTTGTTTACTATACTTCGCACGATTTAAAATCGCCATTGGCATCGCTAAAAGGCCTAATAACATTGGCACAAAACGAAAGTGACACGTACAAATTAAAGGAGTACTTGTTTTTGCAAGACAAAGCAGTAAATAAACTTACTAATTTTATTGACGATTTAATTGATGCAACAAAAAACAAATTGGGCAAATTAGAATATGTGGAAATTGACGTGGAAGCCGATATAAAATCGTTGTTTGAAACGGTAATAAATAGCAACGAAAAGAATGAAATTAATTTTAGTGTGAATATTCAACAAGACTGCAAATTGGTGTCGGATAGAAATAGTTTTTACCTGATTGTAAATAACCTAATTTCAAATGCAGTGCGGTATCAAAAAAGCTATTTGAATACAAAAAAAATAGCTGTTACTGGTTATGTAAATGAAAGTGAAGCATCACTTAGTTTTTATGATAATGGAATTGGAATTGAGGAAGTTCATATTCATAAAATTTTTGAAATGTTTTATCGTGCCACCAGCACCAAAGAGGGTAGCGGGCTTGGCTTATACATTGTAAAAGAAAGTTTAAATAAAATAGATGGTAGCATTTCTGTTACCTCAACAATTAATGATTCTACCAATTTTAGTATTGTAATTCCAAATAAAATAAATGTTTTGGTTACTGAAAAATTGAAACAAAATTTATATTAATTAGTTCAAAATAGCAATACCCCAAAAACATTATGGCAATCATAGCACCTTCAGTACTTTCGGCCGACTTTGCAAACCTGCAACGCGACATAGAAATGATTAATAACAGTGAAGCCGATTGGTTTCATGTGGATGTGATGGACGGCGTTTTTGTTCCTAATATTTCATTTGGAATGCCAGTAATAAAAGCCATAAAAAAGTACGCCAATAAATTATTAGATGTGCATTTAATGATTGTTGAACCTCAACGTTACATCAATGATTTTAAGGAATGTGGTGCTGATATTTTAACCGTGCATGTTGAGGCTTCAACGCATTTACACCGTACATTGCAACAAATAAAAGCGGCTGGTATGCAAGCTGGTGTTGCACTTAATCCGCATACAAATATTAATACATTATATGATTGTATTGCAGATATTGATTTGGTTTGTGTAATGAGTGTAAACCCTGGTTTTGGCGGGCAAAAGTTTATTGAAAATACATATAAAAAAGTAGCCGAATTAAAGCAGTTAATTATAAATGCCAAGGCAAAAACATTAATAGAAATTGATGGTGGCGTAAGTTTAGAAAATGCGAAAAAATTAATTGATGTTGGCGCTGATGTTTTTGTTGCTGGCAACACAGTGTTTGCATCGGCAAACCCAACGGAAACTATTAAAATTTTAAAGAATATTTAGTTGGAACAAAATACTAAACTAAGCATAAAAGAATGGGCCGAAGAAGACCGTCCGCGCGAAAAATTAATATTGCGTGGCAGGCAATCACTAACCGATGCCGAACTTATTGCAATACTCATTGGCAGCGGCAATAACGAAGAAACAGCAGTACAACTTTCGCAGAAAATATTGCGGAGTGTAGATAATAATTTAGAAGCATTAGGTAAACTAACCATTGAAAATCTTACCACATTCAAAGGCATTGGCGAAGCAAAAGCAATATCAATAATAGCGGCATTAGAAATTGGGCGCAGACGTATAAATACTGCCACTGAACAAAAACCAATAATTAGAACAAGCAAATTGGCTTACGAATATATTTTAGGTAACATGCTTGACCTTGAACACGAAGAATTTTGGTGCGTATTTATGAACCGACGAAATGAGGTAATAAAAAAATACCAAGTCAGCAAGGGCAGTATCAGTGGAACTATTGCTGATGTACGCATAGTTTTTAAAGTTGCAATGGAATGTTTGGCAAGCTCTATTTTTTTGTTTCATAACCACCCATCGGGTTCATTAGTAGCAAGCGATGCTGACATAAGTTTGACAAGAAAATTTATTGAAGCGGCTAAAATATTAGACTTAAATATCGCCGACCATATAATTGTTACCAACAAAGGCTATTATAGTTTTGCTGATAATTGTATGATGTAATCGTGAAAAGCAATATAAGTAATAGGAATAAAAATATCCGATAATTTACCTCAAAATAAAATTGTAAACTATTGTACCACGTTGTACTTCGGGGGCATCATGGTTGGTATTAAAACTAGCGGTAAGCGCCGCTTTACGGGCAATTTCCATTAATTGAGGATTTGTAGTTGTACTGCCTTTTGCACCAGGTTTTGCACTAACTACAACACCATTTTGGTCAACCTTAATTTCGACAACCACTTTACCTTCTTCATTAAAATTTGCTTTTGGTATAGGCAATGAGCTTGGTTTGCGGCCTTCTAAAGAAAATGAAATACCTGGGCTTTTTTTATTTCCATTTCCAATATCATCACCTGTGCCATTTCCTTTGCCGTCGCCTTCTCCTACACCACCGTTACCACCTTTGCCATGGTATTTACTATCCATTGAACCATCGGGAGAGCCTTGGTCTCCTTTGCCGCCATTTTCGCCTTCGCTAGCATTTGCAGCACTGCCCTTTTTCTTGCCTTTATACATTGCCAATGGGTTTGCTTTCTTTACTTCTTCCTTTGGTTTTTCCACTTCTTTTATAACAGCATTTTCGGCAGGTTTTGTTTCCGATTTTCCTTTGTTCATTTCAACACTTTCTTCACCATTTTCGTGCGTCAAAACATTTTCGGCAGCCACTGCATTTGTAGTAGTTGTTTTGGTAGGCTCGGAGTTAATATCGGTTTCCGTAATTGTTTCGTTGTTACCAGCTATTTCTTGCGGTTGCACCGCACCGCTGCCAGCATCATCATATCCAAAATTAACTTCGTAACCGCTGCCGCCTTCTTCTGGAAATGGAGGAATTGGGGTTTTGAAAATTATTAACCAGAATAATAAAAACAGCAAGCCATGAAACAAAAGTGTTCCAATTAATCCGGCTGTTTTATTGTTATTTATTTCTTGGTTCATGTCTGTTTTTAGTTCATTGTTCTATTTTCAATTATAAATAAATTTTACCCTTTACTCTTTGTTGCAAGTACCATTTTTATTTTCAATTTATTTCCAATTTCCAAAACATCAACCAAATCTTGAATGGTTAAAGTATTGTCAACCCTAACAACAACGGTTGGTTCAGTAGCACCTGCAATTAATATTCCTACTTGTTTTTCCAACTCAGAAAATTCTACTGGCTTATTATTTAAGTAATATTCTTTTGTTGCCGAAACATCAATTGTATATTGCTGCTTGCTCAATGTTGATGATGATTTTGCTTTTGGAAGCATTAATTTTATAACACTTGGGTTTACCAAAGTTGATACAATTAAAAAGAAAAGCATCAAAAAAAACATAATATCACTCATGCTTGATGCGCCAACTTCTGCGGCAAATTTATGACTGCGTGTTCGTAAATTCATTGTTGTAAAGATTCATTAAATGGAATATTCCATAAATAGTTTCAAAAAAAATTATTCGCTTATTACATCCATAAATTCCAATGCTGCAATTTCCATTTTAAACGAAACTTTGTCTATCATAATTTGCAATAAGTGATAACAAACAAATGAAAACACGCCAACAACAAGGCCCGCAGCTGATGTTATCATTTTTTCGTACAAACCGCCCGAAATTAATCCGATAGAAATATTATCGGCCAACGAAATATTATAGAATATTTTTATTACCCCACTAATGGTTCCAATAAAGCCAAACATGGGGGCTATACCTGCTATAATACCTAGTATGTTGGTGTTCTTTTCTAATTTTGCAATTTCAATTTTGCCAACACTTTCCATTGCGCTTTCAATTTCTTTTGATGATTTTCCTAAACGCGAAATGCCTTTACTTATCATAAGAGAAGCCAACGCATTGCTATTTTTGCAAACTGATTTGGCGGCATCAACATTGCCTTTCAGCAAATTTTCTTTTACGCTTGGTATTAAATTCTTATCAACCTTACTTGCCTTACTAATAGTAATATATCTTTCTATAAAAACATAAATGCTTATAATAGAAAGTATCCCTACAGGAATCATAATAAAACCACCTTTCATAATTAGTTGTAACAATGAAAGCGAATCTTCTTTAGGCGCTGCGGTGGCCAAGGTATCGGCAACGGCAGTAACGCCTTGCAAAAAAATTGTAGTTAGCATATTTACTTGTTTTTAAATTTTAAAAATAAACTGTACGAAAGTAGAACGCAAAACCATGCTTTTTATTACTACTATATCAATTTATAAACATGGCGTTGTTAGTTGCCTCAACAAAAGTGAAAACTTAAGAATCTACAAAATTAATTAAACCAATTTTTACATTTATTAATTAGTTTAGCCACCCAAAATAATAAAATAAAATGTGCGGTATTGCAGGTATTACAGTATTCAACAGCGAACATAAACACAAACTGCCTTTATTAGAAAAAGCTATTAATAAGCTCAATAAGCGTGGCCCCGATAATATTGGAATTTACGAACATGCCAATACATCATTGGGCCATGCAAGGCTATCTGTTATTGACACTTCGGATGCAGGCAACCAACCTTTTGCTGATGCAAGTAACCGCTACAACATTATTTTTAATGGCGAATTTTTTAATTTTAATGAACACAAACAATATGTATTAAACAAAGGCTACACGTTGCGTTCGGGCTCCGATACTGAAATTTTATTGTACTTATATTTAATTGATGGCGTAGAATGTCTCAAAAAAATAAATGGCTTTTTTGCATTTGCTATTTACGACAAAGAAGAGCAATCACTCTTTATAGCCCGCGATAGAAGCGGCATTAAGCCAATGTATATTTTTAATGATGGCAATTATTTTGCTTTTGCAAGTGAGCTAAAAGCGTTGGTTGAATTTGGTTTTAAACGCGAATTAGATTTCAGTTCGGTGCTTACTTATTTTCACTTAAACTATATACCTGCGCCACACAGCATTTTTAAAGGTGTTACTAAATTGATGCAGGGCAATTATATTTTAATTAAAAACAATGTTGTTGAGCAAAAACAATACTATGAAATTCCTTATGCTCAAACGCCAAAAATCATTAATTATGAAGATGCAAAAAAACAACTTTATAATTTGATGGATGAAGCGGTTCGTTTGCGTTTAATTGCAGATGTTCCGTTGGGTACATTTTTAAGCGGAGGCATTGATTCTAGTGTTATTACAGCACTTGCATCGCAGCATACAAAACACCTAAATACTTTTAGTATTGGCTTTGCCGATGAGCCACTTTTTGATGAAACTTCCTTTGCAAAATTGGTATCGAAAAAGTACCATACAAACCACACTGTTTTCTCACTAAAAAATACTGATTTATTTGAAAATTTATACGATGTGCTTGATTATATTGACGAACCTTTTGCAGATTCATCGGCACTCAATGTTTTTATATTAAGTAAAGAAACCCGCAAGCATGTAACGGTAGCCCTTTCGGGGGATGGTGCCGATGAACTTTTTGCAGGCTATAACAAGCACGAAGCCGAACGCAGGGCAAGGCTACATTCATTTGGTAACAGCGTTATTAAAAATATAAAACCTGTAATTGGCTTGTTTCCTAAAAGCCGCAATAGCAAGCTGGGCAATAAATTTAGGCAATTAGAAAAATTTTCGCATGGTTTAAATTTGGATGAAAAAGAACGCTACTGGCGTTGGGCAGGCTTTACCAGCGACAAAGATTTGATGCAGTTGGTGCGTCATTTTTTAATTGATAGCAATGTGAGTGTGGAGTATAGAAACCGCAAAGCCGATTTATTAAAACACATTTCTGCAACAGATTTTAATGGTGTTTTGATGGCTGATATGCGCATGGTTTTGGAAGGCGATATGCTTGTGAAAGTGGATAGAATGAGCATGGCAAATAGCCTCGAAGTGCGTGTGCCTTTCTTAGATTATAATATTGTAAACTTTGCCTTTTCATTGCCTGCCGAATTTAAGATTGATGCTTTTAGTAAAAAGAAAATTTTGAAAGAAACATTTGCACACATGCTACCGCCAGAGTTGATGCAACGTGGCAAGCAAGGTTTTGAAGTGCCCTTATTAAAATGGTTTAAAACAGAAATGCGGCAAACAATAGAAATGGATTTATTGAAAGACAATTTTATTGACTCGCAAGGAATTTTTAATACAGCCGAAACATTTAAATTAAAACAAGAATTGTTTAGTAAAAGCCCTAACGACGCCGTAGCCAAAACATGGGCTATGATTGTGTTTCAGCACTGGTATAAAAAGTATATGGCTTAGTTTTTAACGATTAGTAAGTAGTATTTAGTTCGTCATAGCGAGGCGGTTTCCTCCAAAGTTATCTCAATAATTTTGTTTGTATTATTTAGGCTTTTAGAGAGAAAACAAGCAACACAAGCAATACTGAACGAAAGAACTTAAAATGAAAATAAATGACAAAAGAAGAAATAACAACTTGGTTTAAAATATTGCAAAAAGATATTTATACACAGTTAGAAAATGCCGACGGCAAGCAAAAATTTACCATTGAAGAATGGCAACACACACAAGGTGGCGGCGGCATTACAACAATAATCGAAAATGGAAATGTAATAGAGAAAGGTGGCGTAAATTTTTCGGCAGTATCGGGCGATGTTCCTAGTTTTTTAATTACTGAAACAGAACATTCTATTACAACTTCTACAAAACCAAAAACATTTTTTGCTACCGGTGTTTCAATTGTTATACATCCGCAAAGCCCAATGGTTCCTATCATTCACATGAACATACGCTATTTTGAAATGGACAACGGCGTATGGTGGTTTGGTGGCGGAATAGACTTAACGCCACACTACGTTGTGGATGATGATGCTACATTTTTTCATACACAATTAAAAAATGTGTGTGGTGTTTCTGACATAAATTATTATACAAAATTTAAAGCTTGGGCCGATGATTATTTTTATATAAAACACCGAAAAGAAACACGCGGCATTGGTGGTATTTTCTTTGACAGACTAACATCTAATGAAAATAAAAGCAAAGAAAATTTATGGGAATTTGTAAAAAATGTAGGTTTATGTTTTGCGCCAACTTATATTTCCTTGATAAATAAAAATAGAAATTTACCATTTAATGATACGCAAAAACAATGGCAATTATTGCGCCGTGGGCGTTATGTAGAGTTTAATTTGGTGTATGATAAAGGCACGCAATTTGGCTTGCAAACCGATGGCAGAATTGAATCTATCCTTATGAGTTTACCACAATTTGCATCATGGCAATATAACCACAAAACCCTTGCTGGTAGTGCCGAAGAATACACATTGAATAAGTTGGTAAAAGGCGTTGAATGGGTGAAAAAATAAAATTAAAAATAATGAATAATAAAATAAAAAGGTTACTCATTTCCGTTTTAGGAGCATTATTGCTAATAGCAGATGCTATATACAATGGTTTCCCAATTGTATATTCAGATACTTCAACTTATATAGTTTCTGGCTTTGGTTTAGAAACTCCATTTGATTGACCAATAACGTATGGAATTTTATTAAGAATAATGAGCCTGAATGGGGTATCTCTTTGGCTAGTAATTTTCTTTCAAGCTTTAATCGTATGCTTTTTAATTTAATTGCTTTTTAAACAAATTTTCGCAACTAAAAAGTATGAAATTTATTCAATAATTACAATCGCATTTCTTTCTTTTTTTACAGGATTGTCGTGGACAGTTAGCCAGTTAATTTCAGACATATTTACCCCAATTGCCATATTAACAACTGCAATTATTTTGTTGGGTAATTATACTGGTTACAAAAAAATATTATTGTACGTTTTGTTCTTTTTGGCTGTGGCAACGCACATGTCGCACATAATGTTATTCAATATAATTTTAATTTGTATGTTACTATTAGCGAAATTAATTGTACCAATAAATTATTTTCCAAAACGTAATTATAAAATTATTACACTAATTATTTTAACCAACGCGGCAATTGTTTTAATGGGTTCGGCATTAGATAAATCGAAGCATGTTTTTTTTATGGGTGCAATGGTTGAACATGGTATTTTAAAACATTACTTGGATGATAATTGTGCTAATAAAAATTATAAACTTTGTGCTTATAAAGATTCGCTTCCCAACAAAGCATATATTTTTATTTGGGATGAAAAAAGTCCATTCTATAAAATTGGCGGTTGGAAGGAAAATAAAGAAGAATTTAATGAAATTATTTATTCAACATTTAGCCAACCAAAATATATTGGGTTACATATTAAAGCCTCTTTAAATGCTACTTTTGAACAACTATGTACATTTGATATTGGTGATGGAAATGGTAGTTTTTTAAGTGGCACGCAACTTTTCGAAAGAATTGAAAAGTATTTTGCGAGTGACGTAAAAACATATTCAAACTCATTGCAAAGTAGAAGGGAATTTAGCTTTTTAAAAAGTTGGAATTTGCTATTTACAATTATTATTATTTTAACTACAATTTTGATGGTAATTTTTGCATTAGCAATGAGAAAAGTATTTGATTACAAACTAAAGTTTTTGAGTTTATTCTTCCTACTTTCAATTATACTAAATGCTTGGGATTGCGCCACTTTTGCCAATGCTATTGGAAGATTGGGTTGTAAAATAATTTGGGTTATTCCATTACTTTCAATCTTGGTTATTTTCAAAATTTGGGACGAAAGGAAAAACATAAAAACAGAAATTTATTCTACAATAAATTTTGCAGATTGCGAACGAAGTTCCGATTCTATTAAAACTAAATAAAGCCCTTTACACAGGTACTGTGTATCTATTTCTATTTCGCTTTCTTTTGTAATTGCCGAAATCATTATTTCACCCAAGGTGTTTATTACTTTTATTCTACTCATTGTTTTAAAATAAACGTACACTTTATCAATAACCGGATTGGGGAATAATATCAATTGACAGCCCGCATTTTAACCAATGTAGAATCTCTTTGAAAAATTCGAACATAATCTATTTCAAATTGATTTGGGATTTTTGTAGCAACATTTGGTGCATCTGTATAAGGCCCATCATCAACACCAATTAACAAATTTAAAATCACATTTAGTTTATTGGGTTCGCCCTCTGGGTAGGCTGCTTCTTGATAATACACCCCGGGTTCAACACAACAATAATCTATTGACGCTGTGTTTATATCATAAAATCTACAAAACTTTACTACTGCTTCATCATCAATTTTATAGGTTATGAAAAACGGTTCCCACTCAACGGCAAACTTGTGAAATGCCTTTGAATAATCAACGCCATCATAAGGATTGCCTTTGCCTGCAGCAACTTTTTGTTCTCTCCATTTTCTAATTCCGCAATGTACTCTATATGGTTTTTGAGTACCAAATTCAAATATATCAATTTCAGTTCCTGGATTACCAAATAACCAAAAGGCAGGCCAAAAGCTCATCCCAAAAGGTATTTTATAGCTTATTTCCCATTTGCCGTATTTAAAAGCAGGACGTGAGAAAACCATTCCAGAAGAATAATCCTGGGTTTGCCCATACCAAGTTACTTTTTCTTTTCGCGTAATTAATTTCAAAAGTCCATCACTAACTTCAACGTTAGTATCCAAATACACCTGCCCTCCAGGCCCGCTATTTCTGCAATAATCACATTGGTCATTGCCAGTTGCGGTGTAAGGAAAATAAGTTACCCAATTATCCTTATTCAACTCATTGCCATCAAAATTATCTTCAAAAACAAGTTTCCAAGATTGTGTGCCGCAAATGTTTCCTCCACCAAAATAAACGGGTTGTGCGTTGCAGAATATTATTCTTAGAAATAGTACAAAAAAAATTGAAAGCTTATAGCACATTGCTAAAATAGATTGTTGAAAAATGATTATACATCTCGAAAAAAAAATGCTTGATAAACTTACATTTCAAACACCATAAAATCTTTATCATCAAATAATTTTTTTTTGGTATTAGGAATATGAATTTCTTGATTATTATTTTTATTTATGAATATATACTTGCAATTCATTTGCTTTAAACTATCCAAATAATGTGAATTGCTAATATTTTCAGGAGTTTCAGACCATCCTTTCCGATGCAAAAAATAAATTTGTTGTGGGCTTTGCCCTCCATTTATAACAAATAAATCATGTTGTTTCGACACTTTATTTGCAACTTCATTCATCCGCAATTTATATAACTCGCTATTTTTTATTCTAAAATCATGCTGTACATTAATTATTCCTTCTACAACAATTGCTATTATTAAAATAGTTTTAATTTTTGGATTTTTTAATTGTGAAAAAGCAAAGCCAACCACCAATGACATAACAGGGACATAAGGAATTACATAATAACTATGAGTTGAAAATACAAAACCTGTTTTACTTATAAATAATACGAAGAAAAGAGTTGAAATGGCAAAAATAAGCAACATGTTTATTTGCTTATTTTTTATGATTAAAAATATTCCTAATAAAAATAGTACAAAAGCAACATAGCTTTCTAGTGCAGCGAAATAGAATTTTTCCAAGGTTTCCGGCATGAATTTTACTAATTCCCAAAAGCCATTTACTAATGTTTTTGGATAGTACAACTCAACATGACAAAGGGATAACAGATAAGGGTCCCAATAAAAATACCATACATAAGTAGCTATTAATATTAATAATCCAGTAATTAAAATATTAAGTTTTCTTTTAAATAAAATATTCTTCTGAAATAACGGTAACGCTAAAATACTTAATAAATATAAGGCGGGAATTTTGCATAAAACACCAATTGACGCAAACACAAAAAACAATAGTAGATGTTTTATATTATTACCATAATAATATAAAAGTGCATGATAAATTCCTATTATAACAAGTGACATACAGAAAGTATCTGGCATTGATTTTCGCGAATATGCAAACCAAAGTGAGGACAATAAAGATAATGATGCGTAAAAGGCTACCTCATCTTTAAAAATTAATTTTACTGATTTATAAAAGTAAAAAATACCAAATGATGATATTATTAAATTAATTAACCGCCCATACCAATGAGTGTAGCTGAACACTTCCGAAATTAAATAAATTAAATAATTAAATAGCGGAAATTCTGAGGCAACTATTCCATCTTTATTTCCATCCATATCAACTCTTGGATATAGAATATTATTATCTACTTCTAAAAAATTGCGTGCAACCATATTCGTAAATGATTGACGCCAATTGTGCGCCGACTCAAGTGGCGCATTAGTAATACCAACTAATCTGATTACAAAAAATAGTACAATCCAAAATCGTGCATCCTTGAATATTTTATGCTCAAACACTTTCATCAATTTATCTTTATCCTAAAAAAATTAAGCAATAATACAATGCTAAGTTTATTCTACAATAAACTTAGTTGATTGCATTCCCATTTCTAATTCAATTAAAACCAAGTATAACCCTTTCCTCAAATATTTAGTATTTATACTAATTGTACATTCAATATAGCCCACTTTCTCTCGTTGTTTCAAATGGGACTATTGTACTATTTTCATGTAGTATCGGCATTAAAACTACCGTTTGAACAACCGGATAAAATAATAAAATAGTTTTGACTATTTTATTATTAGAATTGGTATAAACTCAAAAATAATAATTGAGGTTCTCAATTAAACACCAACGTACTTAATTTATTTTTGTCAAAAATTTGGTTAGCAACATCAAACAATTCAGCAGTTGTAATCTTTTCAATTTTTGAGAAAACAGTTTTTAAACTCTCTACTTTGTTATGCACCAAAAGGGTTTTGCCGAGGCCAAGTGTTAGCGCACTCTTGTTTTCTTGTGCCAATGCAATGTTGCCAATGAGTTGTTTTTTTGCCGCCACCAATAGTGTTTCACTAATTTTTTTTTCGCTTAGTTTTTGCATTTCCTTGTCAACTAAACCTACAATTTTGGGTATGTGTTTTTGTTCGCTGCCAAAGTAAACCGTTAGCAAACCAGCATCGTTATAGCTTGTGTAACTTGAATCTAAGTTATAAGCAAAACCATATTTTTCGCGTATATTCAAATTTAAACGACTGTTCATGCTTGGCCCACCAAATATATTATTGAGTAATACCGCATGGTAGCGCGTTGCCAATTTAGACCCCGGTGCAGTGCCGCCAATTATTACATGACTTTGGTTTGTTTTTTTCTCTACTGTTTTTGTAAAAATAATGGGCTTGGGCTTTATACTTTTTGCAATAACTATTTCGCTTTTATTTTTTTGCGTGCCATAGTATTTTAGTACTAATTTTTGCAAATCGGCAGGTGTAATATTACCATAAGTGCTAAGTACCATATTATGCGGCTGGTAGTATTTTTTAATGAATGCTAATACATCTTTACGCCTAATAGTATTGAGGCTTTCAATAGTTCCTAATATGTTTTTTGCGAGTGGATGCTTGCCAAAAAAAAGTTCCTCAAAGTCATCAAATATTTGTTCGGATGGCGAGTCTAAATACGAAGCAATTTCATCTGCAATAACATCTCTTTCTTTTTGCATTTCGTTTTCCGGAAATATAGAATTGAAAGAAATATCAGCAATTAACTCTAATGCACGTTCTAAATATTGTGCTTGGCATGAGGCATAAATACAAGTTTCTTCTTTTGAGGTGTATGCGTTTAACTCGCCGCCAACACTATCAATGCGGTTGAGAATATGAAAAGTTTTACGGTTTTTTGTTCCTTTAAAAAGTATGTGCTCAATAAAATGTGCAATGCCATTTTGGTTTTCATCTTCATTACAAGTGCCCACATTAATATTAAGTGCCACATGCACCACATTGCTTTGTGCAGGTATATGTATGTGGCGCAGTCCGTTTGGTAATTCGTTAATTATAAATTCCGACATATTTTTTTCTAAATAAAATACTAATAAATGGCTGAATAAAACTTTTCTTTTAATTCGGTTTGTGATGGATAATTAATTAATACAGCCCTGTGTTTGCCATGAAATACAAACATGCTTCCGGCTGCAATTGCACTTGCGCCTTGTTGTATGGGTGCTATAAAGTCTTCTACTTTGCTTGCGCCACCACAGGCAATTACGGGTATCGAAACTTCTTGCGATACTAATTTTATAATAGCGTTATCATAGCCACAAAACATGCCATCATGGTCAATGTTATTTAATAAAATTTCGCCAGCCCCTGCGTTTTCGCACATTTTGGCATATTCTACAGGGTTTTGTTTTGTGCTGTTACTTCCTTGTTTTGTTTGAACAACTTTTTTACCAAAAATATTTTTCTTGTAATCAATACTCGCTACCACTGCCTGTGAGCCATACGATGTAGCAATTTTACCAATTAAATTCGAGTTCTCAAAAGCGGCATTGTTCAAAGAAATTTTTTCGATACCAAGTTCAAAAATAGTTTGTGCATCTTCTAAACTATTGATGCCGCCGCCATAGCAAACGGGCATAAAACACTCAGTAGCAAATTCTTTTATCAATTTAAAGTTTGGCTTTGTTTTCTTTACTGTTGCTTCAATATCAAGCACACATAACTCATCAACTTCTTTGTCGTTAAATATTTTTATGGCATTGATAGGGTCTCCAACATATACAGGTTTTTTAAATTGTTGGGTTTTATATAAGCCATTGCCAATAAGCAATAATACAGGTATTACCCTTATTCTCTTGTTCATCATTTGTATAAAATGTAATTTTCAAAATAACATCCCCTAAAATTAAATATTCTATTTGGGATACTATTCAGTATCAGAAGTTGTTTTTTTATTTTGCAAAGTATTACTAACACACGCGTTATTGCTGCGGAAGCCGCACCGCGAAGAGGCTTTGGCGCAAGAAATAAACACTTGCCAATAACCCAATTGAGATTGCGGTTTCTGCCGCAATGACAAACGCACTCGAATGTGAATATTTTATTGTGTTATTGATTGATAGGATAATCATATAAATTGTGGGCGTTTATTTTGAAAGTTCTACTAAGCTAAAATTAAATTTGTTTTAAGTAACGCTTTTTAATTACATCAATGTGGTGTTCTACATGGCCGCCAATAGCAAAAATTAACGAACGTACCGAAATTTTATTGTTGTTGGCAATGCCTATTTTATCTAATTCTTCAGTGGTGAAACTTCTAAATAAATGTAAATTGGCATGGCGCATCATGCTAAATTCGTGCGAAATATCACGCAACGTTCTATTACTAAAATTGGCTGCTTTTACATACAAATTTTCATCGAAACCGGGCAGTGAATTTTCGTCGCCACGTGCAAAACGCATGGCACGGTAGCCAAAAACCCTTTCTGCATCGGTTATGTGTCCTATTACTTCTTTAATAGTCCACTTGTCGGGCGAATAGGTGTGATTTTCTAATTCTTCAATTTCAGATATAAATGATTGTAAATCTAGAATCTGTTTTTCGAGGTATTTAATAGCATTTTCGCCAGGCACTAATTCAATGTAGGCGTGGTAATATTCGGGGTACTCATTCACATTTGGGCGACGCATAATTTATTCTTTGTTTTGTATCTCAAACCTAAACATTTTTTTATTTAAAAAAAATAATATTTGAACACAGTTGTTTGTGAACCACAAATTTAAAATTATGGTTTGCTGTGTGTTGTTTCGGCATTGCTATTAGTGGGTAGTGCCTGACAAACAAATATAGGTTGCTATGTTGGACTGCAGTTTTTAATAAACTTTCCTATTAATAATCTTAGATTTAACCATTTAACCATTTAACCATATAACCATTTAACCATATAGGCACATAGTTTTTTAGGTAAAATAGTAGCTTCGCTTTACAAAGTACTATGTGTTAAACATAGTTTATGTAACCTATGCAGGAATAAAAGCTATATGCCTATCCCGAATGAATTAATCGGGACAAGTTGTGGTTATACTAATGTAGCATTAATGATGTGTGTGTAAATTTAAGTTTATAATAGTTCCATAATTGTATAGTTTCTTTTCATTATAAACACAAAAATCATTTTTTTATTACAAAGTAATTTTAAGTATTAACATCAATTGTCTTTTATGCATAATTGAAACACAGTTATTGCGCAAATTTCTTCAGGCGGCAGCCATTGAAAATGAAGTTATTCTTATTGTTAACGTAACTTATACAATAGGAGTATATGCTTGCTTGGTTGCATTGGCAATTACAATCATACATCTGCGCAAAGCAAACAGACGTGTGTTTGCACCAATCATACATCTGCGCAAAGCAAACAGATGTGTGTTTGCACCAATCATACATCTGGGCAAAGAAAACAGAAGTGTGTTTGCACCAATCACACATCTGCGCAAAGCAAACAGACGTGTGTTTGCACCAATCATACATCTGCGCAAAGCAAACAGATGTGTGTTTGTTTCTATCATACATCTACGCAAAGCAAACAGATGAGTGTTTGTAATTTCCATACATCCCCTGTTAGCACACTCTCTCATAATTAAGAAAAATACATTTGTTGTGTATATGTCTCCGCATTGCTATCATTTCGCAGTGTGCACCGCTGAACAAATCCTGATTGCTATCATTAATACAAATAGAGTTTGCCAAACTACTGCTACCGCTGAATCTTACCATGTTTATTTCATTACCAACACTATCAATTTTCATTATAAAACAAGTGTTGAAAACACTTAACATTAATTAAAATTGTTAAATTATACCGATTGTACATTCAATATATAATCTCAGCCGCCCAAGCAAAACAATGCACGCTGTTGCATGCGCAATTTAATTATGTTTAGGGGAGTTTTATATCTTTACTGCTTCATATAATTAAATAGTCATTCACAGAACTCACAAACACCAATGAAGCCAACATGGCGCAATTTATATTTCGCTATAATTATCGGTATTGCTAAACAAATTACCTGCGTAAAAAAGCACTTAATTCTTAACTAATATTCTCAACATTCACTATCAAAACATTTTCTAAATATTATTTCTTTTTTCTATTTGCCGCCTTCGCGTTTATAGGTTTTAACAAGCAAAGCAGGGTAATTATTCATACCTACCACTCGCCTATTTTTGCTGATGGTGCAGGCTATTATTCTTATTTGCTTAATTTTTTTTGTAAAGATGAATTGAAACAATTGCCCAAAAATACGGAGGCATTAACAGGTTATGCTTTTAAGGTAAATACCCTAACAAATATTTTAGAAACCAAATATACTTGCGGCACAGCCCTTTTGATTGCTCCATTTTTTTTACTTACAAAATTCTTGATTAATTTATTCGGTTTTAATAATTACTATTTCGGATTGAAATATATTTACATGTTGGTAATAGCGGCTTCTTTTTATGCAGCTTTGGGACTTACACTTTTGCAAAAAGCTATTTTTAGAAATCATGGCAATTTAAACATTTCGTTACTCGTGCCTTTGTTATTTTTTGTAGGTACCAACATGTTTTGGTATGTGAGTGATGCACCGGCCTACTCACATTTATATTCGTTTTTTTTAGCCTCTGCACTTATTTATTTTACACCCTATTTTTATAACAATACAAGCGTAAAAAATGTTGCCATTATTTCGGTAATAGCAACATTGGCAATACTTTGTAGGCCAACCAATGCTTTATTTCTTATCTATTTTATTGGATACAATCTTTCTACTAAAAATATTGGTAGCAGAATTACACATGTTATTTCAAACTACAAACTAATTATTTTTAGTGCTGTTATTTGCATATTTATTGCAGCACCACAACTGCTTTATTGGAAACAAATTAGCGGACATTATTTTATAAATTCTTATGGCAACGAAGGTTTTACGAACTTATTACAACCACAAATTTTAATATTATTATTTTCAACAAATAACGGTTGGCTACTATATTCTCCGCTATTAATACTTGCTTTTGTAGGTTTATTTTTGATGTTAAAAAACAAACAAAATAATTCGTGGGCCATAATTGTTATGCTTGTATTGGCTATTTATTTATTTGCTTCGTGGTGGATTGTAACTTACGGTTGTGCCTATGGTTGCAGGGTTTTTGTTGAATACTATCCTTTTTTAATATTGCCATTTACTTATTTTATAAATGCAATAATCAGGCAAAAAAATAAAATAAAAATTATTGTATTGAGTACTTTTATTATTGCGTGTGTAATTATAAATTTAGACATGATTTATTACTACGATGGTTGTTTTTATGGCGGTGCATGGGATTTTGAATCATACTTACAACTATTAGAAAACTAAAATACAAAGATGAAAAAACTAATTTGGGTCATTGTTTTATTTCTAAAATTTAATTTAGCAATTGCTTCGTGTCCGCCGCCAGTGGTAACTATAAGCACAAATAGTACAACAATTTGCGCACCAAGTTCTGTAACACTTTTGGCCGATATTGTTGGCGATTGGTATATGCTGGGCAACCAACAACCGCTTGCAAATAATTACTTTTATGATGCATATTTTGGTGCTACTTATTTTATTGTGGTTACTGATAGTAGTGGCACTGATACCTCAAATTTTATAACCTTAAATGATGTGCCTCAACCAATAATAACAGGCGATTCTGTGTTGTGTGCAAACTCAAACATTGTGCTTTTTGCTGCGCCAGATACTTTTGTTTATGTTGAATGGAGTGGCCCTAATTTTTTTACTTCTATTTCTCCGCAAGTATCTATAAATGAAGCAGGCTATTATCAAATAACCGCTATTTATGATGGTTGCAGCACCTACGCTTCAAAAATTGTTGATGATGTATTTTTCAACACAATTACATTTAATGGTAGTTTGCAACTTTGCCCCGGCGATTCGGTTGAACTAATTGCACCCATTAGTACCAATAATTATTTTTGGAATACAGGGCAAACAACCCAAACAATTTTTGCAACCCAAAACCAAGAGTACAATGTATTAACTTATTCAAATAATTGTTCGGCAACGCAAACCATAAGTGTTGATTTACTGAATACACCACCACCTATAATAAATGGTAATTTTACTATTTGCGATTCGTTGCCAGTAACGCTTTCGGTTGACAATAATTTTGTATCATATAGCTGGAGTAATGGCGAATTTACAAACGAAATTTCTACAAATATTTCGGGTATTTATTATGTTTCGGCAGTTGATTTTTATGGCTGTTTTCAAACTTCCGAAACTATAAATTTAACCAACGATACTTCTATTGCTGTACCAACAATTTACCCAATTGGTAGCACTGAGTTTTGCGAAGGAAATTTCGCAATTTTAAGTGGTAATTTATACGGTGTTTGGAATACAAATGAAAGCGATACATCAATAACAGTAAGCCAAACAGGCAATTATTTTGTAACTGTTAGCAATGCTTGTGGCACCACAGTTTCCAACACAATTAATACCGTACAGCATATCTGTTTGGCTATTGAAGAAGCTGAAAGTTGTAATCCTAAAACAATTATTTTAAATAATGTTTTAGAAGTAAATAACTTATGCAATCAAAAATTTTCAATATCAATAATCAACATGCAAGGTCAAATTATTTTACATAAAACGATTGTAAATTTTGTAGAAATCAATTTGAATTATTTAGCATCGGCAAGCTATATATTAGCTATTGAAAGCGAAGATAAAATTATTGAAAAAAGAGTATTTGTAAAGGAATAGAGTGCTAATTATTTAGGTTTCAAATGCAGCTGTTTTTTTATGTAGCAAAAGCTATATTAATTTACATTTGATACACAGAAAATGAAATTATAAACTCATTATTTGAATGATGCATAAAGCAACACAAGTGCTGTGAAGTTTTCTTTCGCGCATTGATTAAAATTAACTGTTACAATTGTGCAGATAATAAAATCAAAATTTAATTTGCAAATATCAAGCAATGGCACTTTTAACAAAAATAACTGACTTGCTTTACCGAAAGCAAAAGGCAATTCAAATTGTAGCAATATTTCTATTTTTTTCTTTGGTTGCTTTTAGGTTTGAGAACAAAGAGGTAAAACTAATTTGGAGTGATTACCCTTCTATTGCAATACTTTTGGCATTGACCATTTGTTTAATTGTAGTTATTTGGCTTAGAATTGAAAAACAAAAAACACAATTACTAATAACAAACTTACAAAACGAGAATAAAAATAAATCTATCAAAATAGAAAGCAAACTCTTTGAATTAAGTGTAAGGCAAAAAGAAGTTTTTGAATTAATAGTAAAAGGCAAATCCAATAAAGAAATAATTGCAGAACTAAATATTGAATTGAGCACCCTTAAAACACATATAAATCAAATTTACAAAATACTTCACATTAAAAGTCGCAAGGAAACCAAAAGCTATGTAAGTACTATAAACACAGCTAATTAAACCTTTATTCAACCCTGTATCAACCTTTTTTCAACCCCAAATTACTTTCATTTAATTATTGTGCCTCATACTTTTGCATCGACAAATAAATGTCGAACTAAAAAAATAATAAAATGATAAAAAGAAATTTGTTTAAGAGTTTTACACTGATGTGTGGATTTTTCAGTATCGCATTTACATTCGATAACAAAGGAGTGTATTGGTTTTGGGCCGACAATAAACCAGTTGCAGGTATTTTAGTATTTGCAACAATTATACTTGGTGCGTTTTGGCTAAAATTATCTAGGCAAATGAAGTTTGAAAATCAAAACTTCAAAAAACCTTTATGATTCTGTGCTAATACCAATTCTAATTTTAAAATAGTCCAAACTATTTTATAATTTTATCCCGTTGTTTCAAACAGCAGTTATAATGCCGATACTACATGAAAATACTACAATAATCTGGTTTGAAACAACGGGAGAAATTGTACTTTATTGCATATACAATTGGTATAATTTTAGCAAAAGAACAATTGCTTACATTTTTGTGTTTAACGCTAAGTTTAAAATAGAGGGATAACTAAAATTATTGTAGAACTATTATAAACTTAAATTTATACACGCATCATCAATACTACATTAATAACCACAACTTAACGGGATAAGTTGTGTCTATACCGTTGTTACAAACGGGACAAGTTATGGTTAAATCTTTCATAATAATTTGTGTATGGCCAAAATAGATTAGAAATTTCGGCTTTTCTAGGCAAAAAAAAACTACCATTAAGGTAGTTTTTAATATTATTTTGTTTTGGTTCTAAATATTTTCAGGTTATATGCTGCTAATAAGAAAGCTGCAATTGCCAAAAATATTAAACCTTTGTTGATAGGTACACATGGTGGTGGCCAGCATGGTGGCCCACCCCCTGGAGGCGGTGGCGGTGGCGGTGGCGGACCTTGCGCCAGTAATTCGTATGGTAAAAACAACATTCCTGCTGTAAGTATTGTAAATACAATTATAAATTTTAAGTAAGGTAATTTCATATATATTATTTATCACCAGTAAATGTGGCGCACTTTTTCTTTGGGCAAATGTAGAATTAATTTTTAAAAACCCAAACCATTTTTAAATTAAATAGATAATGTGTATAAATAACGAGTTTATCAACAAATTTTAAGGTATCGTTTGTAAAATTGTTTTTTTGATACAAAAGATTATTGCCGATTTAGGAAAGACCAATTGCAGTAAATTATTCGGCCATTTTTTTAATCTCATTTTAATACTAGTTTTTTATCAAAACCTTTTAAACAAAATTTCATTTATTGTTAATAAATAGTTTACTTCGCCTTAAAATCATAAACTACATTTGTAACAAAATATTAATCAAATAAATTTTATAACAATGAATCAAAACAAACAAAACAAAACAAAAAAGAGCTTGGGTAGGCTATTAGCTTTCGCCTTGGTTTTATGCATGAGTGGTAGTGCTTGGGCGCAGTTTACAACTACAAACGCTATGGCAAGTGTTATTAGTGGTTCTTCTTTAAGTGCGCCAAATAGTGATTATTCGCCAGCAACCGTTACTGGTATTACATTGAGCAGTGTCACAAAAACAGTTGGTGCTGCCTCTGGTGCCTCAGGTAGGCTTTCTGCTTCTGGTTGGGGTTCAGGTGCAGCAAATGGTGAGGCAACTTTCAATATAGCTACATTTTCCAATGTTAATTATTTTGAGTTTTCAGTTACTCCTAATGTTAACTATAGCTTGGATATAACATCTATATCTTTTGACGGGCAAAGGTCGGGAACTGGGCCCAGAAATTTCTCGGTAAGAAGTAACGCAGATTCTTATGGTTCGAATTTACCAGGTACAACATTTGGAGCCAATACATCGGATCAAGCTGGAGTATGTTGGTTTACATCCGATATTGGAGTTGCTAACAACGTTGGGTTTGCATTATCTGGCCCTAACTTTACGGGTATTTCAGCTATTAGAACCTTCCGTGTTTATGTATGGCGTTCAGAGGCTACTGGTGGTACATTTTCACTTGATAATATAAATATTCAAGGTACCGCTACCTTTACTGGACCAACCACAAATTATTATTCTAAATCTACAGGTAATTTAGATTTAACTGCTACTTGGGGACTTAATAATGATGGTTCTGGTGCTGCTCCAGTTGATTTTGTAACAGATGGTCAAATTTTTAATGTAGTGAATAATGCAACTCCAACAATTGGTGCTAATTGGACAGTTTCTGGTTCGGGCTGTAAAATTATTATTGGAGATGGTATCGCAAATATTAACTATACAGCACCTGCAACTTTTACTACAACAGGTGTGGTTGATGTTTTAAATAATGCAACTATTACATTAAATAATCCAACCTTACCAACTTTCAGTACAATAGGTTCTTCAAGTACTTTAAACTTTAACTCATCTACTGGTACACAAACTATTCCTGCAATTGGCTATGGAAATTTATCTCTAACAGGTTCGTCAACAAAAGATATTGCTGGTGTATTTAGTGTAGCAGGAAATTTGAATTTGAATGCTCCTTTAGATAAAAGTGTTGCTGGTTTTGTTGATGAATTATTTGGAGGTAATATTACAATCGGTGGCTCAACAACTTATTCTGCTGCATTTAAAACAAATGTAAACTTTGTAACTTCTGGTAACGGGGTACAATCTATATCGGGTTCGGGCAATACACTTCAATGTGGTCGTTTGCGTTCAGATTCTAAAACTTCAGGTTCACTAACATTAGGCGCAAATACTAATGTTACACTTACAAGCAATGTAATGCTTAATTTTCAAGGCTCTTCTACTTTTGATGATGGTGGTAATACAATTTCATCAGGTAGTATGATTTATATGGATGGTGCTTCTGCTTCAAACTATACATTAACAGGCACAATTGTAGCTGCTACAACTGTAGCAGCAAGCAATATTGCTAATTCAGTTTCTAATGGCCCAATCGTTGCTGTTTTAAATAATTTAACTATAAACTCATCTGGTGCAGGAACAATGACGGTGCAACCAACCGGAGGTTTAGGTACTATAAATATTAACGGCAACTTAACAATTAATAGTGTAGCAGGTGCATTTTCAACTGCAGGCACAATGAACTTAAAAGGTAATTACAACAATACAACTGCAACAGCGGTTACTGCGGGTACATCAAGTAACATTGTTTTCAATGGTACAGGTGCACAATCTTTTTCAACATCTGCAACTGAGGCTTTCAAAGGCTTAACAGTTAACAAAGTATCTGGTACATTAACCTTAAATAATAATTTACAGTGCACAACTGGTGGTACATTTACTTTGCAAGCAGGCACAGTTGCTGGTTCGGGTACTATTACTGCACCAATAGTTAATTTGCAAGCAGGTACTATGTCGGCAGTTATTGCTGGCACTAGTGCCGTTACCAAAACAACTGCGGCTACAGTTACATTAGCTAGCACTAATACTTACACAGGTACTACGACAGTTTCGGCAGGTAATTTGGTATTGAGTGGCAGTACTGCAAGTGGCAGTGCTGTTACCGTAGCTGGTGGTACACTTAAAGGTAGTGGCACAGTTAATGGCACATTTGCAGTAAACTCTAATGGTATAATAGCCCCAGGTAACTCACCAGGCATTACAAATGTAGGTGCTACCACATTTAATAGTGGTGGTAATTATCTTTTCGAAATTAATAATGCAACAGGTTCGGAAGGTGTAAATTGGGATTTATTAAATGTATCTGGAATTCTTGATATACAATCTACAAATGCTTTACCTTTTACAATAACACTAAGCGATTTGGGTGGCGTTGTTGCAAATTTTGATAATACGCAACCGTTTTTTTGGACAATAGCTGCAACACCAAGTTTAGTTGCGAATTTTGCCTCAAATAAATTTGCTGTAAACTCAAGCGGCTTCGTTGTTAATAATCCTTTAGCAGGCGGCACTTTCTCTTTGGGCTTAGCAGACTTTAATACAAACTTAGTTTTACAATTTTTCCCTTCTTCTGTGCCTGCTGTTTTAGCCTCAGTTTCTTCTTTAGCTTGCGGCACTTCATCAGTTAATGTTGATGGTCCAGAGTTTACCTTTGATATTTCGGGTACTAATTTAGATGGTAGCGATGTTACTGTTACTGCACCTGCCGATTTTTTAATCTCAGATGTGATGGGTGGTCCTTATACAAATATACTTACTTTCACGGATTTTTCTGGAAACTATTCTTCTCCTGATTTAACTACAACTCCTATATATGTAGTAGTTAATTCATCTACAGTAGGCGCTAAATCAGGCGATTTAACTATAAGTGGCGGCGGCGACCCTACAGATGCGACTGTAAATTTAACGGGTAGCGTTATTGCAGCAGAGCCTTCAACAATAGGAACTATTACTTTTGGTACAACAACGTCTAGTTCGGCAGTAGTTAACTTTACAAGTGGTAACGGTGCAAAACGTATATTAGTAGTGCGCCAAGGTAGCGCAGTAAATAGTAACCCTGTTGACGGAACCGTTTATACAGCATCTGCTACTTTTGGTAGTGGCGCCCAGTTAGGCACAGGTAATTATGTAGCTTATATTGGTACAGGTAATACAGTAACGGTTAATGGTCTTTCCGCTTCAACTACTTATCATTTTGCTGTGTATGAATTAAATGACGGTGGCGTGCCGGCAGCAGCCAACTATTTAACTTCTACCTTTGCAACTGCTAACAAAACTACATTTGCAGGTGGCCCTGTTTATTATTGGACAAATGGTTTTGGAGACAATAACTTTAGTCAATTTAACAATTGGAGTCCATCCCGTATAACTCCTTCAGTGGCTGATGTTTTAGTGTTTTCAGGTATTAGTGGAAGCATAATTGGTGTTCAAAATGAATTTATTTCTCAATTAGTATTTACAAATAATTCAAATATTATACTTGCCGCAAATGCTATTAATAGAACAATTAGCGTTTCTGGGGACGCTTCTGCGAGCACTATCGATTTTATTATTGATGCTGGTTCTTCTTTTAGTACTGCAGGTTCTTTGCAAGTAAATATTGCACTTGGTGCAGCTGCAAAGGGCGAAGTTTATGGTTCAATAGCTATGAATATTGCAGGCACAACGGTTACGGCAGCTACTGCTGGTGCACTTCACTTTAAATCAGGCTCAAGCGTAACTACTGGTGCAACATTCTCAGGAAGTGCTTTTGGTAACTCTGGTACCGCAAATACTGTAATCTTTGAAAGTGGTGCTACTTACACGCAAACATTTGGTTCTAACCCATTTGGTCTAGGAGCACCTGCTTCAAAAGTAACTTTCCAAACAGGTAGTAATTATATATATGGACAAGTTGGTACAATTGGTATGTCAAATAGAAGTTTCGCAAATGTTACAATAAATACAGCAGCTGGAACTCCTTCAAATTCTGGAACATTAAATATTCAGAACCTAACGATAGGTGCAGCTGGTTCGTTAATTTTAACAAATACAGGTATTGTAAACATTTCGGGTAACATTACCAGCAATAGTAACATTGCTACTGCTTTATCAGTAACATCAGTTTCGGGTAACATTAATTTTAATAAGTCGGGTACTCAAACAATTGGTGGTTCAGGTAATGGTGCTATAACTTTCTCTCCTGTTGCTGGTGCTGGAACAGCTACTGTGGCTACTGGTACAACTTTAACAATTAACAAAAACCTTACATTTAACTCATTAGTTTTAAACGGTAACCTTAAATTTAATGTTGCTGCATTAACAGCTACTTTAAATGGTTCAATTTCTGGCTCTGGCTTAATTTATCCATTCGGAAATTGGGATTGTAGTTTAAATTTCCAAACACCTGCGGCAGGTTCAGTTGGTGTGCTTAATATTTACAATTCAAATATAAGAGCCATTAACAATTTAACTATAAATAGAACTGCTGGCTTAACACTTGCATCGGCCTTAAATGTGTTTGGTACAGTTACCGTAACAAGTGGGGCAATAACTAGTAATGGCTTTATGACATTAAAATCCAATGCAACTACTCAAGGCATCATTAGTGGTGCTGGTACAGCTGATGTTCAAGGTAATGTTACTGTTGAGCGTTATGTTGCTACTGCTCCATACGATTCTTATCACTATTTATCATGCCCGGTTGCGGGTCAAACAGTTGCAAGTGCATGGGGAGACGATTTTCCTGTTCTTGGTCAATATCCCTATGTGTATAGCCCATTAAATACTGACCCTCAGCCAACACCGTTCCCATCCGTATGGACTTATAATGAAACCAACACCAATGTAAACGACGCGTATAGCTGGGAAAGTGCAAATGGCCCTGCAGTATTAGCTCCATTAGATGGTGTTGCAGCAAGAGTAATGTTGAATAGCGCATTTACAATTGATGTTACAGGTGTTCCAAACAATGGAACTGTAACAAAACCTTTGACTAAAACTGCTGGTGATGGTGTTCAAATGGTTGGTAACCCTTACCCTTGTCCAATATCGTTTTCGTCGATGGTAACTAGTAACGGTCCTGCTAATTTTACGGGTGGTTACTATGCTTATTCTCCAATTTATTACCAATATGGTTATTACACAGGTGGTCCTACAGGTACTTTTGGTACTACCAATACAATTTACCCTTCACAAGCATTTTTTATTACAGCTGCTAATCCGTTTACCTTAACATTAAATAATTCAAATCGATTAAATTCAAATGCGCCAACTTTCTTTAGTGAAGAAACAGAAACAGCACTTGATTTAGTAAAATTGAATATCACCAATGGCGATAAAATTGACCAATTAGCTATTTATGCTTTAGAGAATGGAAATGATGGATATAATGTTGCAAGAGATGCAAACAAAATATTCCCTCCAAACGATGTTAATCCGGCTATTTACAGTATTGTTAATGATAAAAAATTAGCTATAAAAGAGTTTAAAACATTGGCAGGTAAGCAGGTAATAATTGGTGTGAAAGTACCAACTGATGGTATCTATACTTTTACTGCCGCTGAATTAGCAAATTTAACTGAAGGTACTGATGTTTATTTTGTGGATGCAGAGAAAAATATTACTAAGAAATTAGCTGTTGGCGAAAGCTACACTACATCTTTAAATGAAGGCGAATACACAAGCCGTTTTTACTTGAATTATAAAGCAAGTAATGCAACTGGTTTAAACAATGTAAATGTTGCATCTGAAGTTGATGTTTACATGAATAACAACGTATTGAGTATTGCAAATAACAACGAAGCCAAACTATTAAACATTGAAGTTTATGATGTTGCTGGCCGTAATGTTTACAGTAACAATACACGTGTTAACTCAGGTGTTACAACCCTTAATTTAGGTATTGAAAGCAATGGCGTTTATTTTGTAAAAGTAAAAGGCAACAATTGTAATATCAACAAAAAAGTAGTTGTAAAATAATACACTTAAATTTTTAATTCAAAAACCGCCAAACAATTAATTTTGTTTGGCGGTTTTTTTTAGGTAATATTTTTCTAACAATAATTCTCAAAAATTACGTACTATTGTAAATTACATCTTAAATCACTTAATGATAAAAATAAATTTAAAGCATTTCTATAAAATGAAACTTAAACTATTTCTATTTTTTGCAATAATATCAGTGCTTTTCGCGCAAAAATCATATTCGCAATCCTGGACTCCTATGCCTATTAGTTGTGTGCAAGTGCAAGCGGATGGAAGCGTAACATTGAGGTTTTATCCTTTAGTACCCGGAGGTTTAGGTACTTTTGATTTTTTAGATATTTATTTCTCAAATGTCAAAACCGGATTATATACAAATTTCGCTGCACCTAACAATAGTAACCCTTCAAATTTGGTATTAACAGGCGCATCAGTGCCATTGCCAGCTTTTGGTGCTAACGCAGAACCTTATTATTTTTACACTGTTGTAAATTACACCGAAAACGGAATCCCAAATACTGTAGCTTCAGATACAGTTTCAAGTATTTATTTAACTGCGTCTTTTGCAAACGAAGGTTATTCAAACTTAACATGGAATCCCATTCGCACACCACTTTCGCCTACATCAAACACAGACTATGATGTAAAAAGGAGTTTTTACGAATATAACTTACCTATTTCAGGTACTTCGCTTTCAGGCTCAACGCCTTCAACTTTTTTTACCGATACACTTATTGGGAAATGTGACGACTCTGTGTTTTATTCCATAGAAATTTTAGATAATCTAAGTGGCTGTGTTTCAAGATCCAATATTACAAGAAATACTTTTACAACATCTGGCCCCGAAGCCCCTGTAATTACCTTCGCAACAATTAAGGGTGTTAATAATCCAAATGAGCGTGGCACTGTAAATTGGCTACCCTCAATTTCTAATTTTACTGATGGTTATATTGTGTATAAACTTATATGCTCAGGGCCTGCCGCTGTTGACACTTTACTCAATATAAACAATACTATTTGGACTGATTATGACACCTTAATTGGTTGTGAAACCTGTATGTCATATAGAGTTGCTTCGTATTTTGATTGTAATTCTTTTCTCGACCCTACCAATGCAAGTGACTATTTAAAAATTGGTGAGCCAGGTTTGTTTCATAATGCTATTGAAATTAGCGAAACTTTTGACCCTTGCACTTATGAAGCCAACATAAATTGGTGTAAGTATAAAAGCTGGAATTCAGGAGTAAAAGAGTATAAAATTTACGTAGGTAAAAATGGTGCAATACCAAGTGTTGTAGCCACTGTTGACGCCACGCAATCATCATATATTTATAAAACAGGAACTGATGTAGCCATTTATACCATGTATATCACCGCCGAAGATAATAGTGGTAATTATACTTCTACATCAGATATTGATACAATATACGCAAGAGTACCCCGACAACCAAAGGAAGTATATTTGCGATATGTTTCGGTGTTGCCCGATGGTAGGGTAGAAGGCATGTTTACTAACGACACACTTGCATCAGTTGATTACTATGAAGTTTGGCGTGCCGAAGCACAAGAAGGACCATTTGAGGACAAAGTGGGGGATATTAATTTTAACTTACATAAAGACACACTAAAGTTTAAAGACACCCTACTTTTAACTAACGAAATGAGTTATTATTACAGGGTGCAAACTGTTGACAGTTGTGGCAACAAGACTATTGTAAGTAACCAGGCAAAAACAATATTATTGCAAGCAAACCCTGAGCTTAACTTTAGCAGCGAAATGAGTTGGAGTTTATATGAGGGTTGGCCAAGTGGCACTAATTACCACGAAATTTACCGTTCATATTCAAATAGATTTGAAGAAACATTGGTGCAAAAACAGTTATTGGATAGCGGCATTTCCTATATAGATGGTTACTCGGATTCTCTTAACCCAGATGGGTTTTATTGCTACAGAGTTATGGCTGTAGGTATTTACGATACATTACATTATACCATTGATTCAAGCTATTCTAATTTTGTTTGCATTAGGCAAACTCCACATATTTTTGTACCAAATGCCTTTACTCCGCCTGATGGTTACAACCCAATTTTTAAACCAATATTTGCATTTGTATCCAAAGAAGATTATGAACTTAAAGTTTATGACCGCTTGGGTTTAGAAGTTTGTAAAGTTAACGAATTAGAACAGGGGTGGGATGGTAAATACAGAGGAGTCGATAGCCCAATTGGTGTTTATTGGTGGCAATTAAAATACAAAAACCTTAAAAAAGAATTTAAGTACTTAAAAGGAACTGTTACACTTGTTAGATAATTTAGTGTAAACTATTATATTATAAATTGCTTTAAGCAGATTATTTTTATAATGTTGCTTGTATGAAATTTTCCTCTATATATCTTATTATTTTACAAGTCTTTTTAAGCACATTTGCACTTGCACAGTCGCGGATAGACAACTACCCTAATGGCACAAAAAAAAGCGAAGAAAATTTTAAAAACGGGCTTCAAAACGGACTGTCCATATTTTATTATCCAAATGGAAAAACAGCACGAGTGTGTAATTACCAATTAGGGAAAGAGCATGGCGAGTGGAAACAATATTTTGAAACAGGTGCTATAAAGGCTATTGAGCACTATACTAATGGTTTTAAAAATGGTTTGTTTCAATATTATTACTCCAATGGCAAAAACTCGTTAACTGCGTACTACAAAAAAAACAAGCCCGATAGTTTGTTGATTTCTTATTATGAAAATGGTAATAAAAAAAGTGAAGAAATTTATAACAACGGCAAAAAAATTGGCACCTGGAAATATTACTTCGACAACCAAAAACCACAAAGTATTGGGTACTTTAAAAATGATTTGCAAGACAGTATTTTTACAGAGTGGTTTGCCAACGGAAACATAGCCAAACTAGGCTATTTTAAAGGCGATAAAGAAATTGGAACATGGAAATATTATTACAATAACAACACTTTAAAAGAAGAGTCGGAATTTTTGAATGGTGTCAAAAAATTAATTAATTTTTCTGATAAAACAGGCAAAAGAATAATTGAAAATGGTAATGGTTTTTTGGTTAGATATTTTGAGAATGGTGCAAAGCAAGCCGAAGGTAATTTTGCAAGCGGTTTTGAAACTGGAGAGTGGAAATTTTACACCCCAAACAACGAATTAGAAAGCGTAATTAATTATGTAAATGGCAAAAAAAATGGTAAATCTATTTACTATATCAATGGCAAAAAAAGCAGAGAGGGCGAATGTAAAAATGATTTAAAATTTGGCTTTTGGCAATGGTATAGAAAAAGTGGAAGCATAGAAATGCAAGGAAATTTAGTTGATGAGAAACAAGTTGGGTATTGGAAATATTTTTTTGAAAATGGCAAAACTGAATTTGAAGGAAAATATATTGATAACAAAAGAGACAGCACTTGGACATACTTTTACCGCACTGGTGAACTTTGGAAAAAAGGAAATTTTACAAATGATTTAAAATCGGGAACTTGGACAACTTATTTTGAAAATGGAAAAAAATTGCAAGAGGGCGAATACATATCTGGCAAAGAAAACGGGTTATGGAAAGCGTGGTTTGAGAATGGCAATCAAAAAGATGTAGGTAATTATACGAGTGGAATTTTAGACGGTGCGTGGTTCGGAAATTTCCCTGATGGGACAAAAAAATACGAAGGCACGTATGTAAAAGGCAAGCAAGATTTAGTTTGGAAATACTACAACGAAAAAGGACTGTTGGTAAAGGAAGTAAATTTCAAAAACGGATTCGAAGAGGGCAAAAGCACACAATGGTTTGACAATGAAAAAATAAAGGAAACTGGGTTTTATGAAAAAGGAAAACGTACAGGAAATTGGAAATTTTATTTTGAAACAGGAAATATTTTTGAAGACATGAATTATAAAAAAGGTGAATTGCATGGCAGCAAAAGTACTTATTATAATTTTGGAGCACTGTGGTCGAAAGCTAATTTTAAAGAAGGAAGGCAACATGGCGTTTTTGAATATTACGACAAAAAAGGAAACCTAACTAAGAAAGTAAAATATGAAAAAGGCAAAATGGTGGAATAGTAAATTTATTTATTATATAATTTTGATATTATTACCAATATTATCAAAAGCACAAGATTCGGCAAGGGCTTTTCCTATGGTTATTACACATTTTGGGTTTCAATATCCTGACGGCGATATGGCGAATCGATTTGGGCCAAACGCCAACTTTGGTGTCGGTTTTTTTTATAAAACAAAATCAAACATAATTTTTGGAGCCCAATGGAGCTATATGTTTGGCAGTAAAGTAAAAGAAGATTCTATTTTTAGAAACATAAAAACGCCGCAAGGAAATATTATTGACATAGATGGTAAAAATGGAGCGTATGTAATTATGGAGCGTGGGCAAATGGCAAGTTTAGGTATCGGAAAAGTGTTTGCAACTAAGAATAATAAAAACTCAGGGATTACGGCCATTGCATTTTTAAATGCTTTACAACATAAAATTCGAATACAGAATAATGCCAATGATATACCTCAAATAAATAACAATTACAGGCAAGGTTATGACCACCTCTCTAGCGGACTTGGCGCTGGCATTTTTATTGGATATTTGCATGTAAGTATTAAGAATTATTTTAGTTTTTACGCTGGTTTAGATGCCTCAATTGCTTATACAAAAAATAGGCGATTTAATTTTGATATTTCAGCCGTTGACAACACGCAAAGGCAAGATATTTTATATGGTGCAAAAATTGGAATTGTGTTGCCAATTTATCACAAACAAGCCGAAGGTAAATTCTTTTATGATTGACGAAATTTATGTTTTCAGCTTTATTGTAAAAGCCTATGTGTATTGTCAAATATAATGATTGCAGTAGTTTACATTTCAATGCTTCTTCAAAATTATTTGTATTCAATGTTATTGTTTGTTAGATAAACTATTACAATTTTGGCACTCTATATATTAGCAATTACTTAGCGTAATAAAACAACATAAATGATAATTAGTAGTGCCGAATTTGTTTGTAGCAATACAGATTATAAGAAATGTCCCAAAGAGGACATACCAGAATATGCCTTTATTGGCCGCAGCAATGTTGGTAAATCTAGCTTGATAAATATGCTTACCAATAGCAAAGGTTTGGCAAAAACATCGGGGCAACCGGGTAAAACACAATTAATAAATCACTTTTTAATTAACAAAGCCAAAACACCTTGGTACTTGGTAGATTTACCTGGTTATGGATATGCCAAAGTATCTAAATCTAAAAAAGAAAAGTGGCAAGTTTTTATTCAAGACTACCTTACCAAACGAGGGAATTTAATATATATTTTTATGTTAGTTGACTCACGTTTAGAGCCTCAAAAAATTGACATGGATTTTATGAATTGGCTTGGCGAAAATGAATTGCCTTTTTGTATAGTATTTACCAAAACTGATAAATTATCTAAAGGGAAATTGCAAGAGAATATTGCTAATTACCGTGCAAAAACACTCGAAACATGGGATGAATTGCCACAACAATTTATTACATCGGCAGAAAAAAAAGTCGGCAGAGAAGAAATTTTACAAACGATTAGTGAAGCAAATTCTTCAATTGTTTAGAATAAAGATGCCCAATCAAGGTTCGGATTATATGCCGATTTTATTGGGCTGCGGCTCTGTATGTCTCCCAAAAAAGTCGGGACTCAGCAGGGATTCCAGCCTTCGCAGGAATGATGGTGGTGTTAGACGTACTATGTTATTAAAAAAATTTTAACCCTTGATTCGCATTAAATAAAAATGAATAAATACGGTTTACTCATATTTTTTTTCAGTACCTGTTTCTGCAATATTTTTTTTGCACAAAACACATTTAATTTACAAGGTACAATATTAGACGAAGGAAATGGTATGACGCCCCTTTCCGATGTTTCTATTGTAAATAAATCGCAACATGTAAATTATTTGGCTAATGCCGATGGCAGTTTTTTTATGCATGTAAATGAAGGTGATACATTACGCTTTCACAAATTGGGTTTTGGTCAAAAATTCTATTATTTTAGGAGTGTACTTAATGCGGAAAATTATTCGATACAAGTGCTCATGAATACGGATACAATACACCTAAAACCATTTGTAGCAAAGAGCCTGAGTAGAGAGAAAGAAGTGCAAAATTTATTTATGAATTCATATATTAGAGATAGCTTAAGAATGATAACTTACTTGCGTAAATTGCAAGCACAACAAAACAAAAGTTCACTGCTTAAATTGTACGATGCAAGCCAATCGCCAGTAACATTTATATATGACCAATTCAGCCAAAAGGCACGTAATACAAGGCGCATAGAAAAAGCGAGGCGTATTATAAAAGAAGCCCAACAAAAAGATGACTACGCTAGATAAACTATTTTAAATTATTACTAAAACAAAACATGAGTAACAACGACATTTTAAAAAAACTTAGGGTTGCATTGCAGTTGCGCAACACCGATATTATTCATATTTTAAATTTGGTTGATTTCAGGATTACCGAAAGTGAGCTTGGCGCCATGTTTAGAAAAGAAGACCATGAAAACTTTAAACCATGCGGTGACCAAATATTGCGTAATTTTTTAAACGGATTAATTATACACTTACGTGGCCCAATGGATGCAAAAAAAGAGGACGATTCGAAAGCAATTTGATGAAACTACAACTGTTATAGCAAATCAAAAATATTTTTTACACCCACATACCTTTCGGCAGTGAAACCTTCGGCATATTCAACATTTATAATTCTACCTAAAGTATTGCAGCGTTCCTTAATGGTATTCAAAAATTGAATGCTTGATATTGGCGTTTCAGGCTCGTTTGATAGCGGGTCATAAAACTGTGAACTATAGGCCATCACACTCTCCAACTTTTTATCAATTACATTAGAAATATCAACCAAAAAATTGGGTTCAATAAACCTATCTTGAATATAATGATACACAACCTTAGGACGCCACGCCTCTTGCGGCACACCATCTAAATTTGTTTCAATTTTTACAAGCCCAGCATAAAAGCAAGCATCAGACACTAAATTACTTCCTCTACCATGGTCGGGATGCCTATCTTTTATGGCATTGCAAAACACAATTTCGGGTTTATACTTACGAATCTGCTCAATTATTTTTAGTAAATTCTCTTGCGAGTAAACAAAAAATCCATCGCCTAAATCTAAGTTTACCCTAACGCTTAGTTGAAGTATTTGTGATGCTTTAGCAGATTCTTGTGCGCGAATTTCAGCGTTACCACGAGTGCCTAGTTCACCTTTTGTTAAATCAATAATACCGGTTTTTTTACCTGCATTTACGCAATTAATTAACGTGCCTGAGCATGACAATTCAACATCGTCGGGGTGTGCGCCAAAAGCCAATACATCTAATTTCATTTAGTTGCTTTTTGTTTTTCGATGTTAGAATTAGGATAAAAAATGACTAAAATTACTCTTGCTTTAAAGCACAAGTGCCACAACCTGTATGTTTACGGCTAAGTTTTTTTGCAATAAGCCTGCACAAAAAAACAACACTTACAATGAGTGCCAAAGCAACAAATACATTTTGTATCATCTTATTTCTATAATTATAAACGGTTACAATAATTATTTTGCGTCAGTAACAAGTGTTGCGCTATTATTCATAGAAACAGCAGACTTTTCAAAAGTTAGTCTAGTATTCGTAGCAACTTCTAATATAATTGTAGCACCTTCAATTTCTGCAATTTTACCATGAATGCCGCCGATGGTAACAACTTTGTCACCTTTTTTCAGCTCTTCTCTAAACTTCTTTTCTTCTTTTTGTTTTTTCATTTGCGGGCGAATCATAAAGAAATAAAATACCACCACAATTAAAATAATTGGCAAGAAACTCATTATTCCACCCGGACTACCTTGTAAAAATACACTTAATAAATTCATATTGTTTTTAAAAAATTTTGCGCAAATGTAAAATAATACCACCAAATATTTAGGTAATTATTCCTTAGTCATATTAATTCTTGTTATTATTTTTTATTATTTGATTTAGAGTTTCTCTTTAGTGTGCAATTTACACCGAATTAACCAATATCCACACTACTTTCGTATGTTAATAACTTAAGTTTTTTGCTTTGGGTTTTTTTATACTTTCGCAAAAAATATAAAACAAAAAATAAACTAAATATATTACACAATGAAAAAAATTTACTCTATTCTAATGCTGCTTGTGCTTTGTGCAGCAAGCCTACAAAGCAATGCGCAAACCTATTGCACAGAAACCTACACCACAGGTAGTACTAGTGGCGACTACATTAGCAATGTCACTATTGGTTCAATTAATAACACAACAGCAGGTTCGGCTAGCCCTTTTTATAATTATTATAGTAGCCTTTCTACAAATGTTACTATTGGCTCTTTCAACACATTATCTGTTACCGGCGGAACCTATGTTCCTGATATTTATACCGTTTTCATTGATTTTAATCATGATGGAGATTTTGCAGATGCAGGAGAGTCCTTGGGCTCAGATACAACTTCGGTTGGCTCTAATACCGTGGTTTTAGGTATTTATGTTCCTACCAATGCTACTTTAGGTTCAACGCGAATGCGAGTAATTTGTACTTATAATACTGCATCTGTGCCTTGCGGCAGTAATAATTGGGGCGAAACAGAAGATTATACACTAAATGTAGTGTCTGGCGGAACTAGCTCCCCTTGCAGTGGCGGGGCAAATCTTACCAATTGTTCAGGTACTATTGATGATGGCAGTGGAGTTGGTATTTTCTATAACAACAACCAATCATGCTCATGGTTAATTCAACCTTCGGGTGCAACTTCGGTAACTATTTCTTTTTCATCATTTGTAACAGAGTCTGGTTATGATTATGTTAGGATATATAATGGTACAAATGCAAGTGCAACACTATTAGCAACTTATTCTGGCTCTACAATTCCTGCATCAATAACCACAACTACTGGAGCTATATATGTAACATTTACAACTGATGGCTCACAAGTGTACGAGGGTTTTACTGCAAATTATAATTGTAATTTTAGTGCCGCTCCACCAGTAGCTGCATTTACAGCTAACTATACAAATATAAACTCTGGCGGAAGCACCAATTTTACTGACCAAAGTACAAATACGCCAACATCTTGGTCATGGTCATTTGCTGGCGGTACACCTGCTACATCAACATTACAAAACCCATTAAATGTAGTTTTTACAACACCTGGTTGCCATGCAGTAACACTAACAGCTTCCAATGCTTATGGTAGTAATACTGCCACACAATCATGCTATATAAATGTAACTGCGTCTGGTGCTCAATATTGTCTGCCAAATCCTACTTACGGTACTGCTAGTGGCGATTTTATAAATGGCATTACACTTAACACACTTAGCACATCAGCAACAGGCGGCATCACTGGCCCAAGTTACACATACTACAATTCGGCTAACACCGATTTGAATGCAAATTCGCAGTACACAATTTATATATACAGTGGCACTTTTGCGAATAGTAATTATGCCGCGTGGATTGATTATAACGAAGACGGCGATTTTGATGATTCAAGCGAAAAATTAGGGCAAATTCAAATAGCTGCAAATACAAATAGTGGTATTACCTTCTTAGTACCAACAACTGCTTTGGATGGTAACAAAATTATGCGTGTACGCTGTGCTGACCAAATTGGGGGCATTACAAACATGCTACCTTGTACCGATTACTCTTATGGCGAAACTGAAGATTATATTGTAAATATTATTACACAAGCTCCGCCTACAGCCAACTTTAATGTTTCTACACAAAACGTAACATCTGGAAATGCCGTTACATTTACCGACCTTAGTAGCAACGCACCAACCACTTGGAGTTGGACTTTAACCAATGGTACAAGCACTTATAACTCTACATTACAAAATCCAACTTTTTATCCTGCTGTAGCAGGATGTTATAATGTAACATTAGTGGTTAGCAATACTTATGGCTCCGATACATTTACATACCCTTGTATTGTGTTTGTAAGTACATCAGTTTATTGCACTACCGCAATACACTCAGTTGATTGCACCAACTTAGACCACATAAACACAGTAAGCATTACCAACACAACGTTGAACAATGCCAACACAGGTTGCAGCAGTGGAAATGAATTAGGCTACTCATTGTGGACGCCGTATGGCAGCAATACTGCAACATTGGTTAAGGGTCAAACTTATACAATGAACGTTACTACTGATACTGCAAGCATTATATCATGCTGGATAGATTATGACCACAGTGGTACTTTTTCAGCCGGCGAATGGACTCAAATATCAACCTCATCAACTGCGGGTGTTCCTGCTTCTCATTCATTAGTAATACCAAACACAGCACAAACACTAACGGGTGTAACACGCATGAGAATACGTAGTCGTAAAATAACTTTTAACAATGGTGCAGGCGATGCTTGTACACAATTTGGAAGTGGAGAAACAGAAGATTACACAATTACCTTAGTATCACAATCAGTAGTTGCTCCGGTAGCTGCATTTAGTGCAAGTGTAACAACTATTGGAGTAGGGCAAAGTGTAAGCTTTACCGATTTATCAACAAATACTCCTTCTAGCTGGAGCTGGACATTTACGGGTGCAAATCCTGCCAATGGCATAAATCAAAACCCTGTAAATATTACATACCCAACAATTGGCTGTTATGCAGTAAGCTTAACCGCCACAAATGCGGCTGGTAGCAATACTGCTACACAAACTTGTTATATAAACGTTGTTGCGGCTGCGGCCTGTGTTACTGGTATTGGTGGCACTTGTGGTTCTAACTCTATTAATGGGGTAAGTATAGCAAGTACAACGCTTAGCAACTTAAACAATGGCTGTACCACAGTTGGTACTGATGCTTATTCATCATATCAGGCAACTGGTAACACAACTGCTACACTTGTAAAAGGCAATAGTTATAACTTATCAGTTAATACTGTGGCGGGAACAATTATTTCGGTATGGTTTGATTATAACCACAATGGTACTTATGAAGCCACAGAATGGACACAAGTAACAACAGGTGCGGTTTCTACAACATCAACAGTAACAATCTTAATACCAAATACTGCACAAACTGGTGCAACTGGTATGCGCGTGCGTTCGCGTGTATCAAGTGCTGTTAATGGTGCTGGTGATGCTTGTACAAACTTTGGTACTGGCGAATGTGAAGATTACACCGTAACTATTTCAAGCGGTGCTACACAACCCGTTTCATTGTTTACATTCTCGCCAAGTGCCGTATGTGTAGGTGCTACTGCAACATTTACAAATGCAAGCACAAATGCAACAACTTATGCTTGGACGTTTACAGGGGGTTCGCCATCAACATCAACCTTGGCAAACCCTACAGTAACTTGGGCTACGAGTGGTACTAAAGCAATAACTTTGGTAGCAACTAATGCAAATGGTTTCGCATCATCATCACAAAACATTGTGGTAAATGCAAACCCAACAGCTAATGCTGGTAACGATGTAAGTATTTGTGGTGGTTCTTCGACTTTATTATCTGCCACACAAGTTACTAACGCAACTTATAACTGGAGCCCTGCAACAGGTTTGAGTAATGCAAACGTATTTAACCCTACTGCTACGCCTGCCGCTACAACTGCTTATACACTAACTGTAACAAATACAAATGGTTGTAGTGCTACTGATGTTGTAAATGTAACCGTAAATGCTGTAACTGCTGCGGCAGGAAACGACGTAACTATTTGCCCAGGTGGTTCGGCACAATTAACAGCTAACTTTGTAAGTGGTGCATCATACTTCTGGACACCAAGTGCAGGTTTAAGCACTGCTGTAAATTTTAATACTACTGCTTCGCCAACAACAACAACAACTTATACTGTAACGGTTATTAAAAATGGTTGCAGCGCAAGTGATGCTGTAACGGTTAATGTTGGTGCTATTGTAGCCAATGCTGGTGCCGATGTAACAATATGTGCAGGTAGCACTGCACAATTGCAAGCTAGTGGTGGTACTACTTACCAATGGAGTCCTTCAACTGGTTTATCAAACCCAACTATTGCAAGCCCAGTTTGTTCAAGCACAATTACTAGAACTTATACTGTAACGGTTTCTAACGGTTCATGCAGTAGCACTGACCAAATAACGGTTACTGTAAATGCTGCACCTACTGCTAATGCTGGTGCCGATGTAAGTATTTGTTCTGGTGCAACTGCACAATTAGGTATTGCAACGGTTAGCGGATATACTTATAATTGGGTTTCTAGTAATACAGTTTCAAATACATCCATATCAAACCCTACTACTAACCCAACTGTACTTGGTGCTAACACATATAGCCTAACGGTTACTAATGCTAATGGTTGCACTGCAATTGACGTTGTAAATGTAACTGTAAACGCTGGCCCTACTATAAACTTAGGTGCTGATGTTAGTATATGTGCTGGTGCAAGCACAACTTTAAATGCTGGCAATGCTGGCAATACATTTAGTTGGAGTCCCGCAACTGGTTTAAATACTACATCCGCGCAAAGCGTAACGGCCAACCCAACAAGCACAACTACCTACATTGCAACGGTTACGAATGCAAGTGGTTGTTCGTCAAGCGACAATATAACTGTAACTGTAAACTCTGTGTCGGCTAATGCCGGACAAGATGTAACAATATGTAATGGCTCTAGTACTTCACTTTCTGCAAGTGGCGGCACTACTTATAGCTGGAGCCCTAGCACTGGTTTAAATACTACATCCGCGCAAAGCGTAACCGCAAGCCCAACAAGCACAACTACTTATACGGTAACGGCTACTAATAGCGGTTGTACTGCTACAAATAGTGTTACTGTAAATGTAAATAGCGTTACTGCTAGTGCTGGTGCCGATGCAAGTGTTTGTGTAGGTTCATCCACACAACTATTAGCCACAGGTGGTACAGCTTATAGCTGGAGTCCTGCAACTGGTTTAAGTTCTACAAGTGCATCTAATCCTGTTGCTACACCAGCATCAACACAAACATACACGGTAACGGTAACTAACGGAAGTTGCACCGCTACTGATGTGGTTGTTGTAACTGTAAATAGCGTTATTGCAAACGCAGGTACTGATGCTAGTATTTGCTTAAGTTCATCATCACAATTAGGTGCAAGTGGTGGTTCGTCATACTCATGGAGCCCAAGCACAGGTTTAAGCAGCAGCACTGTTGCAAGCCCAGTTGCTACACCAAGCACAACTACTACTTATACAGTAACAATTAGCAACAATGGTTGCAGCGGTACTGATGCAGTAACGGTAAACGTAAATACAGCATCGGCTGCAGCCGGAAACGATGTAACAATTTGCATTGGAAACACGGTACAATTGGCTGCAACTGGCGGTGTTACTTATAGCTGGAGCCCAACGGCTGGCTTGAGCAATGCTAGTGTTGCAAACCCTATAGCTAATCCTACCCTTACAACAAACTATACGGTAACAGCTACAAACGGTGCTTGCGTAACGCAAGACAATGTAACGGTAACGGTTGCAACTTCATTAAATGTAAATGCTGGTGCCGATGCTAACTTATGTAGCGGACAAACTTTACAATTGGCGGCTACTGGTGGCGCGCAATACCAATGGACACCAACTACTGGTTTGAGCAATGCAAATGTTGGCAACCCAATAGCTACTCCTACTTCAACTACAACTTATACTGTTACAACTTTTAGTGGTACTTGCAGCAGTACCGATAATATTACAATTACTGTAGTAGCAGGTATTACTGCAACAGCTGGAGCTGATATTACTTTGTGTAACGGCAACTCGGCTACATTAACTGCTACTGGTGGTACTTCATTTTCATGGAGTCCGGCAACTGGCTTGAGCAATGCTACAAGTGCAACGCCAACAGCTTTCCCAACTAGCACTACAACTTATGTGGTTACGGCTACTACTGGCGGTTGCAGCGATATGGATACTGTGGTTGTTACAGTTGGCAACGCATCGGCAAATGCTGGTATTGATGTTGCTTTGTGTTCGGGACAAAACACTACGCTTAATGCAAGTGGTGGTACTAACTATACTTGGAGTCCTAATACTGGTTTAACCAATGCCAATATTGCAAACCCTGTGGCTACACCAAGCGCAACTACTACTTATACAGTAACGATTACTAATGGTGTTTGTACTGCAACCGACAATGTAACTATTGCCGTTAGCAGTGTAAGCGTAAATGCTGGTGCCGATGTGCAAGTGTGTAATGGTGCTTCGGCAGCATTAACAGCGCAAGGCAGCGGTGCTACCACCTATAGCTGGAGCCCTACATTGGGTATTAGCAACCCAAGCATTGCAAACCCAAGTGCTACACCTACTACAACTACACTATACACAATAACGGTTACTGATGGTTTGTGTACTGCAAGTGATAACGTAAACGTAACTGTAAACGCTAACCCAACCGCACCTGTTATTACTGATAATTCAGGGGTGTTAAGCACTACAACAAGTGCTTCGGGCTACCAATGGTTATTGAATGGTGGTGCGCTTGCGGGTGCTAACGCATCGCAATACACACCTATAAACAATGGTACTTACACGGTGGTGGTTGCCAATGGCAATGGTTGTACGGCAGCTTCGGCGGTGTATAACTTTATTACTGTAAGCAGCCCCCTTATCCCCCAAGGGGGAATTACTTCGGTTTATCCAAATCCGGTTAGTGATGTAATGAATATTGAAATAAGTGATAAGTTATTGTCTCAAAATACAAAGTGTTACATTACTGATATGTTAGGTAATGTTATGATGGAAATTCAACCAAACTCTTTGCACTTTATAGTTTCAACTTTAAACTTAAGTAGCGGCGTTTACTTTGTGAAAATAGGTAATGATGTGAAGAAGATTGTGAAAGAATAAGGAAGCCACACCTAAATCCTCCCTAAAAGGGAGGACTTGTGTTAGGTGTTAGAAGTATACTAAAATCCCCCAAATGTAATGTTTGGGGGATTTTTATTTATCTGTGTAAATCTGTGGGAAAATTATTTGCCACTAAGACAAAAAGGGTTTTAGGTATGGAATTGGAAGTGCTTCTATTACCAATTCGAATTATAAAATAGTCAAAACTATTTTATAATTTTATCTGGTTGTTTCGAACGGTAGTTATAATGCCGATACTACTTGAAAATAGTACAATAGTCCCGTTTGAAACAACGGGAGAAATTGGACTATATTGAAGGTTCCATCGGTATTTATACTAAACCGCTAACAAGTCAATTAAAAAGACTATATTTGCTTGATGCGAATATTAAAATTGAATCCCCACCTTACTACGAGTGAATTAAGCGTTAAGCTTTCCACTTGTGAAAAGGCTTACCAAAGAATTTATTGGCAAATACTATTGTCCATATCTTTTAATC
>Ga0105048_10000109_pt1 | contig 102122 bp, 82 predicted proteins | sample MAT05_FD_78382 | JGI IMG/M metagenome (GOLD analysis project Ga0105048, IMG submission 78382) | Freshwater microbial communities from Lake Fryxell liftoff mats and glacier meltwater in Antarctica - MAT-05 | ecosystem: Environmental > Aquatic > Freshwater > Ice > Liftoff microbial mat | place...
ACGATGGAGGTGGAAAATACAAATGGATAGCGCCTGCACAATCAGGGTTAAGTTTAAGGGGCGCAATAAAAGACATTCAACCCATACAAACAGCCGCAAAGGGTAAACAGTACCTGCTGATCATACAAAACAATGAACAGCCGGTGCTGTTGAAATTAAAAGAATAACTGAACTTGAGTATTTATATATGAGATTATTTAGCGGAAATATTATGCTGTTCGCATTGGTTTCAGCTTTGCTTGCTGGCTGCAAGCCAGGAAATAAAGTGAACGATGCATTGTTTGAAACACTGGATAATAAAAGAACAGGTATAGATTTCAGTAATAACCTTTCCTACAACCAGCAATTCAATTTATTCAAGTACATGTATTTCTATAATGGCAGCGGCGTAGGTGCTGCCGATTTTAACAATGATGGATTGACTGACCTGTTTTTTGGCTCCAACCAGCATGATAATAAATTGTATGTAAATCTTGGCGGTATCCGTTTCAAAGACATCACAAAGCAAGCCCATGTTCCTGTAGACAGCGGGTGGACAACCGGCATATCGGTGGTGGATATTAATAACGACGGGTTAATGGATATTTATGTTTGCCGCGTGGGTAAGTATGAAATTTTGCATAGTAAAAATCAACTGCTCATCAACCAGGGAATAAAGAATGGCGTACCCACTTTTGTTGACAAAGCAACAGAATACGGCCTCGACTTTTCCGGCTTCAGTACACAAGCAGCATTTTTTGATTATGACAATGATGGAGACCTGGATATGTTTTTATTAAACCATTCTGTTCATGAAAATGGAACATTCAGGCCACGAAAAGATTTTGCCGGCACCTACAATGACGTCTCCGGCCACCGGATGTTCAGGAATGACCGAAATATATTTACGGATGTTACCAGGCAATCGGGTATTAACAGTACTGCAATCGGGTATGGGTTGGGTATTGTAATAGCTGATATTAACCTCGACGGCTACCCTGATATTTACATCGGAAATGATTTTCATGAAAATGATTACCTGTACATCAACCAGCGGAACGGAACTTTCCGCGATGAAGGGGAGGAAAGGATGATGCATACGAGCCAGTATTCAATGGGTGTAGACGTAGCAGATATAAATAATGATGCTTACCCGGAGATCATATCAGTTGATATGCTGCCGTCTGATCCCTATATTTTAAAAAGGTCTTTGGGCGAAGATGCGTATGATATTTTTAAATTCAAGATCGGTGCAGGATACGCACATCAGTACACCCGAAATAATTTTCAGTACAACAGGCGAAATGGATTGTTTAGCGAGGTTGGCCTGTACAGCGGCGTTGCAGCAACCGACTGGTCGTGGGCTCCGTTGTGGGTTGACTTTGACAATGATGGATTGAAAGACCTGTTTATCTCCAACGGCATCCCCAAGCGGATGAATGATATTGACTATATCAATTTTGTTACAGGCGGTGAGATACAACAGATGATCCGGGACAATAATATGCAGGGAAAAGACCTGGCACTGATCAATAAATTTCCTGAAATAAAATTGCCAAATAAATTTTACCGTAACAACGGTAACCTGGTTTTTACAGACGAAGAAAACCGCATCGGATCAAGCCAGGCAACCTTTTCAAACGGCGCTGTTTATGCCGACCTTGATAATGACGGGGACCTGGATATTGTTGTGAATAATATTGATGCGCCGGTACTGGTGTATGAAAATAAAAATAGCCAGCCTGGTAAAAAGTCATCGATTGCCATCAGCCTGGAAGGGGATGAAAAAAATATCAATGCAGCGGGAGCCAGGGTAATCCTGTATTCGAAGAATGAAGTAAGGACGTATGAAAAATTTCCAGTAAAAGGATTTTTATCCAGTATGGAAGGCCCATTATTAATTGGGTTGGCAAATACAGCCGTTGATTCCATGTTGCTGATCTGGCCGGATAATTCTTACGAACACATTGCATTGCCTGCGGATAAATCAAATATAACTGTTGCCTATAAAAAGGATTTGCCAAAGTTTAACTACCGCCAGTTAAGCGGGAATCATAAAAAGGCCAGCACCCCAATGGTAGATATTACAAAGGCTGTAAAATTTGACTACCTGCACCAGGAAAACCAGTTTGCCGAATTTGACAGGGAACCATTGATCCCACACATGGTTTCTACCGAAGGGCCGGCACTGGCTGTTGCAGATATTAACCACGATGGGTTGGAGGATGTATTCATTGGTGCTTCAAGAAATAAAAAAGCAGTTGTTTTTTTACAACAGGCCTCCGGTAAATTTACCCGTAGTGTACAGCCGGTACTTGACCAGGACAGCATATATGAAAACACCGATGCCTGCTTTACCGACGTGAACAACGATGGAAATATAGATCTTGTTGCCGCCAGCGGCGGTAATGAATTTTATGGCAATGAATTTCATAACAGCCCAGGGGTTTACCTCAATGACGGCAAAGCAAATTTTACGAAACTGGAAAATGCGATTACTAATTTATATTTAACCGCATCTGCCGTGGTTCCTTATGATTTTAATGAAGACGGATTTATTGATCTGTTCATTGGTGGCAGGGTGGTGCCCTGGGAATACGGACAGGTACCCAGGTCGTACTTATTGCTGAATGACAAGACAGGAAAGTTTACCGATGTAACGTCAACCTATGCCCCGGAATTGGCACTGGCAGGTTTTGTAACACAGGCTTTGTGGTTTGATATAGATAAAGACGGCGATAAAGATCTGTTGCTTTCACTTGAATGGGGCGGCATTGAAGCATTTATAAATGACAAAGGAAAGTTTACAAAGAAAGTATTGACAGATAAAAAAGGCTGGTGGAATTTTATTTTGCCGGTGGATATCGATCACGACGGCGACATAGACCTGGTGGCCGGCAACCTGGGATTAAACAGCCGCCTGAAAGCTTCCGCAAAAGAGCCGCTAAGACTCTATTTCAATGACTTTGATGGTAACGGCAAAAAAGAACAGGTGCTTACTTATTACCTTGGGGGCAAGGAAATCCCTTTTGCCGGCAAGGCGGAACTGGAAAAACAAATGCCTCTGTTGAAGAAGAAATTTTTATATGCAGGTGATTTTGCCAAAGCATCACTGAAAGAATTGTTCAGTGCTGAAAAACTGGATGCGTCGGTATTATTAACGGCTGATTATTTATCCAGTGCCATACTGATCAATAAAGGCAAGCTGCAATTTGAAACAAATGCATTGCCAATGGAAGCACAGTTCTCTTCCATGAAAGATGCTGTAGTGGTAAATGCAAATGATGATAATTTGCCAGACATTCTGATAATGGGAAACTACTATGATCCCAATATTGAAATGGGAAGATACGATGCAGACTTCGGAACCATTTTAATCAACAAAGGACAGGGTAATTTTGCAGCAGAAACAATTAATGGACTTGCAGTAAAAGGGCAGGTACGCCATATTAGACCCGTAACCATTGGCAAGCAACCCGCCTTTATACTTGCCCGGAATAATGATAGCGTAATGGTAATAAAGTTTGATGAAAGAATGTACAAGAAAAAGTAAGGTGTCACCTGATGAGCATTACAAATCCTTTTTGCGAAACCCTGCTACCCGATAGCCCCATCATGTCAAGATAATAAACATAGGTGCCAGCACTCATTGGTTCGTTTTTATAAGTTCCATCCCAGCCCGTTACAGGGTTACGTGTTTGAAAAACAAGTTTACCCCACCGGTCGTAAATACTAAAGTTGAGCAGTTTATTTTTATTTGTAGGTGCTATTTTAAAATAATCATTCAGCCTGTCTCCGTTGGGAGTAAATGCAGTGGGCATAAAAATTTTATAGTCGCATTCATCAAAAATTTCAATACTGTCTGTTTTGCTGCCGCATACATTGTTTACACTCACATAATAATTGCCAGCTTGTGTAATATTGTATCCGGAATTGGTTGGAGTAAAGCTGCTCATCCAGTAATATTTTCCAAAACCTTCTGTTGCTTTTAACGTGATGTTGCTGCTGCCGGTTAAGCAGGTATCATCGCCAAGCGTAAGCAATGATACATCCTTGTGTAAATTTATTTTATAGAACTTTATACTATCACAACCCAATGGCGTTTTAAGTGTAACATAGTAATGCCCGGAGTCCTTTAGCACTGTACTATCGGGTAGCATATACGATTTACCCTGGCAAATATTGATTGTATTAGCCATACTGCTGTCAATTATATCCCTGCAGCAGGCAAGGGTTTGCTGGCAGATAATCTCTTTCGTTAATGGATAATCTTTGTCCCGTATCAGGGGACGCCCATAATCATAATATTGGTCAAACTGGTAGGAAGGATCAGTCCGCATGCTGTCATGCGTAATATCTAATGTGGCTGGCGAGGCAAGTATATTTACTGGGTCATTTGCACAATCAATAACACCGGTATTATCTGTTATCAAAAGCCCGTATTGTTTTGTCTTGTTATTGCTGCTAAAAATATTAAAGCCATTTCTTCCTGCGGAAAAACAATTGACCGGGAAAACACCTTCCTTATTTTTATAACCTTGCTGCCATGCAACCGGTCCACCGTCATCAATGCTTAATAAAATGTTGGTTTCATCGTTATTTAAAAGCAAAATCCTGTTGCCATTGCTTTTGTCAATAGCGGCTTCTTTTATTTGGCATGGGCTTCCATCTGCAGGGCTGTATGTAATTACATTTTGTATGTTGCCACGATTATCGGTAATGATATTCGCACCCTTTTCAGTAAAGCCATTTGGGCCATTGTTAAATAATGAAGTTATAAAGGAAAGTTTTCCGTCTGCAAGTTCTTTTACGCTTACAACATCGGGAACGTATTCATTATCAAGCGCACCAAATTCATGGCTTGCTTCCCAGTTGATATTGCCAGTTATGTAATCCAGTTCAAAAAAATGAAAGTTACCTTCTTGTATTGCACCGTTGAAGGCAATTGTTTTATGTGCTACATCAACAATTACAATATTTCCATTTGTTGTTTGTGTAATGGCTCTTTTATTATGTACGCCCAATCCCCCGGCATCAAAAAGAAAAGTAAATAAATAGGTTGACCATCTAATGGTTCCGTCAGGCCCAATACGCAATACCCTGTTATACGAATGATCGCCCGCTGACCTTTTGTAACCATTGTCTGCAGCAAGATAAGCAATGAAATCACCATCGCTTGTTTTGTAAATATTGGTAAAATTCAGGTCACCATTTGCAAGTAAGGTTTTGTTCCACACTACTTTGCCAAACCGGTCAATCTTTGCAATCAAACCTCACTTTTTTACTGGGGGATACTGGCCCCATGGCGATAACATCTGCTCTGCACTGCCTGCAATTACAAAGCCACCATCGGCTGTGCTTACCATATCACTTGTATTAATGCCTCCAAAAAATATTAGTTTTACAAAATCAAAATAATTTACCCGGAATGTGTACGACCATATTGGTGAACCCTTTTCAGAATATTTAGCAATATGCCCGGCATGATTACAATCATATAATTTTCCGGCGGAAATTATTTCACCATTGGCAGCTACAGTAGTTTTTGTGAAATTTTCATACGTGCTTGTATTGAATTTTAAAGCAGAGAAATTATTGCTACAGTTTTGGCAAATGGCTGACACAGTAAAAGCAAACAGCGATACGAATAAAAAAAAACAAATTTTTAATGCTGCTGCAATCATTTAAAGAAGCTGCTTTCGTTAACTATAGCGAGCTTAAAATTAACCAATCTCCCTGAAGAAACATACCCCTATTGCTTTTTATGAGATATTAAGCAGGAGTACTATCAGCGCAAACGATAGAAACCGGTTTCTACTTAAAATACATCACAGGGTAATAAATCCTGGTAATCCATTTCGTGCTGTCTTTTTCTGCCAGCCGGTTGGTTACAAGCGAATAGAATGGTATGGCAGGGGATGACAGTTCGTAATCGCTTATATAATTTTCGATTATTCCAATAGCACTATCAGCTTTGGTAGGTGATCCTTTTATAACTGCAGTTAAAATGTTACCCCCGTACAGCATTTTTCTAAAAACGATATTACCTGTCGATGGCAGGGTTTTATTGGTAGGAAAGGCTACCCTGGTAAAAAAAATACGATTGTCTCTTGAAAAAGTATTCAGCATCGGCGAATCAGTTGCCACGGCTTGTTGGCTGCCTATATAATCCCTTAGCTTATCTATCAGTGAATAAATTTTTTCTGTAGAAGGATAACCCCTGGTTGAATCAAAAGTAGAAATCATGGTGGAGTCATCTACAATTTCACGACGAATATCAAGATCGTACAAATTAGCTGTTGATGAATAATGCTGTTTAATGTTGGTGAGAAGGCCTGGAATATCTTTTTGCAGGCTACGGGTAAAAAGATATGCCTGAAGCCGCTTTATTGGGTTTAAAGAAGTTGCTATTTGAATCTCCCAATCTAGTTTTGTGGAATCTGTTGACACAGGAATAAACGTCAAAGACGATTTTGTATCAAGTTGGTTATTTTTAATAGTAATAAAAATACTGCTAAAAGTGATGTCGGTAACTGAATAAAAATTGTTGCTGAATAATAAATCTTTCCCGTCTGCAGTTCCCGGCCACCATTTGTGCCAATTTTCATTTGCTGATAAAGCTCTTTTCAATCCCTTTAAATTATTCCCGATTACTAAAGATTTATTTACTACAATGTTGCCGGGGATAAAAACGTATAAGAGCGATGTCAACACTGCAACTGTAAGCACAAAAGCAAGAATTCTTTTTCTCATAGTGTAATAAAATATTTTAAACGGCCAGCAAATTTCCATCAAATAAAGGTAAATTCACCCACTTATTTTTATTAAAATATTTTTTATGAAACGAACGCTATTGCCAGTTTGCCTGGTTTGTATTGTAACAGCCTGCTATGCACAGGATCCATGGAAAATAACCGCCAATAAAATAGATCCCCCCAATTATTACGGCATCACCGTAGCCAACGGGCAAATTGGCATTGTAAGCAGCCCCGAAGCTTTTAAAGTGAAAGATGTGGTGCTGGCAGGTGCTTATGATCTGTATGGCCGTGGCAGGGTAAGCAACTTCTTAAAGAGTTTCAACCTGCTGAATATGTACTTGGAGATTGAGGGCAGAAGATTAGGCAATGCTGATGCAACAAATATGAAACAGGAGCTGGATATGCAGCATGCCAGTTTTACCACTTCGTTCGACTATAAAGATGTGGCAACCGTGTCTTACACGTATTATGCCCTGCGCCAACTGCCATATTCTGTTTTGATGGATATTACCGTAACTGCAAAAAAAGACCTGAACCTCGGTGCTGCAAGTGTGATGGAAGCGCCGGACGCATTGAAGGAAGTACAAAATTATTACAATGAAATTGACAGGCCCCATACTACCATCAGCCTGATGACCTCTACCGCAAAAAGCCCAACAGGAAAATTACTGATGTGTGCTTCCAATGCTTTTATATTTAGTGAACATCATGGCAGCGAACCAAGGGTGATACATGAAATGTGGGACAACAACATGCACCTGGTGAAGTTTGCAAAAAAAATAAAAGCGGGTGAGCGTTACCGCTATTCAATTGTTGGTTCCTCCATTACTTCGGCCCACCACAACGATCCACTGAATGAAGCAGAACGCCTCACCATTTTTGCCAAATTACAGGGGCGGGAGAATTTGATCGCAATGCATAACAAAGCATGGGATGAATTGTGGACAAGTGATATCGTAATAGAAGCCGCAGGCCCCGGGGTATCGGTAGAAGTTGCACAAACCCAGCAGAATATACACAGCATGATCTACCATTTATATTCTTTTGTGAGGGAAGGCACTTCTAACAGCCCGTCGCCAATGGGGCTCAGCGGGTTGGGTTACAATGGCCATGTGTTCTGGGATACAGAGTTATGGATGTTTCCGGCTATTTTACAACTGCACCCGGAGATAGCCAGGAGCATGGTTGAATACCGTTATGAAAGACTGGAAGCTGCCAAACGAAATGCATTTGGCAAAGGCTATAAAGGTGCGATGTATCCCTGGGAAAGTGCCGAGACAGGGGTGGAAGAAACGCCGGTGTGGGCTTTGAGCGGACCATTTGAACATCACATCACGGCCGACGTGGCATTGGCAGCATGGAATTATTATAGTGTAACGCAAGACAAGAACTGGTTGAGGGAAAAAGGCTGGCCGGTACTAAAAGCTACTGCAGATTTTTGGGCAAGCCGGGTAGAAAGAAACGGCCCCGGCCAGTACGATATAAAAAATGTAGTGGCAGCAGATGAATGGGCAGAGAATGTAGATAACAATGCCTTTACGAATGCTGCGGCAAAAGCCAATTTAACATTTGCCACAGAAGCTGCAAAACTCCTCGGTTTGGTTGCTGATGCAGACTGGATGAATGTGGCTAATAATATTCCTATTTTAAAAATGACAGATGGCGTCACAAATGAACATGCCACTTACAAAGGCGAAGGAATCAAACAGGCCGACGTAAACCTGCTGGCTTATCCATTGAAAGAAATCACCGATCTAAAACAGGTAAAAAAAGACCTCGATTATTATGCTGTAAGGGTTCCCAATGAAGGTACACCGGCAATGACACAGGCTATTTTTGCATTGCTGTATGCCCGTGTTGGCGACCGGGAAAAAGCCTACCACTTTTTTAAAGATTCCTATGTGTCCAACCTGCTGCCACCATTCAATGTAATTGCAGAAACCAAGGGAGGTACCAATCCATATTTTGCAACGGGTGCCGGTGGTATTCTGCAGGCTGTGCTGAATGGTTTTGGTGGATTAGATATTACATCAACCGGCATCACCCAGGTAAAATCTGTTTTGCCAAAGCAATGGAAAAGCCTTACACTGAAAGGGATTGGGCCTGATAAGAAAACTTTTATTATCAAGTAACAATTGCTTTATACAATGAAAAAAGGGTCTCAAGACCCTTTTTTCATTGTATATTAAAACACCGGCATAGCCGCCGCATTGATCTGCCCGCTTTACGTTTAGTTTGCTTATTTAATTGATGGTCCAGGTTTCATTTCCCTTTAATAATTTGTCAAGCTCACCCTTGCCTTTTTTGGCAATGATGTCTTCTATCTGCATGGTCATCCCATCTTCATAGCAAGCCCGTTCTGTTTCATAAAAAACACCGAATGGCCTTGGTAAATGCCCCGCCAGTCTTGGATCGTCAAACATACGCACCAGTATCTGCGCTTTGTAAAAATCTTTGTCATCATGTACCCACAAATCTTCGTGGCTGGCACCTTCGGCCAAATCAACAATAATGGGTTTAAATCCATCTAACTTGATGCCTTTGTTTTGTGTGGCACCAAATACCAGTGGCTTGCCCTGCTCTAAAAACAACACTTCATCCTGCTTGCTGCTTTTTTCGGTGAACACTTCAAATGCGCCATCATTGAAGATGTTGCAGTTTTGATATATTTCCAGGAAAGATGATCCTTTGTGTGCCTGTGAACGCAGCAACATTGCCTGCAAATGTTTGGGGTCCCTGTCCATCGTCCGGGCAATAAAGCTTGCATCGGCACCCATTGCCAGCGCCAGTGGATTAAAGGGATGATCAATGCTTCCAAACGGGCTGCTCTTGGTTATTTTATGTTCTTCTGAAGTAGGCGAGTACTGTCCTTTCGTTAAACCATAGATCTGGTTATTGAACAATAAAATATTGACATCAAAATTTCTGCGCAGCAAATGGATGGTATGATTACCACCAATACTCAGGCTGTCTCCATCGCCTGTTACGATCCAAACACTCAATTCCGGTCTTGCCGCTTTCAGGCCACTGGCAACGGCTGTTGCCCTGCCGTGAATGCTGTGCATGCCATAGGTATTCATATAATACGGGAAACGGCTGCTGCAGCCAATACCGCTTACTATTACTATATTTTCTCTGGGAATGCCTAATGTTGGCATTACCTTTTGCACCTGGGCTAAAATGGAATAATCTCCGCAACCGGGACACCAGCGTACTTCCTGGTCGGTAGCGAAATCTTTTGCGGTTAATGCCTGGGTCGGAATGGCTGTTGCTGTATCACTCATATGGCTCTGTAAATTAAGGACGTAAAGTTACTAATTGCCGGTAACAATATAAAAAAATAGGTTGTTCCGTTTGTTAGAATTATGCAAACGTTCCCGAATTCATAAAATAAGTAATCAATGCTCAATTTTCAGTTGTCCCGCCTTTTAAGGCGGGGCAACTGAAAACATAAAAAAATGGGCTTTAGCGCAAACATTGTTTATGCTAAAGCCCGGAACAAATAAAAATGTCTTTTTGGCCATGCCCTGAAGGGTAGGGCAATTCATTTTTGAACCCTTAACTTAATTACATTGTCCCAAGGGGAGGCATAATTTGTTAAGGAAACGATATTGCTTATTTATCATTTCCCTCCATTTCTTCCCAATATTCCGCAGCCCGCCGGGTATGTGGTATCACAATGGTGCCGCCCACAATATTGGCCACAGCAAACACTTCGTACAACTGTTCAGTCGTAACGCCCACTTCATGTGCTTTCCCCAAATGATATTTGATACAATCATCGCATCGCAGCACCATGCTGGCTACAAGGCCCAGCAATTCTTTTGTTTTTACATCCAGCGCACCTGCTGCATAGGTATTGGTGTCTAAGTTCCAAAGGCGTTTTATTACCAGGTTGTCTTTGTTTAAGATCACCTCGTTCATTTTGGTGCGGTAGTCGTTGAATTCTTTTACAAGTGCTGACATGTGTATGTATTGAATGGATGATTGAAATACAAATGTACAAGAGTGCAACGCAACCGGAGTGAGATAGCAGTACAAAAGCTGGTTACAAAAAACTACTATTATTGCCGGGGTAAAAATATTAAAACTTATGAGATACATACTAATAAAGGGTTTAAAAACACTCCTGTTGAGTTCCTGAGCACAGCGAACGGAAAGAGCGAAGCTCATTGGGGGGCAAGCAGTCGAAGAAAAGGTTTCAGGCATTTAGTTGGACAACCATGAATTACCTACTCTTTGCAACCAGCTAAAAAATCTTTTACTCCCACCACAATTTTATCAACCAACTGCTGCTGAAATTTTTCATCCAGTATGTTTGCCTCTTCCTCCAGGTTGCTCAGGAACAAAGTTTCGATCAACGCATTGGGGTATTCAGTAGGGCTGTTGAGCATAAAGTTGAAAGAACCGGTGTTGCCATATTCTTTCAAACCCAGTTCCAGCATGCGTTTGTAAATATCAAGGCTCAAATTTTTAAAACCAGTATAACGGTAATACGTGCTGGTGCCACCTGCACGAAAAGGATCTTCAGATGAATTGAGGTGAATGCTCAGTAATAGATCCGGCACACTGTCGCGATAAAAAAGGATGCGTTCTTTATTGTCAAAAAATTGTTCTTTGCTTCTTGTCATAATCACCTTTGTACCTTCCTTTTCCAGGGCCTTCTGTAGCTTTAGCGACAACGCCAGCGTAACTTCTTTTTCATAAATACCGGTTGCACCCACTGCGCCGTTGTTGGTACCACCATGACCTGCATCTACCGCAATGATCAATTTGTCGAGCGATAGTTTTTCGGGCTGATGTTTTACTTTTATAAAAAGACTGTTGCCTTTGTAAAATAGTTGATGCCCCCAGTGTTGCGGGTGTTTTAACCGGATGATGATCCTGAAAATATCATCCGCAATTTGTTCATAGTCCACTGCCTCAATTTCTTTTACGTTCTGCAGTTGTGTTATCCAGTTGGTATTGCCGGTAGCACCAAAAATATCTACCACAATCCTGCCTGGATCAGTTTGCTGGAATGATTGGTAAGGCAACCTGGTAAATAAGCCGACTCTCACAAAATCGTAGCCTGCTTCACCATACACATTCCATTTATCTGTTAACGACTCCGGCGTAAAATTTCCTTTTGGCAGCAGGGTTACATGTTCATCCGGGATGTAGGCTATTCTTGTTTTTGCCAGTTGCACTTTATAATGCGTGCCCACCTTGCCAATAATTTTCAACATAATATTACTGTCGATATAACCAATTTTTGCACCACCTAACCTGTCATCACCGAGGCCATATTCCAAATGTGCCAGCCTGCCCTTTGTAATAGCAATAGCTGAAGCCAGTGGCGACATCACAGAAAAAAAGCTATTAGTTTCTTTCGTAATTTTTTTTCCTGAGGAATCAATCACTGTTACGGCCATCTTCTTCACTGCAAAACTGTCTGATGGCTTCACAATGTATTCGCCCTGGTAAATGCCCGGCATTTTGTTGGTTTGGCTAACGGCCATTTCATACAGTACTGTTTCATTCCATGTTTTTACCACGCAGCCCGGCAGTGCTTTTACCTTAAACTTTATTTTATCCCCCGGGTGTAATAAAAGGTCTCCTTCAGGATAAGTGATGATGCTTTCAATATCCAGTGTTTTTACCGGTTCTGCAGGTTTGGGCGGGGTATAGGTATAGCTGATTTTTTTTACGGTCACTTTGGATGCAGCCTCTGCCCTGATGGAGAAAACAGTGTCTCCCGGAAACAGGTTCAGTTCAAATGCAAAGGCTCCGGTGGAATATACTTTTACAGGTGTATCATTAATCGTAATGCTGCAGGTTTTGCAGGTGCTTCCAGTAATGAACTGCCTTGACGAAGCCATATTGTTGCTTTGTTTAAAAGGATTCACCAGTTTTATAAAAGGCTGATTATTTGTTTGAGAAAAAACAGTGCTGCTTATAAAAATGAATACCAGTGAAAATATTTTTTGCATGCGGTAAAGTTAAAAACAAAAACGCCATTCACCTTAAATGTGAATGGCGTTAAATGAGTAAGTCACCCCCACAGGGTGACTCACTCTGAACTCAATCAAATAAAATTAACTTTTTACAAAGTATATTTGCCATCAGCGATCAGCCGGTCTGCGATCCTTCTCCTGGCATCTTTGCTGTTGAATGGAGTTGCTTTGGTAAAACGTTTCAATCCCAGCAGCATCATACGTTGTTCATCACCTTCTGCAAAAGCATTGATCGCTTCTTTGCCGGCCTTGTTGGTTTTGTCCACCGCATCATTCAGGCAGCACCGCATCATGTCAATGTACACCTGGCTTTCTGCTGCTCCTTTTTTATCTGCCATTTTTACTATCCTCAACAAGGTACTTTCGGCAACAAATACTTCCATCGCCATGTCGGCAATATTCATCAGAATTTCCTGCTCATCACTTATTTTCATCATCAGTTTTTGCACTGCTGCACCGGCTACCATCAGGATGGCTTTCTTCATATTTACAATGGCTTTCTTTTCTGCTGCAAAAGCGCTTTCATCCTCATTGCCAAATTCAGGGATACTCATCAGCTCTTTTGATACCGCCATCGCCGGTCCCATCAGGTCCAGCTTTCCTTTCATGGCCCTTTTTAAAATCATGTCAACAGTCAACAGCCTGTTGATCTCGTTGGTGCCTTCATAAATCCGGTTGATGCGGCTGTCGCGGTAAGCACGGCTAATCATATATTCATCACTAAAACCATTACCCCCGAATACCTGCACGCCTTCATCCACCACATAGTCAAGCACCTCACTGCCATGAACTTTCAGGATCGCACATTCCACTGCAAATTCTTCCGCTGCGCCCAGCACTGCTTCATTAAATGGTTTACCCGCATTCACCATTTCTATTTCCTTATTATCGATCCATTTGCTGGTTCGGTACAAAGCACTTTCACTGGAAAATATGCGGAGGGCGCTTTCAGCCAGCTTGTATTTAATGGCGCCAAAATTGGCAATGGCTGTTTTAAACTGTTCCCTGGTCTTGGCATATTCTACCACGCCATTCAATGCCATCTTACTTCCACCAATTGCAGCAGCACATAATTTCAACCGGCCGATATTTAAAATGTTAAAGGCAATGATATGCCCCTTACCAACCTCGCCCAGTAAATTTTCTACCGGTACTTTACAATCCTGGAAATACAATTGCACCGTGGAAGAACCTTTGATTCCCATCTTATGTTCTTCCGGCCCCTGTGTAAAACCTTCAAAGCCACGTTCAACAATAAATGCCGAAAATTTATCGCCATCAATTTTAGCAAACACCGTATAGATATCTGCAAACCCGCCATTCGTGATCCAGCATTTCTGTCCGTTTAATATATAATGTTTTCCATCAGCAGAAAGTACCGCCGCTGTTTTTGCGCCCAGGGCATCACTGCCACTGTTGGGTTCTGTCAATCCGTAGGCACCTTTAAATTCACCGGTAGCCAGCCTGGGAATGTATTTTTGTTTTTGTTCATCGGTGCCAAAATACAGGATCGGCAATGTGCCAATACCGGTATGCGCCGCGATGGCAACACTAAAAGAGTAGCCGCCACCAAGCCCTTCATTTACCAGGGTAGAGGTAATAAAATCTTTACCAAGTCCGCCAAACGACTCCGGGATAGCAGCCCCCAGCAAGCCCTGTTCACCCGCTTTATCCATCAGGGAGGGCATCAACCCCGGCTCCAGTTTATCAATACGGTCCACAATCGGGTGTATCTCTGTGTGCAGAAACTGCAGGCACATATCTTTCACCATCAATTGCTCCTCGTTAAAATCCTCGGGAGTAAAAGTGTCAAACGCATTACTTTCCTTAATTAACCATTCACCACCTTTTAGGGATGTTGTGGTTGGGATTGAAGTGTTCATAATTGTAAAATTTAGGCATCCGTAAACCCCTTCGAAAGAGGGGCTTTAACGTATAAATAATTGTTTAGTAGTTTTTTATTTATGAAACAGTAGATATCATAATTTTTAAAAGAATATCAGCAAATTTTTAAACCATTTCTTCAATAATCTTTTACACTCACCGTTTCATACTCTTGCCTTCCTCTCCCCCTTCGGGAGAGCCGGAGGGGGCTAAGTTGTTGTAAACATTCTGTAACACTTCCTTCGCTATTTCAATCTGTCCATTGGTTACCCCATCCAGCGCTTCATTCAAGGTTTGGTTCGCCAGCTCCATTGTTTGTTCCTGCAGTTGTTCCGCTTCTTTTGTAAGATAAATCATGTTGATGCGGCGGTCGTCTTTGCTGGCAACCCGCTTTACCAATTTCAGTTTTTCCAAATTGTCTACCAGCCTGGTAATGCTCGGCTTATCCCGGAAAGTGGCATCACACAACTGTTGCTGGCTCATGCCATCCTCCTTCCACAAATGATACAATACACTCCATTGTTCAATCGTAATATCTAAGTTAGCCTGTTTAAAATTTTTTTGCAGGCGCCTTGCAATGGCAGTGCTGGCCTTGCCCGTAATAAAGCTGTAGAGTTCCCCTTTCTTAAATTGGTTGTTTGACATATAGTTGTTTATGCAACTAAACAAAGTTAATCATTCGTTTGATAATTTAAAATTTATTTTTGTGTTGCCGGCTAAGTGCAACAATCGGCATTGTTGCGTCGCACTCTTGTACGGTTTTACCATTATGCAGCTATTTGTCCTCAGTATTTCATTGGTGCTTTTTATCCTCTATGCTGCATTGATTATTTATTATGCTTTTAGCTGGAACAGTATCTCAGAATACAACCTCAAACCTCAAACTTCAAACTTCAAATCTCAAACCCCAAACCTCAAACTTTCCATCATCATCCCTGCCCGTAACGAAGACCAAAACATAAAGGCCTGCCTCGATTCCATCTTTCACCAAAACTATCCCAAAGAATTGTATGAAGTAATTGTGATAGATGATTATTCCACCGACGGAACAGCCGTAATTGTAAAGAACGCTGCGGCAAAAAATGTACGGCTTATTTCCCTCAAAGAACTTACCAACGGCAAAACGCTCAACGCCTATAAAAAGAAAGCCATCGAAATCGCAGTTGCACAATCAAACGGGGAAATCATCATTACCACAGATGCAGATTGCCTTGTTCCGGAAAACTGGCTTCAAACCATTGCATCATTTTATCAACAAACGAATGCTTCTTTTATTGCCATGCCGGTTTCCTTTCTCCCCGCTCTTAAAGGAGAGGAGTTGGGGGTGAGGTGTATTGAAATCTTCCAGTCGCTCGATTTTATGACGTTACAGGGTATCACCGGGGCCTCTGTTCACAAACGGATCCACAGTATGTGTAACGGAGCCAACCTTGCTTATACCAGGAAGGCTTTTGAAGAAGTGAATGGTTTCAAAGGAATAGACAGTATTGCCAGTGGCGATGATATGCTGCTAATGCATAAAATATATCAACGGAATCCTGGGAAGGTCTTCTTCTTAAAATCGAAAGACGTGATTGTGCAAACACAGCCAATGAAAACAGGAAAAGACTTTTTTAATCAGCGCATCCGGTGGGCCAGCAAGGCAGATAAATATGATGACAAAAGAATTTTCGGGGTGCTGCTGCTGGTATATTTATTCAATTTGCTGCTAGTGTTGTTGCCGGTTTTCTGCTTATTCAGGAATGATCAATTATCCCTGCCCGAATGGATCGCACAGGCTGGAATGTTCAATTGTCAATTATCACTTTTTCAGTTTTGGGTAATACTGCTTATTTGCAAAACAATTGTTGAAATGATTTTCCTCTATCCCGTCGCTGCATTCTTTTCAAAACAATACCTGCTTTTCTATTTTCCCATAGCACAACCATTCCATATTCTATACACGATCATTGCAGGGTGGCTGGGTAAATTTGGTACCTATCAATGGAAAGGAAGAAGTGTAAAATAAATGTCCCGTAATAAGTCTGCTATTTTCCCAGGTTGGGTACCTGTACATACATGTCTTTTAATTTGAAACGATAGTCAATTGCACCAAGGTAAAGCTCATCTTCCAGGCCACTGGCAGTATTTAATATCCATTGTTGGCCATCACGGGTATATATTTCAATGCTGTGTTCCAGACTGCTGACTAATACATAATGTTTTAAAGAAGGAATAGAACGGTACAGCATAAATTTAGTGCCACGGTCATAATCCTGGGTGCTGATTGATAGTATTTCTATTACAATGGTTGGATTAAGTAACGTGTCAAATTCATTATCCAGGTATTTTTCTTCTTCACATGACACCACCACATCCGGATATGTATAAAGCGTATTTAAAGGATTGTATACTCTTGTATCACTTGGCTGCACCGAACATGATTTATCTTTCAGGTGTCCGAATAATTGCCCGATTACTGCTCCAGCAATTTTATTGTGTTCTTTAGTAGCACCCGACATGCCAAACACTTCTCCTTTATAATATTCACTTTTAAAAGAAGCTTTACGCTCCGTTTCCAGGTAATCTTTTTCAGATAAATATGGTTTCTGTATTGCAGTCATCATTTCTTTAAGTAAAGTTAATTCACTTTCTCCAATTTTTTTATCCTCCTGTTCATCACATAAAACCAAAGCGGCGGCAACAAAGAAAGCAACATACTGCCGGGATAACCCGTTGGCAATTGTGGCGCATTATCATGATGTTGTAACAGTTGATACTTCCTGCTGGCAAGGTAATGATGATCGCTGTGGCGGCTTAGTTCAAACAGCATCAGCCTCCCCAGCACATGGTTGCTGTTCCAGCTATGCTGTGGCATAGCTCTTTCAAATTTACCTGGCGCTGTTTCTTTTCTTCGGAGGCCATAATGTTCAATATAGTTTACCGTTTCCAGCAGCAGGATACCCATGAATGCAGCAAATAAAAAATACAAAGTCACCGTCCAGCCAAAACTAAAAAAAATGACCAATATAAATACCAGTTGTATAAAATGAGCCTGCAGCATTTCATTTCTCCAGTGGAGCAACGGTAAACCTTGTTTCCGGATTTCATTATTGGCAATCTTCCATGCAGAGAGATAGGAAAAAATAACAGTGCGGACATAAAAAAGATACACCGGCTCATTGTACCGGGCGCTGCTGGGGTCTTCGGGAGTGGCTACATTTTTATGGTGGCCCTTATTGTGCTCAATAAAAAAGTGCATATAGAGTGAGGTAAGCAGCGATGCTTTTGCCAATAATTGTTCATACTTATTTACCCTGTGTCCCAATTCATGCGCTACATTAATACCAAAAGTGCCGCACAGTAAACCCATACTGCAAACCCTTCCTGCAATATCCCAACCCGTTAAACCTGCTTCATTAAAATTGGTTAAAAAAATGTACAGGGAAACAAACTGAACCAGTACAAAACCGTACAGCATATAATCATATACCCGGTCTTTCTTTGCCACTTCTTCCTCTGCAGCATCCATATTTTTCTCATCCGGCCTTATCAGTAATTCAACCAGCGGAATGATAATCCAGGCATACATCATTGGGCTCCAGGTAAGCAATCCGGTTGAAGTAAAAGACAGGTAAGCAAGCATATAAATGGTAATGGGAGAAAGATATTTGAATGCCCGGATTTTCATATTACAAATACTTGAATTATTAAATTAATTACTGGTGCTGTGTTAACAATATGCTGAAATAATATTTATTACACTAAGTATTACGAATTACACGAATTGATAAATTAAAATTCGTGGAATGCGGAACGCCCTGGTAAGCTAAACATAATACTAACTCATGCAACCATTGAAACCTATCTAAAGTTACAACAATCAAAAACGTTGCGATGGGAAAACAGCAGGAAATATAATCTGCTGAAAAAAGCCCCGGCATTAAAAATACCGGGGATGTCATAGAGCTTTGTCTTTCCCCAATCCTGTAAATGCTGAAAAAAGCCCCGGCATTAAAAATACCGGGGCTGTCATAGGTCTGATAAAATTAAATGACCGGTTTATCTTTCTTAATTGCAATCCGGTACAAGGTAAATGCCATAACGGCAAAAAATAAAACCCCCAAAATTTGATATGTCCCATGACCGATAGCCCCGCTGAATCCGGCTTCTATATTCAGTTTATTTAAAAATGCTGCGGGCCCGTCAAACCCGGCCATGATCGCAAATATTACACCCGCCACGGCACCACCTGCCACCAGTCCGGTGGCAAATAAATTGCCTTTGCCCAATTCCTCTTCCTCTGCACTAAGCTGTATATTTTTTCTTTTCTGGTATATATCTGCGAGGCCCCTTACAGCACCACCGGCAAATATGGGTAAAGTGGTACTAAGCGGCAAGTAAGCACCCACAGCAAAGCTCAACGATTTAATGCCGCACAATTCCATTACGATCGCAAGAAATACACCTGCCAGTACAAACTGCCAGTCGAGGTTGAAAGACAAAATTCCTTTGGCCAACGTTGCCATCAAAGTTCCCTGTGGTGCAGGATAAAATTCACTGCCGATGGCATGGGTTGTTACTCCTTTTGCAACCATTGCAGCGGTAGGTGTATCCAGGAATTTTACCGTTAAACCAATCACAACGGAAGACACAATGGCCCCAACAAACAAAGCGATTTGCTGGTTACGGGGTGTAGCACCTACAATGTAACCGCTTTTTAGATCCTGGGAGGTAGCACCGGCATTGGCGGCAGCAATACAGATCATACCGCCTACTACCAATGCCATTGGTTCATAAGCCTTTCCTGTCCAGCCCACGGCAATAAATATTAAGCAGGTACCCATCAACGTGGCTATGGTCATACCACTGATGGGATTATTGGATGAACCGATCAGCCCGACAATTCGGGATGAAACGGTAACAAAGAAAGCTCCAAAGATGACCACCAGTAAACCTATCAGTAATTTTTGCCCGATACCATCACCCGGCAACTGCGGTAAAAAAGACATCAAAGCGATGAGCCCGATGCTGCCAAACAACACTACCTTAATATCAAGGTCACGGTCCGTACGCAATACCGCCGCTTTTGTTCCATCCTCATTTTTAGCAATGCTGCCAAAACTTCCTTTAAAAGATGATACAATGGTTGGAACAGTTTTTATCAATGTGATGAAACCGCCTGCAGCAACAGCGCCTGCACCAATCTGCCGTACATAAGCATAATAAATAGCAGCAGAGTAATCGCTGAAAGTATGTGCCACCGGATCCCAATCCCCTTTGCCACCCGCAGTTAAAGCATCTTTCAGGTATCCCAGTTTAATCAGTTGTGCAATAATTACCTCCGGGGGTACTAATTTTGATAACAGCGGGATCATCACCATCCAGGCAAACACACCTCCCGCTACCAGCACACCAGCGATCTTTGGTCCGATTATATAACCCACACCTAAATACTCCGGTGTGATCTCGCCGCTTACTTTTGCACTTTGTAAATACTTGTTCGTTTGCTCAGTAATAAATTTCGGCGTTTCAGCTATGATGTGAAACACTTTTTGAAGAATGGCATATACAAAAGCAAAGCCTAACCCATAGAAAGCAGTCTTGGCAAAATCTCCCCCTTTTTCTCCGGCTTTCAGTACATCCCCGCAGGCAGTACCTTCCGGGTAGGGAAGGGTATCATGTTCATTTACAATCAATGAGCGCCTGAGTGGTATCATCATCAGGGTACCCAGTATGCCACCAAATATGGCTAACGTAAGAATCGTTATATAATTAAAATATTTTTCGCCGCCGCCATCACTTAAAAACAAAAAACCTGGTAAAGTAAACACTACGCCTGCAGCAATACTTTCGCCTGCGCTACCCGTGGTTTGTATGATATTATTTTCAAGAATGGTGGTCTTAAAAAACTTACGTCCCAGCGTTATGGCGATTACTGCTATGGGGATCGATGCAGAAACAGTGAGCCCCGCCTTAAGGGCAAGGTAAACAGTGGAGGCACCGAATATCACCCCAAATAAACTGCCCAGTAAAATTGATTTCACAGTAAGCTCCGCCATTTTACTTTCAGCCGGCACAAAAGGCTGGAATATTTTTTTCTCAGACATAAGTCAGTATTGGTTTTTTAAAAAAAGGAAGATAAATAAAAAGAGACTGTCTTAAAAGTCAATGATCGCCGGAAGACGGAAAGCCCGAAAATTTTGTCAACTGATATTTAATCTTTATCGTCTCTCCGGCTTCCCGGATAACCAATCGTCAGCTACTTTTGGCACGGCCTCCTCAATGAAAAATTTAGCTGGTTATGCAGATCCCGTCTTGTCTTTTACAATTTGATTCAGTGATTTTAACCGGGCATAAATAAGGATGCCGCCGATAAATGCGGCTATCACCATGATCATAAAAAATATTTTCTTATCTGTAAAATCATCCCAGAAGCCTGTCATCACACCGGCTACTTTACCACCAATGGAAGTAGAAAGGAACCAGCCGCCCATCATCAAAGCGGTGAGCCTTGGCGGGGATAGTTTTGAAACGAATGACAAACCAATCGGGCTTAAAAATATTTCACTAATGGTAAATACAAAGTAGGTACCCCACAACCATAATGGCGTTGCTTTATGGGTATAGATAGATGGAACAGACATCACAGCAAACACCATTACCAGGGCCGATAAGCCTGAAATGAACATGGCCATTCCAAATTTCGATGCGGTAGACGGCTCTTTGCCTTTTCGCCTCAGGTAGTCGAATAACGGAACAAAAATCAGGGTAAGCACTACAATGAATAATGGATTAATCGATTGAAACAACTCCGTGTTGGTAAGCTTCACACTTCCTCCCCCGGGCCATTGATCTTTTGGTACATTATTAAAGTACGGATCGGGCCCCATTACCATCACCGGTTTGCCTTCTGCATCTTTTTGCTCTACAAAATACTCATTTACCTTGTTTACCAGTCTTGGCGAATCACTTACTTCCTGCAACGGAAATAATTTACCGGTAATGGATGCCGTTGTGGGAGAAGCCACCCTGTCTGTATGTTTCTCCGCCCAAAGAGTAAGCCCCGTGGCATTTTGATTATAAATGGTCCAAAAAGCAATGGCAATTACAAAAATAAAAAGCAGCGAACCAATGCCTTTTTTATCCTGGCCTTTTGCTTTTACCCATAGTGAAATGTAGAATGCGATGATGGGGATACAGGCAAAAATAAACGCATCATTTGCCTTGGTACCCATGATAGAACTCCCAAATATTTGTACAGGCAATATCCAGCCAATAACAGCAGCGATCAGCGCAGGTAAAAAGACATACCCAAATATCTGCGGCAGCGACATATCTTCTTTTTGGGTTTGTTTCTTTACTTCTCCCACCTTTATTTCTTTTAAATTCCCAGCCAGGAAGATGAGCCCGATCACCAAACCAACACCTGCCGCAGCAAATGCCCAGCCCCATCCATACTTATTACGCAGGTAGGCGGCAACAAAATTGCATACAAAAGCGCCGATATTGATACCCATGTAAAAGATATTGTAGGCATTGTCCTTTAAGGGTTTCAGGTCTTCCCGGTTGTAAATATTTCCCAGGAGAGTAGATATATTGGGCTTAAAAAAACCATTGCCCACAATGATCAGTGCAAGGGAAATAAACATGGCGGTATTGCCGGGTATCGATAAACAAAAATAACCTGCCGCCATCAGGCTTCCGCCTAAAAAAATTGACTTGATGTAGCCCAGGTACCTGTCTGCAATGAGGCCTCCAATGAACGGAGTAAGATATACCAGGGCAATAAAACTGCCTACAATATCCGCTCCTACCTTTTCATCAAAACCTTTACCGCCGGTTTTTGTATCAATGGTATAAAGCAATAAAATACCCACCATTAAATAATAAGCAAACCTTTCCCACATCTCTGTAAAAAAGAGTACATACAATGCCCTTGGGTGTTTGCCTGTTTTTATTTGATCACTCATACAATCGTTTTAGTTGGTTGATATTTTTAAATAAAAGATTGCTCAAAGTAGGAAATTTCTTTTTACCGCTAAAATCCAATGTTTGTTTTACTAATAAATAATTAAAGATGCCGTTTATAAAATTAATATTGTTTACACGTGCAGTCACTTTAAATTCGCCAAAATCCTTTTCTTCTGTATTAAATACCAACATACGTTTATGAACATCCTAATAGCAGGCAGTGGCGGGAGGGAGCATGCTTTGGCCTGGAAAATGAAACAAAGCAGTTTGTGTGATGAACTCTACATTGCCCCGGGAAATGCAGGGACAGCCACCCTTGGTACCAATGTATCTATCAGTGTTACCGACTTTAACGCATTGGCTTCTTTTTGTAACGATAACCGGATTGATATGCTGGTGGTAGGCCCCGAAGAACCACTGGTAAAGGGCATTTATGATTTTTTCAAAACCAATCCTGCTACTGCACATATACAGGTGATCGGTCCCTCAAAAGAAGCAGCACAATTAGAGGGGAGTAAGGCCTTTGCAAAACAATTTATGATGCGCCACAACATCCCAACGGCTGCTTACCGGGAGTTTGATGCTGTTAACTACCAGCAGGGGGTAGCCTATATCAGAAATCATTCATTACCGATTGTGTTAAAAGCAGACGGTTTGGCCGCAGGAAAAGGGGTGATTATTTGTAACAACCATATTGAGGCACTCGCCGAATTTGAACTGATGATACAGCAATCAAAGTTTGGAGACGCCGGAAAAAAAGTGGTGATAGAAGAATTCTTAAAAGGGATTGAATTAAGTGTATTTGCATTAACAGACGGGGAAAATTATGTTTTATTGCCCGAGGCGAAGGATTACAAACGGGTGGGCAAAGGCGATACCGGTGCCAATACAGGTGGTATGGGAGCAGTAAGCCCGGTGCCATTTGCCGATGAAGCTTTTTTACAGACAGTAACCCAAAAAATAGTGGTCCCTACCATACTGGGTTTGAAAAAGGAAAAGCTGGATTATAAAGGCGTTGTATTTATCGGAATTATAAAGATAGGTGATGAGCCTTTCGTAATTGAATACAACTGCCGGCTGGGCGATCCGGAAACTGAAGTGGTGATACCCAGGATCGATAACGACCTGGTGGAATTATTTTCGGCAGTATCCCAGCAACGGTTGCATGAAATAACGATCAAAACCAATCCGCAAACCGCGGTAACGGTAGTGGCGGTAAGCGGCGGTTACCCGGCTAATTACCAAATCGGTATGCCCATTAGTGGTCTGCAGGATGCAGCAATAGAAGGCTCTATGATATTTCATTCGGGTACCATTCAGTCTGGCGCGGAAGTGCTTACCAATGGGGGCAGGGTACTGGCCGTTACCTCCTACGGCGATAACATACAGGACGCGGCCGGTCAATCACTGTATGTACTGGAAAATATCTATTTTAACGGCCTCAGTTTCAGGGACGATATCGGATATGAATTTCACTGATTATTCTTTACCTCACAATAACTAACCAATACCAATACACGAAAACGTAAGCAGCGTGGTCCGATAACACGGCACAATGACTAAATAAATTAGCAAAGCGCCTGCCTGCAAAGGATTTAGGCCGTAAAAGGTTTTGCACAACAATTTGGTAAAATGTTGAAAAATAAAGGAAGGGCCGTTGTTAATTCGGATTATTTACTTCAACTTTGCCCCCATTGTTACTTTAACTTATTTTTCTCTTCATACATATGGGTCTGTTTAATTTTTTTACGCAAGAAATTGCCATGGATCTCGGTACAGCAAATACCCTGATTATTTTTAACGATGAGGTGGTGGTAAACGAACCTTCTATAGTTGCACTCGACAGGAACAATCCTAAAAATATTTTGGCTGTAGGCAAGAAGGCATTGATGATGCATGAAAAAACCCACGAAAGCATCCGCACCGTTCGTCCGCTGAAAGACGGCGTGATTGCCGATTTTAATGCGGCCGAACTGATGATCCGGGAAATGATCAAGATGATCTATCCCAAAAAACCACTTTTTGCACCCAGTTGGCGCATGATGATCTGTATTCCCAGCAGCATTACCGAGGTTGAAAAACGTGCCGTAAGGGATAGTGCAGAACAGGCCGGTGCCAAAGAAGTTTACCTGATACACGAACCAATGGCAGCGGCACTCGGTATCGGTATCGACGTGGAAGAACCGGTTGGTAATATGATCATTGATATAGGTGGCGGAACTACCGGTATTACAGTCATTGCCCTCGCAGGTATCGTTTGCGACCAAAGTATCCGCATTGCCGGAGATGAATTTACCGCTGATATTATGGAAGCCCTGCGCCGGTACCACAGTTTACTGATTGGCGAGCGTACTGCAGAGCAAATTAAAATCCAGGTGGGTGCTGCTACAAAAGATCTTGACAATCCTCCGGACGATATCCCTGTTAATGGCCGTGACCTCGTAACAGGTATCCCCAAACAGGTATTTGTTAGCTACCAGGAAGTAGCAGAAGCATTGGATAAAAGTATTTTTAAGATTGAAGAAGCTATTCTAAAAGCATTGGAAACCACTCCGCCGGAACTGGCAGGGGATATTTACCGTCGTGGTTTGTATTTAACGGGAGGTGGTTCTTTGTTACGTGGGCTTGACAAAAGGATTGCTGCAAAAATAAAATTGCCGGTGCATGTGGCTGATGACCCGCTGAAAAGTGTGGTAAGGGGAACCGGGATTGCTTTAAAGAACTACGATCGTTATCCCTTTGTGATGAGGTAAAATCAATTTTTAAAAGACAAATTTTATGGCCCCGGTTGAAGTAACTCTTTTAAGCTTCACTGGCACAGGTTTTCCTGGGGAGCAAAGAACACGCTATTACCGGCTACCAGTTTTCATCATTTTTTCTTCCACGTATATCGAAGTAATTTCATTCTTTTTTTTAGCAATGAAACAACACGGGTCTGTTGATACCATGCAAAAAAACAGCGTTCCGTTGCACATGACGATGACCCCTTCTTTTTTACAGTTGCAGATAATAGGCCCGCCACAAAAGATGGGCAAAGGAGGTAGTTGCCATGCGTAATGTTTTCCTGTTTATCCGCCGCTATGCTAATTTCCTTTTCTTTTTACTGTTGCAGGTAGTCAGCATTTGGTTAATTGTGCAGTATAACAAATACCATAATGCGGTAGGTTCTGCTTACATGAATGAAATTACCGGCTCCGTAAACAAACAATACAATAAGATTGATAACTTTCTGCAACTGAAGCAAAAAAATGAGTTGTTGCAAAAGGAAAATGAAAAATTGAGGAACAGTACAGCAGAAAATTTTACAAGCCCGGATACCAGCAGTAAAATGATCGCAGATTCCATTCCGTACGATACCCTGGGCCATTACCGCAAGTGGCTGTACCAGCGGGCCAAAGTGGTCTCCAATTCTGTAACAACCCAAAACAATTATGTTGTTTTAAACAGGGGTACTGCACAACAGTTAGATAAAGACGAAGGCGTGGTAGACCCCAATAATAGTGTGATTGGCATCGTAACTGAAGTAAGTGCCAACTATGCGGTGGTGATGAGCCTGCTGCACAAAGACAGCAGGATAAGCGCCATATTAAAATACGATCCAACAGGCGGAGGCTCCATTGTGTGGGATGGTAAAGAACCTAACTATCTTTCTTTTATTAATGTCAGGCAAAGTGCAAAAGCCAAAAAAGGTGATACCGTTATTACCAGTGGTATTACCCCTACCTTTCCTCATGGTATGTTCATAGGCACCATCGACCAGGTAACACCTGATAAAAGTACCAACAACTATATTATCAAGTTAAAGTCGGCAGCTAACTTTTATAACCTGCAGTATGCATATGTTATTAAAAACTACCAGAAAGAAGAGATAGACAAACTGCTGGAAAAAGTAAAAACTAAAATAAATAATTAAGCGCTGGTATCCACCGGCACTATCCATGAGTACACTGGTTAAAAATATTATGCGGTTTGTATTGCTTATCCTGGTGCAGTTTTATGTGCTGGATAAGATACACCTGCACCAGATGGTGACACCCTATATTTATTTCCTTTTTATTTTATGGATGCCCTTTAAATTAGGCCGTACTTTGCAAATGCTGCTCGCATTTTTGCTGGGCTACACATTAGACAGTTTTCGCCACAGCCCGGGATTTCATTCGGCGGCTTGTGTGCTGGTGGCTTATATGCGGCCATTTCTTATCAACATCCTTATTCCGCAGGAGGGGGCAGACGCTAACTATGAAGAACCTTCCGCAAAAAGCATGGGTGGTTTTTTTCCGTACATGATTTATGCAGGGTTGCTTTCCCTTTTACATCATAGCTGGCTGTTTTTTTTAGAAGCATTGGAGTTTGGAAATTTCTGGTATTTCATTATAAAAACATTACTGTCCACTATCATCAGTTTATTGCTGATTTTTGTAGCGGAATTGTTATTCTCCAGGAAGCAAAAATTCAGGACGAATACAGTTTAATGTGCCAGTGCGGAAATATAGGAATTACGAGAGCTCACTGTTTTAAAGAAAAGAACCAACATTATTTATAATCAAAAGCCCTTTTTGGGAGTTTGGGGCGTCTATGTCAGCTTTCAATCAAAATCGTAAAAATATTATCATGCTTGCTTTTGCAGGGGTGTTTATTATCATTATTATACAACTTGCCAACCTCCAGCTTTTTTCTTCCAAGTACAAAATAATGGCGGATGACCAGGGGAAATTCAGGAAAGTGATTTATCCGGACAGGGGCATAGTGTATGACAGGAATAAAAAAGCAATTTTGCAAAACACGACCATCTATGATTTAATGGTACTGCCCAACAAACTGAAAGGCGTAGATACATTTAGTTTATGCAGGATACTCAATATTGATACCGCCCAGTTTAAGAAAAAAATTGTTGAAGTCATTATAAAAAACGGCAGGAGCCGTCCTTCTGTTTTTGATGGATTGTTAAGTGAAGAGAAAATGGCTATGCTTAATGAGGCCATGTATAAATTTGCCCCCGGGTTTTATCTTCAGGAGCGGCCCGTGAGAAGCTATCCGGTTGATGCCGGAGGAAATATCCTGGGTTATCTATCGGAAGTGGATACCAATTTTCTAAAAAAACACAAGGATGAAGGCTACCAGAACGGTGACTATGCCGGCAAAACAGGCATGGAACGGACATATGAAAAAGTGCTGATGGGCCAGCGGGGAATCGAATACTGGAAACGGGATAACAAGAACCGGCTCACAGAAAGATTGGAAAATGGAAAATTTGATACTGGGGCAATTGCCGGGCAGAGTCTTTACACCTCACTCGATATAGAATTGCAGGAACTGGGGGAAAAGTTAATGGAGAATAAACTGGGTTCCATTGTGGCCATTGACCCAAAGACTGGCGGCATTATTTGTATGGTGAGCAGCCCAACGTTTAAACCAAAATTATTGACCGGGGCCGACAGGAAGAAGCATATCCAGGAGTTGTTGCTTAATCCCGCTTTACCGTTACTTAACCGTTGCGTAGGCGCAACGTATTCACCAGGTTCCACATTTAAAACCCTGCAGGCTTTGATCGGGTTGCATGAAGGGGTTATCACTACCGAAACCGAGTTTTCCTGCAGGGGTGCTTTTTATGGGTGTGGAAGCGGCAGACCCATGCGATGTTTGGATTACGGCACATTTAGTTTAAGAAACGCCATTACGTTATCAGACAACACCTATTTTGCCAATGTGATGCAAAGGGTAATAACCAATCCTAAATATCCAAACCAGGACAGCAGCCTGGCTGTTTGGGCAAGGTACATGAATGCCTTTGGCCTCGGAAAAAGGCTGGGGGTGGACGTGCCATCCGAAAAAAGGGGGCTGATACCCACACCTGCGTATTACGATAAAGTTTATGGTAAGGGTAAATGGAATTTTTGCACCTTTCGCTCTGTAAGTATAGGCCAGGGGGAAGTGGATGTTACACCGATTCAGGTGGCTAATGAAATGGCCTACATTGCCAACAGGGGATGGTATATCACGCCTCACCTGGTAGACTCGATACAGGGTGGAGATAAGTTTGGTATCTTAGAACAATACAGGCAAAAACATAACGCAATGGACATACCCGACAGTATATTTGAGGCAGTGCATGCCGGGATGCAGGGGGTGGTAGACAGGGGCACCGGGATGAATTCGAAAGTGGCCGGAATCAATATCTGTGGTAAAACCGGTACGGTAGAGAACTATTTCCGAGGTGTAAAACAACCCAACCATGCCTTCTTCTGTGGCTTTGCGCCGAGAGAGAATCCAAAGATCGCCATTATGTGTGTGGTGGAAAACAGCGGCCGTTTTGGCGGTACCTATGCAGCACCCATTGTGGGCCTGCTGATTGAAAAATATTTAAAAGACTCTATCACCGAAAAATCCCGTTTGGCAAAGATTGAACAGTTGTCTAAGCTAAACCTGATACCACAAAGAATCTATGTAGAATTGAGGACACAGGACTCTATGCGCCATGCAAAAGATTCTGCTTACTTAATTGCCAAAGGGTTTATTAAGACCATTAAGGATACGTTGGGGATAGATGAAGAAGATGAAAAAGATGCATTGGACAGAATAAAAAGTGATAAAGTAACGGCAACAAAACAACAGCCGGTAAAAGACAGCAGCAACAAAAAGACACCTCCCAAATCAGAGGGTATTTTGCCTGCAGAAAAAAAGAGACCAGTGCCGAAAGACACGGTAATGAATTAGGTTTAGGAGTATGGTTGAGTAAGTTTGGTTGATCGCTGTTTATACACAGCAATTTTTTATTCTGCAGGCAGCCTAAACCCTAAACAACCAAACTCCTAAACCAAAAGGCACTTAGCACTAAAAAGATTTTAATAATCAATGTATCAAAAAAAAACAGAAATAGGGAAGGGGATTGACTGGCTGATGGTATGGCTGTATGGTGCCCTGGTATTGATTGGCTTGATGTGTATATTTTCTGTGGAATATAAGAACACGGATAACGTGGCACAAAGCTTTTTGGGCTTTAAAAAAGAATACAGCAAGCAATTGTATTTTTTCGTCGCCACCATTATCGTAGCTTCTTTTATTCTTTTAACGGACAGTAAACTGTTTACTGCAACAGCTAACCTTACTTATGCTTTTGGTATCCTGCTGATATTGGCCACATTTGTGGTGGGCAAGGAAGTCGGCGGCTCAAAAAGCTGGATTCCCCTTGGATTTATGAATATTCAGCCGGTGGAAGTATGTAAGATTTTTACTTCACTTGCGCTGGCAAAATATTTATCGATGCCCGACCTGGATTTTTCAAAAACGAGGTCCCAGTTAATTGCAGCAGCCATTGCATTTTCACCCGCTGTACTGTCTGTTTTACAAAAGGAACCCGGTGCCGCAATTGTATATTTTTCTTTTGGTATTGCATTTTACAGGGAAGGACTCCCTGCTATTTATCTCGTGCTGCTTTTTTCACTAACGGTATTGATAATAGCCAGTATCGTGGTGCCACCCAATGCATTGTTTATTGCGCTCACCATCATAGCCTTTTTATTTGTATACATCTATAAAAGAAAAATAAAAAGAGATAAAATGCTGTTGCTGGCAATTGCCGGTGTGTGGCTTTTGTGTGTGGGGGTCCAAAAGTTTTTGGTACCCGCCCTTTTTGAAAACGTATTGAAACCTCACCAGGTGGTGCGTATATTTTCCACCTTTGGTATAGATGATTATAAGTTTAAAAGCCCGGAGCGTACGGCGGAGATACAAAAGGAGTTTGGCAAATTAGGAACAGTAAAAAGGGGATCCGGCGAAAAGGTAGAGAGCTATAATGTAAAGCAATCAAAAATAGCCATTGGCAGCGGTGGCTTTTGGGGCAAGGGTTTTTTGCAGGGCACACAAACAAGGGGTGAATTTGTACCTGCCCAAAATACCGATTTCATTTTTTCCTCCGTGGGGGAAAGCTTTGGCTGGGTGGGCTGCACTATATTGATGTTATTGTATTTCGGCATCATGTTTCGCCTCATATTTTTGGCCGAACGGCAGCGAAGTACTTTTAGCAGGGTGTATATTTACTGCGTTACCGGCATTCTTTTCTTTCATGTGGCGTTAAACGTTTGTATGACACTTGGCCTGGCCCCATCCCCGGGTATTACCCTGCCATTGCTTAGCTATGGTGGTTCTTCGCTCGTAACTTTTACTATCCTTCTTTTTATTGCCATTAAGCTGGATGCAGACAGGCAGATGGTGTTGAGGTAAAAAAGCCAGACGCCCCAACAACTAAAAGGGCTTTTGAGCTTTTCAATTTTTAATGCTTTTCAGTTAGCTTTGTTCCCAAACCTAATTTTTAATAATTCTCTTTATATAATCAGTGTCTAAAAGCCCCTTTAGGGGTTTGGGGCAGTAGTTAGGGCAACATGAAAATAATTCCACTCAGCGAAGGCAGTTTTACCATTGATAAAACCAAACAGTTTGTACCGTTTGATACCGGCAAAGATGATTTGCAGCAAAGGCCTGTTGGCAGTTTACTGGTAGAGATACAGCCCTTTTGCGTTGTCACAAAAAATGATATCCTGGTAATCGATACCGGGCTTGGTTTTAGCAATCCGAACGGTACTTTGCAGATTCATCAAAACCTGATGGACAATGGGATCAACCCGATGGACGTAACCAAAGTGCTGATGAGCCATTTGCACAAGGACCATTCAGGTGGTATTGGCAGGGAAGATAGCATGCTCCGGCAACATTTTTTCAGTTTCCCCCATGCGGTGCATTATGTAAATAAGGAGGAATTGCCATTTGCTTTTGAAAAAGGTAAACCATCCTACACCCCGGAAGATTTTGAGATATTATCCAGCGCCGATCAAGTAATTTTTACAGAAGGTAATGGTAAAATTGATGGATACATCCGTCATGAAGTAAGCGGGGCTCACTGTCCGTTTCACCAGGTTTTTTGGATTGAAGAAGAAGACCAAACGATCTTCTTTGGCGGGGATGTGGCTCCGCAACTACAACAAATGAAAAGCAGGTTTATTGCCAAGTATGATTTTGACGGAAAAAAATGTATGGAGCTAAGGCAGCAATGGTGGCAGCAGGGCCGGCAGGAGCACTGGACATTTTTATTTTACCATGATATTAAAACACCTGTTTTAGCATGCTAATCCTATACCATAAACAAGAAAGCCATCCCGTAATTTGAGATGGCTTACCTATGCATGGTTTTAATTTCTTCGTAACTGTGGCCTGTTGGGTTGTATATTTCGTTGTTTTTGCTGCCGTTTAATGGCTTTTATCAAAATCTGCCTGAACCTGCCTTCTGCACCAAACATGCGGTTCATCCGTTGCGGACCGAGTAATTTTGTAAACTGGTCTTTATACCTTTTCCTCAGGTTCAATACTTTCTCATCGCGGTCAAGTACATCACCACTGCCGGCTTCTGCAATATTTAATCCTTTTAATTCTTTTGAATACTGGTTGTAAACAGGCCAAAATTTTTGTGCCTCTTCCGGTGTCAGTTCCAGTTCTTTGCTGATGAAAGCAACCTTAAGTGCTTCAATATCCTGCTGCTTTTGCTCAGATACCTGTGGGGGCTGTTCTGCCTGCGCCTGGACAAAGTTTATGATGGACGCAAAAACAATTATAATGTATAGTCTTTTCATTTTTTCTAAATTAATTTTCTAAATTTTTGGATTCAATTTCCTGTAAAAAAATATCCAGCGTGGTATTGTCAAGTAAATAATCCTCTTCATTGGGCAGGATGTTCTCCTCCACATTGGATGTTAAAACAGCCAGGTCAGCGTAGTTGTTATTCTTTACTAAATATTGAGCAATATCTTCATCGGATAAATTATTGAGTGTTTCGTCAAAATTTTTGTCATCCATATTTATTCCCTTCTCAATAGTTGGCTCCAGTTGTGCAGTTGCTGTAGTGCTGTCAATATTGTTCACTGGTGTACCGGCATATTTAAAAACACCCAAAGCAAGGGCGCCTGTTATGACCGCAGCAGCAGCATAGCGCATAAAAATAGTACCCTTCGGCATGGTAACCACCCTTGCGCCCTGTTCCTGCTGTGCCTTATTTAAAATGGCTGCAGGCAGATGGTGAAAATATCCCTGCGGCACTTCAAAAATTTGTACTGATCGGATCGGTTTCAGCAGAGCAGGCGTTTCATCACTGTCTAATTGGGAAAGAATGGCAGACGGCAACTGCTCAAAATATTGTTCGGGTAATTCAAAAGGATTTGTTTTAATGATACCTGCCACTACCGATGAGATTTCTTTTAATTCATCTGCTGCAGACCGTTGTTCCTGTGCCTTTATTTTAGCAATCACTGCATCCGGCAGGTTATTAAAGTAATCAACGGGAATATCATTTCCCGGGGCATGAGGCTGATCAGCAATATTACCGGAAGCAATGTCCTCTTTAATACAAACCAATACAGTACTGCTTACTGTGTCAAAATACCCATCCGGCACAGTAAAAACATTTATATCGCCTATCGCAGCTACTAACGGGCTGATTTCTTTTAATTCATTCAATATTTCAATACGCTTATTCATCACTTTATACTGACAGTTTATTAATTACCCGGTTTAATTGTTAAGGATATAATTTTCTATTTTTTTTACTGCATGATGGTAACTGGCTTTCAGTGCCCCTTCACTTGTTTCCAGCACCCGGCTCATTTCTTCGTAGGGCATTTCATCATAATAGCGAAGGTTAAACACCACCCGTTGCTTTTCGGGCAGGGTTTGCATAGCCAGTTGAAGCTTCCATTCAATCTTGTTGGCATCAAAACTTCTTTCAGCTTTTAATTTTTCACTCAATCCATTTTCTACATCGCTCAATGAAACAGAAGCTCTCTTTTTTTGCTGTTCAATAAAACTAAGGCATTCGTTGGTGGCTATACGGTAAAGCCAGGTGTACAACTGGCTGTCTTCCCTGAAATTTTCCAGGCCTTTCCAAACCTTAATAAACATATTCTGCAATACATCATTGGCGTCTTCATGATGGACGACCATCCTGCGGATATGCCAGTACAGCCTTTCCTGGTATTTTTTTATGATACCGGTGAAGCCTTTTTCCTTGCTGCCAGCATTTTTAAACTGAAACAACAGTTCTTGATCGTCTGAATGTGTAAGGGCCATAAGTAGTAATAAGCTTCGCTAGGATGGTTTTTATTGTTAAAAGTTTAATGGGCTTCCGGGATTTAATTATTGTCTAAATTTACTGAAATCTTTACAGGCTAACCCTGTTACCACTCAATTAACGAATAAAAGTTCGCAATATGAAATGTCCCTCCCACCTTTTCTTTTTTACCGGTTTATTGTTTGGCGCCTCCAGCACCGCTGCTGCACAAACTGTACCTGCTGCGGTTTGGCAAACGGATGCCTATGCTATTTTTCCGGATAGTGTGGTACAGGGAGATCAATTTGTGGCAAAGGCGCTGTCCGCAACTGAAATTGTTTCCAATTATAAAAGCCCTGCCAACCAGTTGCAAAGTACCCAACTGGCTTTCAAATTCAGCATTAATGGCAAGGACAATGAAATGGCTCCCGGTGTAGACCATCATTTTAATGTATGGAATGGCGTGGCCGAAATGCCGGTAATAAAATTTGGGGAACAGTTGAATGACAATACCGGTGAAACCAATACTACCCTGCCGCCAGATACAAGAATCAGGATAAAAGTGGACATGAATGGGGTGCTGGATGCCTTTAAAACGCAGGGCTATTTTACCACGTTTAAGGGAGATAAAATTTATAAAGAAGACTTTAAAGGCTTGTATGTTGCAGGCAATACCCTACCCATGATATGGGATTTTGATAACCTGCACACGAAGGAAGGGCTGCAACTAACAGATGCGGATAGCGATGGTATTTATGAAACTACCCTGGTATTAAATGCTCAAAAAGACGAAAAGCAAACGGATGCCCGCTGGACTTTAGAGAAGGATATTTCCGCTTTTCCACAATATCGATCAACGTATTTGCTCACGGATGCCTTGTACAATATGTCAACTGAGGAGATGATGAAAGCAGTGGAGCCAGACAGTACTTTCAGAACGGGAAAAGAGTGGGCTGGTGTATGGACAAGGGATATCAGTTACAGCATTATATTATCCATGGCTTACCTGCAGCCTGAAGTGGCTAAAAAAAGCCTGCTTCGAAAGGTGAACAGGAAAAAGCGGATCATACAGGACACAGGAACCGGAGGGGCATATCCCTGCTCTACCGACCGGATGATTTGGGCAACTGCGGCCTGGGAAATTTATAAAGCTACCGGCGATAAAGACTGGCTGCAGCAGGCTTACATCATCATTAAAAATTCGGTGGATGATGATATGGCCAATGCGTACGATGCAGTAACCGGCATGGTAAAAGGAGAATCTTCCTTTCTTGACTGGAGGGAACAGACCTATCCAAAATGGATGCAGCCGGCCGATATCTACGAATCAGAAAATTTGGGCACCAATGCAGTGCATTACCAGGCAAATATTGTATTGACTGCGATGGCCGGGCTGTTAAAAAAGCCAGCCGATGCAATGAAGTATAAGGGCAATGCAGCAAAGATAAAAGCAGGTATCAACAAATATTTATGGATGAATGACAAGGGCTATTATGCTCAATATCTATACGGAACAGATTTTAAAACCATTTCTCCAAGGTCGGAAGCATTGGGAGAATCACTTTGTGTATTGTTTAATATTACAGATGCAGCCAAACAATCATCCATAATAGAAAAAACCCCTGTTACGGCTTATGGCATCTCCTGCATTTATCCCCAGATACCCAATATTCCTCCATATCACAACAATGCAGTATGGCCCTTTGTACAGTCTTACTGGGCATTGGCTTCGGCAAAAGCAGGCAATGAACAATCGGTGATGGAATCATTAAGCGCTATCTGGCGGCCGGCTGCTTTGTTTCTTACCAACAAAGAAAATTTTGTTGCAGATAATGGAGACTTTGCCGGTACTGTGATCAATTCCAGCAATATGTTATGGAGCTTATCGGGCAGCCTGGCAATGGTACATAAAGTAATTTTTGGGATAGAATTCCAGCCAAATAAATTGGTATTTCATCCCTTTGTTCCCAGGGCTTTGCAGGGTAAACGTTCACTTACCAATTTTAAATACCGTAAAGCAGTGCTGGATATTTCAATGGAAGGGTTTGGTAATAAGGTAAGGTCATTTAAACTGGATGGCAAACCTTTATCAGTACAGGAGATCCCTGCAAACATTACAGGAAGGCATACCCTGGAAATTATGCTAAACAATACCATTTTACCTGAAGGAAGCATAAATAAAGTTGATAATTATACCTCCCCTGCTGCGCCATTGACAGGCAATGCTGGTAAATCAATTGTGTGGCAGAAGCATGCTGGCGATAAAAAATACCGGGTATTGAAAAATGGGGTTGTTGTGGCAGAAACTACCGAAATAAGTTACCAAACGTCGGATGGTCCCAGTGCAGCTTACCAGGTGATTGCGGTGGATGAAAAAGACGTGGAATCATTTGCCAGTGAGCCTTTGCTGTTTGAAGGAAACAGCCCATCGGCCATATACGAACTGGAAGGATTTGCTGCAAAATCAGGTTTATCTTATAAAGGGGCCAATAAGGATTTTGTTGAGATTGCAAAAAATGTAAATACGAGCATTAACATTCCCATTACTATTAGCGAGGCGGGTTTTTATTCCATCAACTTCCGCTATGCAAACGGTAATGGCCCGGTGAACACAGAAAATAAATGTGCTATCCGCACTTTATCAATCGATAAAAAAACAGCCGGCACAGTCATCTTCCCCCAGCGTGGAAAAGAAGAATGGAGCAACTGGGGTTTTAGTAATGCGGTGCAGGTGCAGTTGTCGGGCGGAAAGCATGTTGTCACGCTTTCTTTTGCGCCAGCCAATGAAAATATGAATGAAGAAATAAACCAGGCGATGCTGGATTATTTGCAGTTGGTGAGAATAAAATAATAGCGCTTACTTTCTTAATCTTCTTTTCACAAATTTGTTTGAACGGGCTGTATGAATTATAGCAACAACGTAAATTATCTGGCTGCAGGTACTAGGCAATTTTATATGGGAATCCTTCTATTAGTATTCTGCAGAAAACGGTTTTTTGAATATAAGAATAAGCAAGGGGATTTTGAATTAGCTGGTCTTCTGTTAAATAAAACGCTCAAGAAATTTATTTGCATTAGCCATCGAAATATTAATATCATACCAGTCAACAACTTCTTTCAATTCATCAAGGAAAGAATCTTTATAAAGCAATGTATACCTGCGTAAACTCACCGGCTTTTCTTTCGATGTTTATTTATTTCTTTTCGAAGTTGTTCAGGCGTAACAAGAGCAGCTTTACCGGTTTCAATTTCCTCTTTTCGTTTATTTACCATGCGGATTATTGCAGGATCTTCTTTTACAACAGAATGGTTTTCTGCAAGGCTTTTCCATAATTTTTTTGCCAGTACCCTTTTTTCTTTATCTGGCAAAGCCAAAAGCTCTTTGGTGTTATAAGCCATAATTTTTTATTTAAAATTAGGCATTTTTCCTTGCCATCACCTTTTCGGCTGCCGCTACAATATTGGGGGTATCCAAACCATATTTGATCAGCAGTTCAGCAGGTTTGCCGCTTTCACCAAAGGTATCATTCGTGCCAATATATTCAATTGGGATGGGAAAATTTTTTGCAGCTACCTGTGCAATGGCATCACCTAAGCCACCGATGATATTGTGTTCTTCGCAGGTAACAGCACATTTGGTTTTTTTGATGGAAGCAATGATAGCTTCTGTATCCAATGGTTTAATGGTATGGATATTGATCAGCTCTACACTGATGCCTTTTTCTTCCAGTGTCCTTCCGGCTTCTACCGCTTTCCACACCAAATGACCACATGCAAATATGCTTACATCTTTTCCTTCTGATAATCGTTGTGCTTTGCCAATTACAAAATCATTTTCTTTGGTAAAGATTGGCCAAACGGGACGGCCAAAACGAAGGTACACGGGTCCCTGGTAATCTGCAATGGCTTTAGTAGCTGCTTTGGTTTGGTTGTAATCTGCCGGTACAATCACTGTCATTCCGGGAAGCATTTTCATTAATCCAATATCTTCTAAAATCTGGTGAGTGGCGCCATCTTCACCCAAGGTAAGACCAGCATGAGATGCACAAATTTTTACATTCTTGCCGCTGTAAGCAACAGACTGGCGTATCTGGTCGTATACCCGACCGGTACTGAAATTGGCAAAAGTGGTAGTGTATGGGATCTTACCGCCAATCGTCAATCCTGCTGCCAGGCCAATCATATTGGCTTCGGCAATGCCACATTGAATAAATCTTTCGGGGAATTCTTTAATAAAAGCATTCAATTTCATGGAGCCGAGTAAGTCGGCTGTAAGGGCTATGACATTTTCATTTTTTCTTGCAGCTTCCAGAATCCCATCTCCAAAACCACTACGGGTATCTTTATTTCCAGTTACTTCTATTGCTTTTAACATAACAAGAATTCTTTATAGATTTTAAAGGCGCAAGATAAGGCATCAGGAAATAAAAATTTTCGTTTTATGCCTTTGTTATTGCTTCCGCTTTCAATTTTAGTTCCCATTTCCAGGCAGTTTCCAGCATGGTCTCTAGGTTGTATTGGGGTATCCAGCCCAGTTCAGTTTTGGCTTTGTTATTATTGGCATAAATGGCAATCACATCGCCACTCCTGCGTGGGCCGATGGTATAGTTTAATTTAACCCCGCTTACTTTTTCAAAGGCAGCAATGGCTTCCAGCACACTGTATCCATCGCCCGTTCCTAAATTAAAAATCTCTGTTTTATGCTTATTTTTTTTGTTGATTAAAAATTCAAGCGCCAGCGTATGTGCATGTGCAATATCGCTTACATGGATGAAGTCCCTTACACAACTGCCGTCCTTTGTTTTGTAGTCATTTCCATATACCTCCATCGAAGGCAGTTTTCCAATAGCTGTTTGGGTAATGGCCGGGATCAAATTTGCAGGCTTACCGATTGGTATTTCCCCTAACAAAATAGAAGGATGGGCACCTACGGGGTTAAAATAACGCAGCAATATAGCCTGCATATTATTGATGCTAACGGTATCCTTCACAATCACTTCACCCATTTGCTTGGTGGCGCCATAAGGGGATTCGGCGGGTTTTTGCGGCGTTTCTTCTGTAACCGGAATTACATCCGGGTTGCCATACACCGTGCAGGAAGAAGAAAATACAAAATGCGCCACATTAAATTCTTCCGCACATTTTAAAACATTTACCAGGGAAGTGAGGTTGTTTTCAAAATACAGCAATGGTTTTTCGACCGATTCCCCAACTGATTTATAGGCTGCAAAATGAATGATCCCGGTTATATCGCTGTGATCTTTAAAAATGGAGCGGGTATTCTCCAGGTTGCATAAATCAACAACGTAATTTGTTATTTTTTTCCCGGTTATTTTTTCTGCATTGATTAATATATCAATCTTGCTCCTGGAGTTGTTATCCACCGAAACCACATCAAACCCATTTTGCAGTAAATCTACTATCGTGTGTACACCGATATAACCACATCCTCCTGTTACCAATATTTTTTTCATTGCAGATAATTGTTGATTTTGATTGCCTGGTTAATTTTAATACCTGTGCAAATTAGTATTTGTTCATTAGGTATAAACAAAAAACCACTCAACAAACGGTTGAGTGATTTTTTAAAACGGTTAACACAGGTCATTTATTTTACAAAGAAGGAAATAATGTAATAAACAATACCCGCCAGTATTGCGCTGACAGGAATGGTGAGTATCCAGGCCCATAAAAGACTTACCGTAACCCCCCAGCGTACCGCACTTAATCTTTTAGTGGCACCTACACCAATAATAGAACCGGTAATGGTGTGGGTGGTACTTACCGGGATACCCATTTGTTCAGTCATAAATAAAGTAAGGGCACCAGAGGTTTCTGCCGCAACACCTTCTAATGGAGTAACCTTTGTAATTTTGGTACCCATTGTTTTTACAATCTTCCAGCCACCACTCATGGTACCTAAACCGATTGCTGTATAACAGGCAAGCGGAACCCAGGTAAGTTCTTTTAATGCTGCACTTACATCCGGGTATTGAGCAGTATTATAGGCAACAAAAGCAGCACCAATAATGCCCATCACTTTTTGTGCATCATTACCGCCATGCCCGATGCTAAAGGCACCGGAGGAAAGTAACTGCAGCTTTTTAAACATTTTGGCTGTCCGGTATGCATTGGGTGATCTTACTTTTTCTGAATAGATATAAGCGCAGATAAAAATAAACATCAACGAAAAAATGCCATACACAATAATGGAGTTGTCAGCTTTTGCCAGGGCTTTTGATAATGCGGCTGAGTCTGCTGATGGGTTTGTTTCCCTTTTTATCTTTTCGGCTAATTTATCAGCGCCTAATTTTTTATACGCTCCCAGCAAAGGCATACCGGCTTTTACATGTGCCACAGCGGTTTCATAGGCAGCCAGATCCTTTTCACTTTTATCCGCATTATTTTTCAGGCTTTCAATTTTATAATACTTACCTAAATTATCTTCCAGCTTATTTTGTTCAAAATGAGCAAATAAAAACCAGGTAAGTACGCCTGAAATAATTATCAGGCCCAGCTTTGCCCAGGTGTTGCGCATGATGGTAACCAGCGTAATAAAAATGGAAATAAACATGCCGATCAGTGGCGCCAGGAATATGAACAAGATGATCTCTGTAATTTTTTTGATCTCCACAATATTACTGATGGCAGTAAATCCCCTGCTAAGATAGGCATGGGTGATAGCCGCGCCGGCAAAACCTCCTATAAGGGTATGCGAAGAAGACGAAGGGATGCCATACCACCAGGTAAGCAGGTTCCAGAAAATGGCAGCAATCAACCCGGCAAGTATAACGGGAAGCGTGATATATTCAGCATGTACCGTTTTACCAATGGTGTTGGCTACGGCATGGTCTTTAAAAATGAAGTAGGCTACAAAGTTGAAAAAAGCCGCCCATACCACAGCCTGGAAGGGAGTTAATACTTTGGTGGAAACGATTGTTGCTATTGAATTGGCTGCATCATGAAAGCCATTGATATAATCAAAAATAAGCGCCAGTATTACAATAACTACGAGCAGTGTCATAAGAAAGAGTATAATTTGATAGTTTGCTAATTAGCTGATGTGCTAATTTTTTCGTGAGGGAAGTTGCCTTTAAATAGCAAATTAGCACTTTAGCAAATTGGCTAATCGATTTAAGCGTATTTTACAATAATTGATTCTATTACATTGGCAGCATCTTCGCATTTGTCCGTTACAATTTCCATTACCTGGTAAATCTCCCTTTTTTTTATTACCTCTTTCGCGTCTGGCTCTGTGGCAAATAACCGTTCAATGCTCATATCAAACACATCATCGGCCTGGTTTTCTATACTGTTAATGGCAACCAACGCATCCGTTATCTGGCGCATATTTTTCATGTTGCGTAATTCTGTAACTGCCTTATGTACCTGTACGCAACCATTTGCTATCAGGTCTGCCATTTTTTGGATGCCAATATCATTTGGATTAACCCGGTAGAAATTTATTTTTTTTGCTGAAGCATATATATAGTCAGCAATGTCGTCTAATGCTGAAGCCAGGTAGTGGATGTCTTCCCTGTCAAATGGAGTAATAAAATTCTTGCCTAATTCGGTAAAGATATTATGGGTAAAATCGTCGTTCACATGCTCCATATCCTCTATTTCCTGTATCAGTTGGGCTCTTTTATCAAAGTCAGGCTCATTTACCACATCTTTCAGTTTTTCCCCCATTTTTACCAGTTCCTCAGCTACATTTTCAAACAATTGAAAGAATATCCTGTCTTTGGGTAAAAATATTTTTAAAATAGAGTTAAAGCCCATGTTTTAATTTTCGGCAAAAATAACCTTATTGGTTTGTAAGCCTTACCCTTCCCAAATCTTAATGATAAGTTAACATAGCCATGCAGTTAAATTTCTTATTTAGGGGTAACGAAAATGAGGGTAACTGGACTCCGGCCCTGCTCACGGACAGTATTTTTCGCTGAAATAAAATAACTGGGTAATATTTGTTCTCTTTTAAGTGGGTTGCACAGACCCTTAGGATAATACTGGAACAAGTTATAATCGTATGATAATTTTATTGTTATGAAGAATTTTGTAGCGCTGCTGCAAAAAGTTTTTTCTAAATGCAACAGATTTTAAAAATGGGTTGTCCTATATTTGTGAACTGAATGTTAAATCATTCTTAATTTCAATATTTGATAACCAAACAATTATTATGAGAAAAATTGCATCAATGTTAGCAATGCTAATGTTATTTTCTGCATTGGCATTTGGCCAAAACCGTACAATTACAGGTACGGTGATTAATGAAAAGGGCGAGATTGTTTCAGGCGCATCTGTAAAGGTTAAAGGAACCAGTACAGGAGCAGCGGCTGATAACAACGGCCAATTTCGTGTTTCAGCAAAAACGGGCGACAAATTAGTTGTGACCGGAATTAACCTGGAAACTACTGAAGTAACCGTTGGTGACGGAACTAACATTTCAATAGCCGTTAAGAGTACATCAGTGACCGGCACTGAGATCGTAGTAACTGCATTAGGCATCCGCCGGTCTGAAAAGGCGTTGGGTTATGCTGTTTCTAAAGTTGACCCGAACACCATTCTACAGAAATCTCAACCAGACATGCTGAAAGGTTTGCAGGGTAAAGTACCGGGTGTAGATATCAGGAGCGGCCAGGGAACACCGGGTTCTGCTACCAGGATCCAGATAAGGGGTAACTCTTCTCTTAGTTTGGAAACACAACCACTGATAGTGGTGGATGGGGTTCCTTACAGCAATGACCAGGTATCTACCAGCAGCCAAACCTCAGGGGGTACTGCCTATGGTAGTGGTATTGCCAACCTTGATCCAAACGATATTGAAAGTTTTAGTGTACTGAAAGGTACAGCGGCTGCAGCTTTATATGGTTCAAGGGCATCTAGGGGGGTAGTATTAATTACAACTAAATCCGGTAGCGCAAAAAAAGGTGCAAAACCTTTGAATGTTAATTTCAAGAGTTCTTACTCTATCGAGAAAATTGCCAATTTGCCAACTTATCAAAATAGTTATGGTACAGGAGCACAATTCAGGTATTCTAACTCCAATGGATCATGGGGCCCAAGATTTGGCCAGGGTAATGTATACAGTGGTGGTGGAGATGTCATCAGGCCAAGCGCTTCTGGTATTGATTCTTTACCAGCCTGGCCAGAATATCTGGCAGCTTATCCTGAACTGTTTGCTGCCAATGGCTTGATGTCTTATGTTCCAAGACCTGATAATGTAAAAGATTTGTTTCGCACGGGTGGCGTGTATGAAAATTCTATCGGTGTTAATGGTGGTGATGCTACCAGTTCATTTGCTTTGACCGCTTCGAACCTGATACACAATGGCTATGTAGAAAATACAAGCTATGTAAAGAATAACGTAGGTCTTGGAGGGCAGACAAAGTATAAAGGCTTAACCATTGGTGGAAATTTTAGTTTTGCGAGGTCAAAACAAATCGGTGGATTCTTTGGTGAAAACCAGGTAGGTGGTGCAACGTCTCAATTTGCCCGCTCGTTGTTTTTAGGAAGGAACTGGGATTTGAGCCTTCCTTTCCAGGACGCATTGGGTAAACCTCTTATTCCAAACGGTGGTGCACAATTTGACAACCCACATTGGGCAGCAATCAATAATGTAGCTACTACAGTGGAAGAAAGAACAATTGCCGGTATCCGCCTTGGATACAAAGTGAATAACTGGGTGAGCATCGCTTACAATTTTGGTATTAATACCAGCAACCTTGCAAGAGATGAAATAACCCAGGAGTTTTCGAGGGCTGCCAACGGCCTGGGAAGAATTGTTCAGGACTATTTCAAAGCGCAGGAATTGAACTCTACGTTCATTGCTACATTTACTCCAAAAATTGGTGGAGATTTCAGTTTGGAAGCTCATTTGGGTAATGATATTAACCAAAGAACATCGAAGAGGCAAACTAACACAGGCCTTGACTTTGTAGTTCCTAAAATATACAACCTTGTTAATACCGCAACGCAAAGCTTTAATGCTGATAATATTTCAAGAAGAAGAATAGTAGGTATTTTTGCAGATGCAACGCTTGGGTATAAAAACTTCGCATTTATTACTGCTTCTGTGCGTAATGACCGTACTTCTACCTTGCCGTACGCAAACGCCAGTTACTATTATCCAGCACTTTCCGGATCATTAGTATTCACAGATGCGTTGAAGATCAAAACTAACTGGTTAGATTACGGCAAAATAAGGGCAGGATGGTCTAAAGTAGGTAACGACGCACCGCCTTTTAATGGGCAGGATGTGTTTTCAATTAATCAAAATTTCTTAGGTCAGCCAAGCACAAGCCTTGGATCACAAACTGTTGACCTGGCTTTAACACCAGAGTTCACCAAGGAAATTGAAGCTGGAATAGACCTGTCTTTATTCAAGCGCAGGGTTAATTTAGATTTCACAGTGTATAGTAAAACATCTACCAATCTTATTTACGCTATTGATGTACCGAGTACTACCGGCTTCACCAGCTTTTTTACTAATATTGGAGAAATCAGCAATAAAGGTGTTGAAATTGGCTTAACAGTAAGCCCGGTTGTTACCCGTAATTTTTCATGGGAAGTAAGGGGATCATTTACGAAGAATAAAAACATGGTAGAGAAACTGGTGGATGGCTTGGAAAGGGCTCCATTGGGTGGCGGTTTTGCTGATGGTATCCAGGCATACCTTGAACCAGGAATGCCTTATGGCTACCTAAGGGGTAACAGGGCATCAAGATCAGCAGAAGGACAATTATTAATTAATCCGGCCACAGGCATGATTATTGAAAGCCGTACACCGGGGATGATCGGTGATCCTAATCCTGATTTTAAATTGGGTATTAATAATACGATTACTTACAAGGGTTTTGTTTTATCCGGGTTATTTGATATGACCAAAGGGGGAGATATGTATTCTGTTACGGTTACTTCCTTATTGGGTAGAGGCGTTACAGAAGACACTAAAGACAGGGAAACCAACTGGGTTATACCTGGCGTGTATGGTAACACTGCTACAGAATTACCTATCAATGGTGCGGATGGCAAACCCATTCAAAACCAAACACGTATCACTACAAATGATCTTTATTTTTCACCAGGTGGTGTAAGCGGAACTTTTGCCATCAACGGATCGGACGAATTTAATATTTACGATGCTACTGTGTACCGGCTGAGGGAGATAACATTAGGTTATGATATTCCTAAAAAATTATCTACCAAATGGGGTATGTCTGCAGTAAGATTAAGTCTTAGTGGTCTTAATCTCTGGTACCTTGCACCCAATGTTCCCAAGCACACCCGCTTTGATCCTGAAGTAGGTTCTTATGGTTCATCTGCTGTTCAGGGATTTGAATTTTCTGCCGCACCTACAACAAGAAGGTTCGGGATCAATCTTAATGTAACATTTTAATTATTAACTTAATTTATCAGTTATGATACGAAATAAAAAAATACTATTTATTCTTGCAGCGGGCCTGATACTTTCCGGAACTGCCTGTAAGAAATACCTGGATGTTAACACGAATGTGAACCAGCCGATAGCAGTTCCTACCGGGACATTGCTTACCACGGTAGAAAGGAACCTCGGCGATAATCTTTCCTACGGCGGCCTATCGCTCCATTTGGCAGTGTATATGCACCAGATGAGCACCCGGGAAACTGCGAATCAGTATGGTGTAAGAGGTGCCACCATTGATGCAGAGTGGAGCACCTTCTTCGGTCAAATACTTCCTGATATTGATGTAATCATTAAACAGGCTACTGCTGAAGACAATATGATCTATGCAGGTATTGCCAAAGTATTAAGGGCTTATACTTTCAGCCAAATTATTGACGTTTGGGGCGACATTCCTTATTCTGAATACAATAAGTTTAAGGATGGTATTAAACAACCGGTATTTGACGATGATGCCACTATTTATCCTCAGTTACTGGCAATGCTGGATGAGGGTATAGCAGATATCCAAAGCACAACCGCAAAAAATCCATCTAAGCCTGCTGCCAATGATGTGATCTACAGGGGGTCAACTGTTAACTGGGTAAAAGCGGCTAACACTATCAAACTTAAATTGTACACACAATTAAGAAAAGTACAGAATGTTGGCCCGCAGGTAACTGCCCTGCTGGCTGCACCAGCTTCGTTGATCAGTTCAAATGCGGAAAGCTTCTTATTACCTTATGGTCCTTTAGGAGCTACAGATGACCGCAATCCGGGATTTGGTGATTATACTGCTACTCAAAGAAGCAACCATGTAAGCCCGTGGTTTTATGAAATACTGAAGGGTTACAATACTGGTATTTTAACAGGAGTGGCTGATCCACGTGTAAGGTACTATATTTATAACCAGATATCAGCAACGGCTGCAGCCCAAAACAATACCGAATATCGCGACGGGCCTTTTGTTTCCATCTACTTTGGTTCTACCGGTCCTTTCAGGGATGGTAACCAGCAAAACTCCATTAGTTTATTTGGTATTTATCCCGTGGGTGGCAGGTATGATGCCGGTGCCGGTGGTACAGCAGGTGCTGCAAGTGGAACCGGAGCCGCTCCTTACAGGTTTATCACTTATGCAGACAGGTTATACCTTGAGGCAGAGTTGATCAATGCAGGCGTAGCAACAGGGAATGAAAGATTGGTTTTTGATAGCGCCCTGAAAATTTCAATGTCACAGGTTGATTACGTTATCACTACTTATGTTAAGCCAACCCAAACAGTGCCGGTGCTGGCTACTACTGCGGCAGCCGCTACTTACAGGAATGCTGTTTTAGCGTTGTATGATGCAGCCACTCCTGAAAGGAAGCTGGAATACATTATGACTGAGAAATGGCTTGCAAGTGTGGGTTCATCTGTAGATCAATACACTGACTACCGCAGAACGGGTTACCCGGTGTTATTTGATCCCGGAAATCCTGTAATGGCGCCAAGTGGTCGTGTGCAACCTCCCGTTGATGGCAACCCATTTGTATCGCCACAGCAATCCGTACCCGTAGCACGGGGTTTAGGTTTTGCGGAGTCTTTACCATGGAGCCAGGCTGAATTAGATTTGAATGGCAATGCGCCTACCCAAAAGCAGCCGGATATTTATAAAATATTCTGGAAGCCATAAAGTCTATTAATCACTAAAAAATTATGACAATGAAAAAATATATGTATTACTTTCTTTTTGCTGTAACATTATTTACTGCATGTAAGAAGAATGACGGACCCATCACAGAAAATATCAACCTCGACAGGGTTGATGCACAACCACAGGTAACGAAAGACGGTGGCAGCCAGGCAATTGATGTGTTGAATCTTGGTACTTTCAGCGCCAATTTTAAAATTGGAATGTACACCACCGATGTACCTTCAAAAGTTGATATCGTTATCAGGAAAAATAACCAGAATTCTTCTGTAAAGGTTTTCCAGGCAGGCATTACCGCCTTCCCTGCAACATACACTATTACTGCTGCACAGTTGGCTGCACTTTTCGGTGTGCCTGTTGCGTTGAATGATACGTATGATATTAGTGTAGATATGTACGGCGCCTCCGGCACGAAGTATGAGGCTTACCCAATTATTCCGAATAACCCAAGTGTATTTGGTTACGGATCAGGTATAGCAGGTCAGCCCGGAGCAAGCCTGGCGATACAGTACAAAGCAATTTGTGCTTATAACCCCGCTATCTACGAGGGAAATTTTGTAGTGGTTACGGACGATTGGGCAGATTATTTTGCCGGAGATGTTATTGAATTAACCAGGATTGATGCGACCCATTTTTCTTTTACACATATTGCGGCGATCAACCCAGTTCCTATCATTGTAACTGTTAATCCGCTGGATAATGCTGCATCTATCACAAAACAATCCGTGGGCACACAATGGGCATATGGTGCTATCTATACTGCTCCTTTTGTTGCAACTGCAGGTTCTGCTTCCGCTAGTTTTGTGTCACCATGCGACCAGGAAGTAACGCTGAATATGCAATATGGTTTCAGTGGTGGTACTTTCTCAGGAACTTACCCGCTTGTTTTGGTGAAGCAATAATAATTCGCTTTAAGATAAATTAAAAGGCTGGTTCTATGAACCGGCCTTTTAATTTATAGGAACTAATCAATTTTGGGCATTGAGGATAGTTTGACCAGTTAATTTCCAATAGCCATGCCCAGGGATCCTTCTGCCCATAACTTTACATGACCTATTGTTAATAACCTGCCATTGTCGTAAAAGAAATTTCCTGTTCTTTTGTTGGAGTAAAATTTGCAAACAGCTTGAGGAAGATATTTATCCTTGTGACCTTACTTTTTTGTGTGCTTGTATCCCATGCACAATTTTTGATGGACATGCTTGACACTACCAAAGAGGCTGGTAAAGGTTTGCTCAACATCTACAAAAAATTCGATCACCTGCGGATCGGGGGTTATATACAACCACAGTTCCAGGTTGGCGGTACAGATGGGGCAAAGACTTTTGAAGGAGTTGATTTTGCAACTCATGTCAGTAACCGTTTTATACTCCGCCGGAGCAGGATCCGAATCGACTATCTTCATATAAATACTGCCAATGATCCAGGATTGCAGATTGTTTTTCAGTTTGATGCGAACGAAAGGGCTTTCACGGTAAGGGATGTATGGGGCAGGGTGTTTGAAAATCGTTTTAAGTTATTTTCATTTACCATTGGTATGTTTGCCCGGCCGTTTGGATACGAGGTTAATGTAAGCAGCAGCGACCGGGAATCTCCCGAAAGGGGGCGTATGAGCCAGATATTAATGAAAAGTGAGCGTGACCTTGGGGCAATGGTTTCTTTTGATGTAAGAAAACAAGCGCATCTTTTAAAGAATATAAAAATTGACGCAGGTTTTTTTAATGGCCAGGGTATCAATGCCGCCGGTGACTTTGATAACAAAAAAGATTTCATCGGCAGGATTTCCGTAAAGACAATACATTTTAATAACAGGGTAAGCATTACTGGCGGCGTATCCATGCTTCAGGGAGGGTTGCTTCAAAATACAAAATATGTTTACAGCACGGCCAGCAACAATGGGGTTAAGGGCGTTTTGCTGGATTCAACTGCAACCAACAAGGGGCATTTTTCGCCAAGAAAATACTATGGGGCCGACCTGCAGCTAAGGATCAAAAACAGGATTGGTTTTACCGAACTGAGGGCCGAGTATATTACAGGCGTACAGACTGGTACTGCCGGTAGTTCTGAAACACCTGCAGCATTGATGAATGGCCGGGATGGCTTTTTCAAAAGGAATTTTAATGGCGCATACTTTTATTTCGTGCAGCCTCTTTGTTCATGGCAGCATCAACTGGTAATTAAATATGATTGGTATGATCCTAATACAGAAGTGATGGGAAAAGAAATAGGGATAGCCAATGCCAACTTTTCTGCTGCAGACATCAAGCACAGTACCCTTAACATCGGGTATAATTATTTTATTTCTCCCACTGCTAAGTTGGGATTATTTTATGCCATCGTTAAAAATGAAAACACACTGCTGCCGGCATATACTGCTGATTTAAAGGACAATATTTTTACAGCCCGGGTACAATTCAGATTTTAATCCACCACATAACATTGTGGTAACACACCCATAACATTTCGGTAACCTTCCATTCACATTCTCATAACATGGGTGTAGTCTCTTTGCACAAATATTAATGCATGAGATTGTTTAAGGTATTTCTATTCATTTCCGTTTGTTTTGTTACCAATGTGGTACTATCGCAGGCTATACAGTTTTCGGGTAAAATATTCAATGGTAAAAACGAGCCGCTGCCAGCCGCCAGTATTTTAATTGATCCTTCTTCCAGGAGAATTATCACCGATGCCGAAGGCAAGTTTGTTGTGGCACTTGAGCCAGGCACTAAATACAGTTTCACCATCAGCAATGTTGGTTTTGAAACAAAAAAGGTAACTGATATTGAAGTGGGTAAAAGCCAGGATAATTTTTTAGATATTGTGATGGTGGAAAATTCCGGTACTAACCTGGAATCTGTTGTTATAAGATCTGCTCCCCGCCGCCAGGAAAATACCAATTCTTTACTCGCTTTCCAAAAAGGGAATACCGCTCTTTCCAGTGGGCTGGCAGCAGATTTCATCCGCCGCACACCGGATAAAAATACGGGTGAAGTTCTTCGCCGTGTGAGTGGCGCTTCTATCCAGGATAACAAGTTTGTAATCATCCGTGGATTAAGCGACCGGTATAATTCAGCATTCATCAACGGTGCGGCTTTACCCAGCAGCGAACCAGATAAAAAAGCCTTTTCATTCGATATTATCCCATCTTCCCTGATAGATAATATCATCATTAATAAAACAGCGACTCCTGATCTTACCGGTGAGTTTGCAGGTGGAATTGTACAGATTCAAACAAAAGATATTCCGGTATCCAACCAGTTGATGCTGGGTGCAAGCGTTGGTTTCAACAGTCAGTCGACTTTTAAAGATTTTACCAGCAATCCCCGCGGCTCAATGGATTACCTTGGTTTTAATGACCAGCGTGAACTTCCCGGGGCCTATCCACGTAAATACTTAGACTATTCCAGGCTTTCTGCTGCTGAGCGTGTGGCGGTTTCGCAATCTTTTAAAAGTGATGTTTATAAGGAAGAACAATCAAAAGCGGCTCCCATACAAACCTATAATCTTACCTGGGCCAATGTGAAGCGTTTTAAAAATGGCGCTGCAGTTGGGTCGGTGGTAGGCGTTACTTACCGGTACTCTAAATTGATTTTTGATGCATCCAAATCCTTGTACGAAAAAGGGAACAACGGCCAGGCCTTCTTTGACTACAGCGATCAGCAAAATAAGTATGCAGTTACCTGGGGTGGTATTGCCAACATTGCCTGGAGTTACAAGAAGCATAAAATTGCTTTCAAAAATTTATTCAACCAGTTACTGGAAGATAATTATTATACCCGTACCGGTATCAATACAGAAAATTTGCAGGATGTGCAGTTAAAATCTTCTGTACTCAATCAACGCAGCCTCTACTCGTCGCAGTTAGAAGGAACCCATCAGCTAACTTCCAGAAATATTAAAGTAACCTGGAACCTGAACTACGCACTCAATTCAAAGCAACAGCCCGACCTGAGGGTACAAACTTATGGTAAGTCGATCGGCATCAACGAACCTTTCCGGATCAACCTGAGAGGTAATAATACCAACCGGTTTACCAGTGAGTTAACAGACCATGTTTTTGGCTACAATGCTTCGATGGCTATACCTTTTGAAATCGCCAACCTGAAACAAACGGTAAAAATCGGCGGTGCTGCCACACTGCGGTTACGTGATTTTAAGGCCTTTATTTTTGGATATACAGAACCAAGCGACCAGTCGTTGCTTACACTACCATACGACCAGATTTTTCAAACACAAAATATCCGGGAAAATGGATTCCTGCTGTCAACAGATCTTCAAAATGCACAGGATAAATATTATGGAGCGTCGGCACTGTCGGCAGGATATATCATGTTCGACAACAAATTGTCTGAAAAAATCCGCCTGGTGTGGGGTACAAGGTTTGAATATTTTGAACAGATGCTGAAATCAAATATCCAGGGTACGGATAAGGCACAGGTGATTGACACTGAAAAATTTGATGTGCTTCCTTCCTTTAATTTAACCTTCAGCCCAACACCCAAAACGAATATCCGTATCGCAGGTTCTAAAACCGTGGCAAGGCCCGAATTCAGGGAGATTGCACCATTTACCTTTTTTGACTTTGAACAAATTGCATCTACCGCCGGAAATCCAGCTCTTCAACGCAGCAGCATATTGAATGCAGATCTAAGATATGAATGGTATCCCAAGGCAGGAGAGGTCATCTCCCTTGGCACGTTCTTTAAGCACTTTACAGATCCTATTGAATTGAGGTTAAACAGTGCCAGTGTGGCAACCAGGAGGCAATACCAGTTTCAAAATGCAGAAAAGGCCACTTTGTATGGATTGGAAGCAGAGTATAGAAAAAGCCTTTCATTTTTATCTACCAGCGCAGCCTGGTTAGAGAACCTGTATTTTAATGGCAATGCTTCGGTAATCTTTTCAAAAGTTACACTGGGCAATACAGATGCTTCCGGAAATAAATTGCCTGCCACTACACGTCCCCTGCAGGGCCAATCGCCTTACCTCATCAATGCAGGATTTCAATATGATGGTAAAAAAGGTACCAACCTGTCTCTTCTTTACAACCGGATTGGAGAACGGTTGGCATTGGTGGGAAATGATGATTTTGGTGATATCTATGAAAAACCGAGAGACCTGGTAGATTTCCAGGTAAGCCAGAAAGTATGGAATAATAAAGGAGAGGTAAGGCTTACCATCAGCGATATTTTTAATCAGCCTTTTGCCACTTACGAAAACCGGGATGGTAAACGATCCTACAATGCTGCTGATGATAGATATTTCAGCAGGTATAAGCCCGGAACCACCTTCACTATCGGCTTCAACTATAATTTTGATTTTAAATAAACAATAACCGCATCAAAAAAAATAAATAACACAAACAACAGTTTTATGAAAAAAACATTCGCTCTCCTGGCCCTTATTTCTGCAGCAATCACCGGCTGTTTAAAAGTAGAGATTGACGACTCCGTGGTAAACAACGGTGGTGGAAATACAAGCCTGGGCACGCTGCAGGAAAGGATCATCGCAAGCAAAACAATTAATGGTGTGGTAAATGAAGTGGTGGAGCTTCCCAAAGGGAAATATACGTTGAAGGGCTATGTATTTATCAACAACAGGGCAACATTGCGTTTTGCCGCAGGTTCCATTATAGTGAGTGATACTATTCAAAAAGGAGCATTGATAGTAGAAAGAAATTCGCGCCTGTTTGCAGACGGCACCGCAGCAGAGCCGATTGTTTTTACTTCCGGAAAAGCGCCTGGTCAACGTAAACCGGGCGACTGGGGCGGTATTGTATTGTTAGGCAATGCACCTACCAACCGCAGCACCACGCCGATTATTGAAGGTGGTATTAACAGTGAATACGGTGGGAGTGTAGTTGCAGATAACAGCGGTATTTTAAGGTATGTTCGCATTGAGTATGCCGGGATTGCTGCTGACCCGAACTCAGAAATCAACGGGCTTACCTGTGGTGGTGTTGGTAGTGGTACGATATTGGAAAATATCCAGGTATCCTATGGCAACGATGATGCATATGAGTTTTTTGGCGGTACCGTAAATGCTAAAAATATTATTGCCTTTGCAACTGCCGATGATGATTTTGATTTTGACTTTGGTTATACCGGTCGTCTTCAATTTGGTATCTCACTGCGTGATCCATTATTTATAGATGGCGGCGATGCAGGTAACGGTATTGAGTGCGACAATGATGGAACGGGTACGGTGGCTTCTCCCCGTACCCGTCCACAGCTGAGTAACTTTACTTTCTGCGGTCCTAATGGTGCCGCTGGTACCCTGGCAAACCATAACTTTAATACCCGCTGGCGCAGGTCTACCCATTTTGTTTTGCGTAACTCTATTTTAATGGGATATCAAAAAGGTGGTTTTCAGTTGGAAAGTGATTCCACTGCACAGTCTTACCTGGATGGACGTTCGAGGTTTCGTCATAACCTCGTAAATGCAATTACAGAGCCTTACAAATCGGGTTCTTCTTTAATAACGGCTGCCGCCATGCAAACAAAAGCAGAAGGGGCTGATAGTTGTAAAACCTATCCGGCTGCTGTGGATATTATGCTTGAAAATCCGTTTAATTTGGCTGCTCCTAATTTTACCCCAAAAGCAGGCAGCCCGGCAATTGCCGCTGATGCAGCCAGTTTCTTTGGTTTAAGTGGATTCACCACTACCACTTATGTTGGAGCAGTGGGTAATGCAACCAACTGGCTTACCGGTTGGACAAGTTTTACACCACAATCAAATGTTTATTAATAAAGCATTTTAATAAATTTTATAAAGCCACTTACTTTGTAAGTGGTTTTATAATTTTACCAATATGATGACGGTAAAAAAAATAATGTTCCTTGCAGTTGTTGTGATAAGCGTTGCATCGTGCGATTCCCGCCCGAATACATCGGTACCGAAGCAACCGGCTGAGAAACCTGTTGTAAAGGGAATAGATTTAGATGAACGTATAAACAGTACAGACAGCGTTGTAGTCGTTTTTTATGACGATCCTTATACTGCAGACTCATCGAAATATACCAGGTTTTATAAACAGTATGGAACCACTTCCGGTACTGAAATTATCCGGCCATTATTAAATAACCTGGAATTGCCTTTTACAAAACTGGAAAAGGTAAAAGCCTGCCGTAGTGAGGGTAAGTTGTGGCTGTATGCAAAAGGAAAAATTTTTCAAACCATTTATTTTACTTTCACCAAATCATCCTGTGCGTTTATTTATTTAATAAAAGACGGTTTCTTTTTTTACATGGATATTCAGCAATCTTTTTCCGATCAGTTACGGGCTATACAAAAGCTGGTGAAAGCACCTGCCACCATGTAATATCAGCTTGCATTTCATTCCTGCGCCGGCTGGTACACGTAAACAATTTCATAAGCGGTATTTTTTAAAGCAGGTAAAATTTTGCCCAGTTCCAGGTCTTCTTTTTGCGGCGTTGGTTCCGCAACGGTATACTTTTCTCCTTTGTAAATAATGGGTTTGCCGACTGGCTTTTTAAGTTTTACGGCGATGGTAATATGTGTTGGATATGATAAAACAATCATAGGCAGATTGTAAATTTCTTTTACCAGGTAAAAGAATAAAGCAACCCTGTCTTCACAATCACTTGACTTATACAAAAGGGTTTGCTCAGGCGTTAACCTTTTTTCCCTGCCAAAGTTGTTGGTATCTGTTTCAAATAAAAAAGCATACCGGGTAAACCGCATTAAGAAATCAACGCCTTTTTTAACCGACATTTTATGGAGGTGTTTTTTCAGTGAAGGGATCAGCGACAGGTAGGTTTGCCTGCTTAACGGGATATTAAAGTACGATTCAAAATCAACAGCCGGGTAATTGGCAAATATCTGCTGAATGCTGGGGTTTAATTTTACAGTGAAATGGTTGATACTTTCGTAATAATTAAACTCCAGTTCTTTTTCAACATATGCATTGTCTTTCCCCTCTGGTATCTGGGTTACTTTATAAGAAAATGCTTTACCGGAACCTTCTTCTCCGGCAGCCACTTCCCCGTATTTTTCAGGCTGTATCTCAAAATAATTATAATCATGATAATTGAGGCATACGTACTGCTTGCCATTTTTATAATAATAGGGGATGTTGAAAATAGATTCATTTGTTTGAGCATAAAAAAGTAAACGCCCCTTAACCGTTTTTAGTGTTGCATTATAGCCGGACATGGTTAATAGAAACCATTTACATACCGTATAGCGTTCGTAATTATTTTGTTTGGGGCTAATCTGCTGTGCCGTTTTCCTGATAAGCTGGTAATACAGCCAGTCATCAAGCTGTTGCTTTTTTTTGTACGCCAGCAACGAATTTACCATTGGTACAAAGGCCGCCGTATTGAAATACGCAATGTATTTTTGTACTGATTCGGCCGTAACAGGTGTTGCCAGGCTGATGCTGTCGGGCATAATAATCGGCAGCGTTACTGCATCTCCGTAGAAGTCAAACGATACAGAATCCGTCTGCCACTGGCAATATGCTGTACGGGGATACAACATAAAAAAGGCAACGACCAGCAATAATATGGCAGGCATTCTTTTCAAGATTGGCATTTACTAATAAAATTACTTAAATCCCCAGAACATAAACAGTAACAACTCATAACGTTTCGGTAATGTACCGTTAATATCCCGGTAACAATGGACAACTATTTTGCAGTTTCAAATATTGAAGAAAAAGTACGCAGAAAAACATTCCAAACAAGTTCCTTAAGCAAATAGCAAATTCTCATGCTTGTACCACCCGATATTCCTGTCGGGTGGTTTGTTTTTTGAAGCCGGGCTATATGGCCTTTCGTTATCTTTAATTCATGAAGCATTTTTTTGTAATCATGGTGGCGGTAATTTTTTTATCAGCCTGTAATAAAGCCGGTAAGCAATTAGAAGATAAAATCACCAACTCCGATAGTGTAGCCATCAATTATTTCAAGGGCGATGGCACAATGGATACCGTGGTGGCAGTAAGGATTGTGAGGGATAGAAAAGTAATTGAACAATTAACCGGCTTTATTTCCAATGGCAGCAAACATCAAATGAAGCATTGCGGCCTTGACGGATCCCTTCATTTTTTTAAGATGAACCGGGTAGTGCAGGATATAGATTTCAGGATGGTGGATGAATGCAGCCAGTTTTCTTTTATGTTGCTGGGCCAGTACCATGCTGCCGGACTTGATGGGGATGCAAAAAAATTGTTGCTTTACCTGATGCAGTAGCCGGGAAATGTAAGTTTTGAATGATTAAACAGTATCCAGGACCAGGGAACTAAAGAGTAATGTTATTTTTGTGAAACAATAAACAAGAGCAGCACCTAAGGGCTGCCATCCTTTATTAGTGAATTGAATCTTCAAAGTCTGACGACCCTTTTTACCCAGGTGGATGAAGAATTATGTAATGTTGTTTCTTTCCTCACTTCGCTAACCTGAGTTTTGTTAATTTTGAAAAATTAATAGGTGCAATGAGTATTTTATTTAACAGGCTGAAGCAACATGCATTTTTCTTTTATGCTTATCTTATTGTGTTAATAGCGGGAAGCCTTTTATTACTGCTTAATGGTAAAACAAACAGTTTTTTATTACTGAATGAATATCACCTTACCCCAATCGATTATTTTTTTATCAGCTATACGTATTTGGGTGATGGCCTTTTTGCTTTGCTGCTGGTGGTCATCTTTTTTTTTATTTTAAAAAAAAGAAAACTGGCGGTGGTATTATTGATTGCCTACTTATCCACTGGAATAATAGCGCAGATAATAAAGCCAATTGTACATTCCCTGCGACCGGAAACCTACTTTTTCCCGGAACGAATGCCATTTTTTATTGATGAGATCATACATGCAGGAGATAACAGTTTTCCTTCCGGGCATACTGTTACCGCCTTCGCAGTAGCTGCTGTGCTGGCATTATACAGCAGTAACAGGTGGCATCATTTTTTGCTGTTATTATCAGCAGTAATGGTAGGGTATTCGAGAGTGTATTTATCGCAGCATTTTTTTCTAGACGTTCTGGCAGGATCTGTCATTGGCGTATTGGGAGCTATTTTATGTGTACACTTTAGTCGCAATATGAACGAGAACAAATTGTTGTTTGGGAAAGAACGAACGGCTTACAAAGAGCGGTTGACCCATAACCCCGAATAAATGAAGATGGGTAATTTTTTTAAGTCAGGCTTGTAAGATCAACTTTGTGTGTACCCCTGCAAAAAGGAATGCCCATTTATTAATAGTTTAGCAATTAAGTCGTGATAAAGTCATTCAGTAATCTATGTTTAGAGGGTTTAGAAGTTTAGACGAAGACCTAAATAACAACCCATTAATAAACAGGTATTAAACCGCCTACCTGAAATCGAAATATAGCGTGCCGGATAATTTTGAACCAGTTGGGGAAATTTTTTTTGCCTTTGTGGGCTAAGCAAACCCGCTTGTTGAAACTTGGTGCCGACAGCAGAAATACTATGCATATATCCAATAGTACCAAGGCGGTTAACCCAGTTATTGGTGAGCGTTAGACCGATATTTTAAACACTATAGTCAATGTAGTACAGCATTTGTGTTGTAAACACCTAATCCTGCAAACAATAATTTAAAAACACCTAAACTGCAAGGCTCAGCAGCAACACCCCGATCAATCCCATCACCGATACAATTGTTTCCATCAGCGACCAGGATAAGAAGGTATCTTTCAATGACAGGTTAAAATATTCCTTAAACATCCAGAAGCCGGTATCATTTACGTGCGAAAAAAAGATGCTCCCGGAGCCGATGGCAAGTATCATCAGGTTGGGATTTACATTGAGCGTGGACAGCATGGGAGCAACAATGCCGGCAGTAGTTAATCCTGCCACCGTTGCGGAACCCAGGCAAAGCCGGATGACCACAGCAATGAGCCAGCCCAATGCCAATGGGTGAATGTTTAAATATTTGAAATAGGCTGCGATAGCAACACTGGCGTTGCTGTCTATCAGAATCTGTTTCAATGCTCCCGATGCCCCGATAATTAAAATGATCATTGCGATGTCTTTTATACCATTTTCGTAGACAGGCATAATTTGTTTGATACTTTTCCCCTGCCGGATACCCAAAGTATAGGTCACGATTAGTAATGCGATCGTCATTAATACAGCAGGCTCATTTAAGAAGCTGATCCATTGGAGAAAACCTGACTGGCCGGCAAACATAAAAGATAGCAATGTGGTGGCAGCCAGTAAAAAAACCGGCAGCATGGCAGAAAACAAACTATTAAAAAATCCCGGGAGCGGATGTTCAAAAACTTTTTTACTTGCTATCAAGGGTGCTCCTTCGCTGCGTATTTGTTTCAATGTCTTTGAAAAAATGGGCCCGGCCAGGATGATAGAAGGAATGGCCACTAACATGCCATAGAAAAAAGTTTTGCCCATGCTGGCCCCAAACGTAACCACCAACGAAGCAGGGGAGGGATGTGGTGGCAAAAAGCTGTGCGCTACCGAAAGAGAAGCGAGCATAGGAATGGCAACATATACGGCAGGTAATTTGTACTGGTACACCAAACTAAAAATGATTGGTATCACTAAAACAAAACCAACATTATAAAACAACGGGATACCAATGATTAACCCGGTTGCCATCAAACCCCATTGCAAATATTTTTCTCCGCAAATCGCCATGATCTTATCTGCAATTACTTTTGCTGCACCACTTTCTGCTACCAATTTTCCGATCATTGCGCCGGCAGATAATATAATGAGAATAGAACCCAGCATATCGCCAATGCCTTTCTGCAGCGATTTTGCAATAACTGTCAAAGGCATACCCAATAAAAATCCAGCCAGTATGGATACAAGTATCAATGCAATAAACGGGCTTACCTTAAACTGTGCAGTCAGCAGAATCAATACCCCTACAACAAGCAATAATATCAGCAGCAGTGACATGTAGTTTATCTATAAATGACTTTAATAAAAAGACCTTCAATGCAATTTACCAAACTTAGCAAGTTTATAATGAAACGGGTGTTATGTTAATTGACGTGACGGTTGATTCGTGAATGGTGAATGGTGAATGGTCAAATGTGAATGATTGACCATTCACCATTCAATATCGTTTATTTAAGCGTTTCTATATATTTTACTTTCTTACCTGCTGCATCATATAAACTTTCTATTAAGAGAAGCAAAGCATTTGCCTCATTAGCAGGCGGGCTGCGTAACTGGAACGCCGCAGTTTTTGCTTCTTTCAAAAAATAGGCTTCGCATTTTTTTGAATGTTGCCTTCGGCAAGACCGAACCAAAAAATACGGCTCCCAACCTTAGGTCGGGACTGGTAAGAGTGGCCGCATTAGAATGCAAGTGTAAAATTTAATGTAAAATTTCTTAAGTAAACGGAATTGATTCACCATTCACCATCCAGGATTAATCTAACGCCAGCTATCCCCATCATACGCATTTTATTCCGGAAGAAATTACAACTCCTTTTTTTTCAATAACTCCACTGCATGATCAACTGCCCTTGCGGTAAGTGCCATATATGTCAGCGATGGATTTTGTATGGAAGTGGATGTCATACAGGCACCATCCGTTACAAATACATTTGGGCAGGCGTGCAACTGGTTCCATGCATTTAATAAAGATGTTTTCGGATCCTTACCCATTCTTACACCACCCATTTCATGTATATCCAGGCCCGGAGCCTGTTTGCTGTCGGTTACCTTGATATTTGTAAAGCCTGCTTTTTCAAACATTTCGGTGTACTACTCTATAAAATCTTTGATTATCTTTTCATCATTGTCATCATACGCCACATTAAAGTTGATCAGTGGCATACCCCATTCATCTTTTTTATCCACGTTCAGGTTTAAATAGTTGATTGCTTTCGGAATCGTTTCTCCCATACATTGCGACCCCACATTCCATGCACCTAAAGGACCAGCAGTATCCAACAGTTTATTTATCAGCTCTTCTCCAAACAATCCATCGCTGTTGCTACCGCCACTATACCTGCCTGCACGATGCTTCAAATCCTTAATAGATATCCTGCCTTTCACATCATCATTTTTTCTTTAATCAACAATAACCCACCGCTCTACTATTAAAAATATAATTCAAAATTTTTGAACGCTTGCGTTTAAGCCCCTTTAGGGGGTAAGGGGTACACAACCCTTAAATACAGGCCCCGGCACCATCTTATATTTCTTAATATCCGTCATGTATTGTTGAGAAGAAGTAAAACTTTGCAGGGTATAGCGTTTTACAGTGCCGTAAAAATTCAATACGGTTTCGGGTATTGCGGTTTTATTTTCAATATCCCTCAGCAGCGACTTTTTTTGTTGAGGGGTATAGCCCGTAAAAATTTGTCCAAATTTATCGTGGCTTAATTTATCAAAAGCTGTTAACCCGGCTGCGAATTGCTGCTGGTCTTCCGAGGCAGTGCAATCATCCACCATTGGTAACACAAACTCATGCGCCTTTAGATCACCGGCTCCGATAAAGTTGTTTGTTTTGGGAATGATCGTTTCACAAAGTGCTGCCAGCATTTTTTCCTGCGAACGGGTAAGGGAAATGTTTTTTAATGGGATGGAACTTTTTTCATCCTCCATACAGGATGGTAAAAAAGCGGCTCCTGCAGAAAAGATGATCACATTGCGTAAGGCGGTTCTTCTGTTCATTATGGCGGCAATTAACTTGCACATAAATATACCATAATACCGGTGATGTATATTGCCGCCGGGAAGTTTTAAATATATAAAGGAAAGGAATCAGATAAAAAAGTACCAGTTTTATTTTTAACTGCTGAAGGCATTTACCAGCATTATATCTCTGCTGCATCATACACAATAACCTTGTTCCACAGGTGACCGTAGTTTTTTATAAAAGCGTGGTGGATGGGATGGTCCTGGTACACTTTCTGTCCTGCAGCATCATCAAAAAACATCAGTTCAGATACGCCCCAACTGGTATCTACCACATCTCTTTTTTCTGTACTGGCCAGTACACCCACATGCAGCTTACGGATGGATTCAATTTTTGTTAATGTTTTTACACCTTCCACCAATTTATCCCTGTCTTCAACAGAGTCAGCATTTTTTAACCAGAAAAATACATGGTGTACCAATTGTTTTTTATCTTCTGCGGCTTTTAATGGCAAAGCTGCAGCGGCTGTGCCGGCAGTAATAGCGGCTGCAGTTGTCAAAAATTTTCTTCTTATAATCGGTTTCATACTTGTTGATTAAGGAATAAAAATACAATAACGATCATATTTATCAACGGGAAATCCTTTGAAAAAGTTAACAGGTACAAGTAACCAGGAATCCGCCCCAAAGGGTACCTTCTCTTATTTCGAAATTTTGAAACGTAGTACAACCGGATGGTATCCGTTGGTAGTTGGCCCTGTAAGCAACAGACTTTTTTGTGTTGGAACGATTTGCCTGGGAATTGCTGCTGGTGGATAACAATACACCTGTTGCCATGGGTAAAGCTGTGAATAATTTCTCCATTTTGCGAAGTTTTGTATTGAAGAACCGGGCAGTATGGAAGTGCTTATTTTATAAAAGCTGATTATTTTCCTGCAGTAGCTTTTAATTGTACGGTAGGTTTAAAAAATATAATGTCTAAAAAATGTGATGAAAGTTGTAGTGAAGGAATACTGTGGGCAGCATATTTAAGCAGGCTGGTTTTTAAGCCAGCCGCTTAAAATTATTTCATTCAGTAACCTATTTGTTGCCGGTGCTTCCTGCGGTATAAAAGCCAGTCAATGATTAAGTTTTCTTCACCTGGTGCCGGGTCACCTTTTCGTCTTTATACAGCATGAAAATGCTGCCTTCATTTTTGATGCCGTAGATGTAGCCTTTCTTAAATTCATAGCGGCCAATTTCTTTTCCACTGGGCAGATCCACCGCTATCATTTCATCTTCAGTAGCGATGTAGTACAAGTCGTCTCCATATTCGTTCGATGAATTCATCTCAACATCTTTGGCAGCAAGTGAATATTGGATGGCCCCTTTTGAATTATAGGCAGCAAGCCCATCTTCGCCCAGTACCAGAATATGTTTGCCGGAACTAAAAATGTATTGGGCTTTTCCTGCTTTTGCATCTTTTAGTTTTACTGTAAACCCTTTATCGCCGGAGGCAGGATCAATAGAATACAAACTTGTTTCGTCTGCTGCCAGCAGCGTATTATCAGTAACGATCATATTGGTAATGCGGTCATCAAATTTTTCGGTTTCCCATTTCAGTTTGCCGGTTGCTGCATCAAAACCTTTTAAGCCAAAAGGACCCTGCCATTTCCATTTACTAAAACTTCCGCTATTGTCTTCTCCCTGCAGGTTTATAAAGCCGCCGATTTGTGCTACCAGTACACCATTGATCAATGAAATTTGCGGGATGATTACTTTGCGACCGTCGATGGGTGTTTCCCAAAGCAACTTGCCTGTTTCAATTTCATATTTCTTCAATGATTTATCACGGCCTTTTTCAAAGCTGGCAAGATAGATATGGTCTTTTGTGAAAAGTGGATCGGCCACCGCATTGTACATTTGTGATGAGCCACCCAGCCCGCGGTTGAGGGAAAGATCAAACTCCACCTCCCACAATTTGTTGCCATTGCTAAGATCAAATGCCTGCAGGCCGTTCATGATGATATATGCTTTGTCTCCTCTTACCAACAGGTCTACCAGCACATTACCTGAGCCGATCCCTTTATTCATGCCCACAGTTGCCCAGTCAAATATGGAAAAGCTTTTTCCGGCCAATTTTTTAATTTCCACCATCCCTTTTATAATGGTATTCCATTTTTGTTTGTAGGTACTGAGGTCAATGCAGATCAAATCGTTTTTAAAACCTGATCCAATGGCTTTCAATGAATTTAACTGGTAGGCAAACAGCAGGAGCTGGTTGGTGGAACGCATATAAACATAGCGGCCAATCGAACCTTTGATTCCCTCTACAGATCCTTTTTCCTGTCCCGTTTTTTCATCAATGAATGTGAGTCCTTTTTTCTGTACCACCACGTAGCAACCGGCTTCCGGGATAAAAATAAGGTTACCCAGGTTAATGCCATTGAACTGGTCATTGCTCCATAATTTGGTGCCTGTTTTTAAATCCACACAAAAAAGCTCATCATTACCTCTTTGCTTGCTGATGAACAATAATGCCTGGCTTGCCTCCATGATCTGTTGTGAACCCGCTTCCTTTACACCCGCTATTTCCATAAATGTTTTCTTCCATAGCGGCCTTCCATCTCCACCGTTCAATACACTCACTTCTTTTTTTGTAGTACCAATTACAAACTTTCCATCATCGGTAGAGAAGCGCCAGTAGTCCGCATCATTTTCAAATTTCGTATCCCAGGTTACCGGGAAATTTGCCTGGGCAAAAATTGATGATGCCATAAACATCATCAGAACGGTTGCAGTTAAACTTTTGTACATAAAAAAGGTTTTGACAAAAGAAGCTAACTGCCTCAATAAAAAAAATGTGAAAAAAGTAGTAGGAGAAAAAAATGATGTTTAGCGCAGACCGGCTTTTCTAAGTGCTTCCAGCTTATTGGTGGCGTGCAATTTTTCGTAAATATTGCGGATATGTGTCCTTACTGTTTCGATGGAGATAAATAATTTTTCGGCAATTTCTTTGTAACTGAATCCTTTGGAAAGCCATTGCAGTACTTCCCTTTCCCGGTCGGATAAATTTTCCCTGGCATCGGTATAAACAATTTCCTGCTGAAATGCACCCACCACTTTCCGTGCAATCTGGCTGCTCATAGGGCTGCCCCCACGGCGCAGGTCATGCAGTGATTCAATCAATTTGGCTGCCGGGGTATTTTTAAGTATATAACCGGAAGCACCGGCCTTCAATGCTTTGAACACATTGTCGGTATCTTCAAAAGAACTCAATACCATGAACTGAATATCGGGCCGCAGTGGTTTTAGCCATGCAGTAAAATCAATACCGGAACGGCCGGGGAGCTGGATATCTGTCAGTACCAATTCAACAGATTCCCCCAGGCCATTTTCAAAATAAAGCATCGCCTCTTCCGTGTTGGCAAAACTTGCCAACAGGTTAAATTCACCGGAGCCGCTAATAAGCGCTGCCAGGTAGTTGCGTATCTTCTCATCATCTTCCAATATTATCAATGGTATCATAATATAATAAAGATAATCATTGCATCACTGCATTTAATGTGATATAAGTAGTAGAGATTTCTTTGGCGGGTAACAGTTTACCATGATAGTATTTAAGGAAAGACTCCGAATAAAGATTACATTACCATTTTAATACCTCTTTTACCATGAGATTAGTTTGCCTTACGCTGCTGTTTGCGGTGTGTAGCCTGCATGTGTTAGCACAAACCAGCAGCACACTGTTAGCCACCGCAGTAGAATTATACCAGAAAGGAGAGTATGAAGCATCTTTGCCGATTTTTGAAAAATGTCTTGCAACAGCCAAACAATCTAACGACAGCAGCTTGCAGGTAGTGTTATATGATCATATCGGCCATGTGTATTCACAAACAGGCAAAGCTGCAGAAGCACTTCAGTTTTACCAGTGTTCAGCCATCATAGCCGAAGAAACTGGCAACAAAACAGCCTCAGCCCGCTCCCTGATAAATATCGGCGCTTTGTATGAAGAGCAGAAAGATTTTGTAAAAGCGTTGGAATATTATACCCGTGCAGAACTAACCGGATCATTGATCCGAGATTCATCTATAATAGCCGATTGTGCCAATAACAAGGGCGTGGTATATGAGCAGTACCTGAAAAAATACCCGGCGGCCATCAAAGAATACGATAAGGCATTAGCCATTTATACAAAACTGAACGACCAGCCCCACCTGGCAATGACATATAACAACCTTGGCATTGTATATAAGTACCAGGGCAATTATGCAAAGGCAATTGAATACTACAAAAAGTCCATGGGGATTGGTGAAAGTACCGGTAATCAGTTTTTAATCGCAGCCAATATGACCAATATCGGTAACGTGTATGCTAAGCTGAAGGACTACAGGAAAGCAATAACTTTTAATGAGGGCGGGCTGAAGATAGCACTCAGGATAAAGGCGATGAATGTGGTAGTGGAAGCTACCGGCAGTATTGCTGAAGATTATGCCGGGATGAAGGATTATAAGAAGGCATTTGAGTGGCAACAGCGATTTTCGCAGTACAGCGACAGCCTGTTTAATGCTGAGCGGCTGCAGCAGATAGGTGAACTGGAGGGGAAGTATGAGACCGCAAAAAAGGAAAAAGAGATCACCCAGTTAAAAGACCGGCAATTGACCAATGAACTGAACATTTCTAATCAAAAAATATTATTGCAGAAAAGAAATTACCAGTTTGCCGGCATTGGGGCTGTTATTTTATTGATGGGTGTAATAGGTTTTTTACTGTATAACCGCCAACAGTTAAAACAAAAGCAACAGCGGGGAACCGCCATACTACAGGCAGAAAACAAAGAACGTAAGCGGATCAGCAGGGAGATGCATGATGATATCGGTGCCGGCCTTACACAAATTACTTTAATGAGTGAACATGCCAGGGTACATGACCGACCCACCTATGCAGGCGACCTGGCCGCCATTGCCAGCACCAGCAGGAAACTGGTAAGCAATATGAGTGAGATCGTATGGAGCCTCAATCCGGAGAATAATACCCTTGACCTGCTGTTTGCTTACCTGAGGGAACAGTTGAATAACTTATTGGAATATTCCGGTATTGACTATGCAATTGAATTTCCTGAGATAGCCACACCCGTTATGCTTAGCAACGAACAAAAAAGAAACATCCTGATGGCCACAAAGGAAATTGTACACAACGCAGTAAAATACAGCAGGGCAAAAAATATTTCTGTTAAGGCAGCTTTACAAAACGGCGTCTTACAATTTCAAATAGAAGATGATGGATGCGGTTTTGATACCTCCGCCATTTTTTCCGGTAATGGAATGAAACATATTAAACAAAGGATACAGGAATTGGGAGGGACACTTCACATCGGGTCAACTGCAGGAGAAAGCACATCATTTTGTTATAGTTTTCCAATTGGATAAATACCTTATGGAACTTTGAACCTTGTGAATCCGTTTTGGAAAAAAAATGTATGCGCTGCTTTATCCTCCTTTTTTACACAGCAATCACAATAACTGCTTTTGCCTGGCTTTTAAAAAATGAACCTACGGGAGCGTCTGCGCTTACTACAAAAAATAAGAAAACAAGTTTACCTGCAGCACATTCAACCGACCTGCTGCGTATACAGCAGCATAGTTCAGCGATAAAAAAATATGCCGCCTTCAGGCATTACAATACTCACTACTGTTTTTTGGTGGATATGAAGCAGCACTCAGGTTCCAACCGGTTTTTTGTATATGATTTAATGAAGGATGCGGTTGTAAAGCAAGGTTTGGTAGCCCATGGATATGGAGGCAGTAACGGCAGCGACATTCACTTTTCTAACCTGCCCGGAAGCAACTGTACTTCCGTAGGTAAGTATAAAATTGGTAAATCTTATTATGGCCGTTTTGGATTGGCGTATAAGTTGTATGGATTAGATGCCAGCAACAGCAATGCTTTTAACCGGTATGTGGTATTACATGCACACGAATGTGTGCCGGATGCAGCCGTTTTTCCGCAGCAGATCTGTATGAGCCAGGGTTGCCCCACTGTGTCGCCGGTATTGCTTGCTTCACTAAAAGGTTATTTGGATAAAGCCGGTCAGCCGGTGTTATTGTGGATTTTCCAGTAAAGGCTTCTTCCAGGTTTGTGCCCTTAAGAAAGTGAGTGAACGCCACAACCATTTAAAGGGCCCACAGTAGTACCGCTTCATCCACCAGCCGCTAAAGGAAACCTGGAAAATAAACAGTACAATGCCAATAATAAATGCAGTGCTGTTACCGATCACATCCAGCAGGTTGAGGCCATAACCATAAAAAATCAGTACCCCAAAAATAGTTTGTGCGAGGTAGGTGGTCAGTCCCATTCTTCCCAGCGGTGCTAAACCGCCAAGTTTTTTTTGCCAGGCTGCTTTTTGAAACAATAAAATAAAACATCCTGTATTTACCATACTTAACGCAGGACTGAAAGCATCACCTAAAAAGGAAATCAGCAAACTGACCAGGCCATTGGTTTGAAAAAGTTGATCTCCAAAAACGGCATACAGCATTATGCAGAAAATACTAACGGCCAACGAAATCCAAACCCACTTTTTTATGCCCTTACTATGTTGCCGGAGGTTTTCAAAAATTTGTCTTTTTGCCACGTACAATCCTAAAATAAAGAGGCCCATGGTAACAAATAATCTCCCCGAAAAAATTTGAAACCCGAATTTATTCTGGAATTCTTTTGTAATATTTTTTTTAATGATGCTGGTGTAATCTCCCGCTTTCACCATAGTAAAATAAACTGTGGCATCGTCCTGCATTTTTTTAAAATCAAAACCTTCCGGCATGCCGGGCAACAGTGGTTGAGCTGCAACAGGCTTATCGAGGCTTTTTACATAATCCACCGTTTTAAAAATAAATCCGGGCATGTTCAATATAAAAAAGAATGCCCAGCATAACAATGCCCTGTTACCAGCTTTATAAAACAGCAACAGCAAAAACCCAAGCACCGCATAAATGGTAAGGATATCGCCCCGGTAGTGCATGTGGTTTAAAAACCCGATCAGGAAGAGGATAACTAAGCGCCAGGCAAACCTGCCTAAAAATGGCTGGCCTTTTTCTTTAGCATTCAGCAATTGTATGCCAAAACTTAGTCCAAAAAGGAAAGAGAAAATGGTGTAAAATTTCCCAAAGATGAATATATCGTGAAACATTTGCAGTGCCCGGTCAAAACTATTCTTGATGGCGATATTGTCGTGCCCCGGTGGTGTCATGCCGGCATAATACTGGTTGTTCATGTGAGCCAGTACAATCCCAAATAATGCAAAACCCCTTAACCCATCCAGGATATCAATTCGTTTTTTTTCAATGGCACCTATATTCATTCAGTAAATATTAAAATATAAAATCATGCACATAAGTACAACTTATTGCCTTAGGCCGCAACCACATAATCGTGTGAACAGGTATTTTCAATAAACGGAATTCATAAGTTTGCAAAAAAATACCCCGGTATTTCCGGGGCTTACATTTTATTTAAAACTTGTCATTTCGTTGTAGTCGAGCGGGGCGGCGTCATCTTCTTCCCGGTTTTCATTGTATTCAACAATAAAGTTGTTTTTTCCTTCGCCGGTTACAATGATCAAATATTTTTGTTGGGAGAGTTCCAGTAAACTTAAAAACAGGAACAGTGCATGGATCCTGTCGTGGCATATTTCAAATATCTTTTCAAAGGAAGATGTTTTTTCAGTGCGGCAATGGGTAAGCATATAATCCCTGCTTTCTTCCATGGTGTAATTGTACTGCACCACGGTATGCACCGGCTTATTATTTCTTTCGTGTAATTTTTGGATCACTTTTTCAAAAGCCTTCATCAGTTTAAATAAGGTTACTGCCTGTATCTCGGTGCCTTCGCCTGCTTCCTCGCCAATTTGCGACAGTTCTTTTTGCAGGTTACCCCTTTTAAACATCAGCATGCGTACCTCTTCCATCTCCGCCATCTTTGCGGATGCCTCTTTAAACTTTTTGTATTCCAATATTTTACTTACCAGTTCCAGTCTTGGATCAATTTCATTGCCCTGGTCGTCAATTTCTTTTCGGGGTATCAGCATTTTTGCTTTGATACGCATTAACGTGCTGATAAACAAAATAAACTCACTGCTCAGTTCGATATTCAGCTTTTCTGAATGATGGATAAAGTCGAGAAAATCGTTGGTGATCTTTGTTATGGGTATATTATATATATCCAACTCATCCCTTTCGATAAAAAAGAGCAACAGGTCGAAAGGGCCTTCAAACTGTTCCAATTTTATCTGGTAAGAAGCGGTATTCAATGTCAGTAAAAATTTAGAGATAAAAAATCCTCTTCAGCCAATACTGAAGAGGAGCAAATGTATTAATAACTATACAGTAAATTACAGTTTGAAGCTTACACCTACACTAAATGTGGATAATAGCTGTAAACCCAAAGCACTCGAAGGCCTGGTTGGATTCTTTACATCATCATCATACAACATATCTAAATTGTAACTCACGTTTAACCACCTGGTTAACCTTGCCTTAAACTGGTTGGTCCAGAATACATCCACATTAGAGGCACTTTTAAGATAATTTGAATACAGATCTAATTTACTGTAATAAGCTATGTTCTTTAGAATGTCCTTTTTAATGGTGGCGGTTACAAAGGCGCCAAATTCTCCACGGTTACCTTTTGCCGGATCCACTCCGTAAAGTGTGGCCAGCGGGGTTTCTACATTGCCATTAAAAATACCTCCCTGTCCTTTATAACTATAGGGGCCATTGGAAACGATTGTCCACCTGGCAGACAGCAGTGACCCAAATAATGAAAACCAGCTATTGGGCTTCCACTCAACACCCGGAGCTACAATAATGTACGCCGGGGCAAAAAAACCAGAATTTCTTCTTTTTTCGGTAGTACCGAAATAATCATATTCGTACCCGCTGGTTAATTGCGAACGCAACTGGGCAAGACCGGTAAGGCTTACTTTTTTCCATTTTTTAGGCATGTAGCCATATTTTGAGATAAAATCCAAACGGTCATTTACTTTACGAACCCCTAATGAACTGGTATTAATTAAAGCATAATTTATGTCTAACATATTATCCCAGGTTTGCCGGCCCCATTTTCTGTTGGCAAAAGCGTTGATGGAAGCAGCAGTGGATAAAGAAAAATCATCACCACCGGCAGCGATCCAGTTACTGTTACCTATTTGAGTAAGGCTAAAACTGATGTTGGCTCCGTGTATCCACCCATTTTTATTAGGTTTTTTTGAGGTGTCGGATGAAACAGTTCTTAAAGCAGTATTTTGTATTTCTTTTACGGTAGCGTCCTGAGCATTTAGTTGAACACATACCAGGGTCAGAGTCAGCAAACTCAAAATTCTTTTCATGTTAGTTTGGTTATATTAATAAAACAACGACTTCCGTTTTGGAAGCCGTGGCGAAAATAGTGTATATTTTTTATTTTCTAAGCGCATCCCTTATTTCCATCAGCAATTTGTCAGTAGAAGAAGGTTCAGCAGGGGGTGCTGCCGCTTCTTTCTTTTTCATGCTGTTAGCCGCTTTAATAAGGCCAAATAATACAAGGGCGATAATGATAAACTTGATAACGGCAGCTATAAATTTACCATATTTAACGGTTCCCCACATCAATTTGTCGAGGTCTTCTGCGTTGGCTGCCTTCAGTGCTGGTGTTAATAAAAGTGGGGTGATAACATCGTCAACCAGCGAGGAAATAATGGCACCAAAAGCACCTCCGATAATTACCGCAACGGCAAGGTCTACGATGTTACCTTTTAGTGCAAAGTCTTTAAATTCTTTAATGAATCCCATAACATTTTTTTTGTTTTGAAAAATATAGAATGATAATCAATAATAAATATAGTGAATATGGTTTTTGGCAGTCTTTTTTCAGGCAGCTTTATTTATTTCTTTCCTGCTACCTGCTACAAAAAATTCTTTTGGTCCGTTTTGTCTGTAAATATTTCCGCCGCGTGTAATCATATTCTCTTTATTAATAACAACTTTGCAGGGTGAGCAAAAAATTAATCGACTGGTTGATCTTCATCGCCATTTCTGCTATCTGGGGCAGCAGTTTTATACTGATGAAAATTGGGCTGGATAACCTGCTCAATGCTTACCAAATCGCTGCGGTGAGGATGGTAACGGCGGGTATCGTACTACTGCCGGTGGCAGTAAGGTCTTTTCGTGAAATCCCTCCTGGTAAATTGGCCACGGTTTTTTTATCTGGCGTAATCGGCAGCCTGTTACCTGCTTTTTTATTTTGTATTGCCGAGGAAGGTATTGACAGTTCTTTGGCCGGAACCCTCAATTCACTTACACCCATTTTTGTAATTATTACCGGGGCCTTATTTTTTAACCGCATTACCCCGGCCAACAAAATTACTGGAATCGTGGTATCTTTTGCCGGCTGTGTAATGCTGTTATTTTCGAAAGGGCATATGCAGGAAACGCAGCACCTGGGATATGTGTCTTTAGTACTGCTGGCCACCTTATTATATGGCTTTAATGTAAACATCGTGGCAAAATACCTTTCAAACATTCCTTCACTTCAAATAGCTGCGGCAGCGCTTACTTTATGTGCTATACCCGCTTTGTTTGTGTTGGCGTTTACCGGTTTTTTTTCGTTGCCATTTAATGATCATCAAATAGTAAAGGCTACCGTTGCAGCCGGGGTTTTGGGAGTGTGCGGCACCGCCATAGCTACGGTACTGTTCTATATGCTGGTAAAAAGGGCTGGCGGTATTTTTGCCAGCATGGTCACCTATGGTATCCCGTTTGTTGCCATTGGTTGGGGTATTTATTTTAAAGAAAACTTTGGCTGGGTGCAGGCAGGCTGCCTGCTGGTAATTTTACTGGGGGTTTATTGGGCAAATAAAAAAACTGCTGGTTAACATATTCTTTTGTGTCCCGGTAAAACATAGGTATACTAAAATTATAAAGCCCGTCCTTTTAAAACGGGCTTTACCGGAGCTACTGCTGTGCGTCCTCTTTTGATTTTTTGGGTGCTTTGGGCGGATGTGGCGGGCGGGGTGGTGTTGGAGGCTCCGGCGCATTTTTGGCAATTACGGGTGCTGTAATCGCTGCAGGTTCTTGCAGTGGCGGTGGTGGTGGTGGGATTGAATTTTCAACTGGAGGGGGCGGTGGAAGGGGCGGTGGGGCAATTTTTTTAGTAGATTGGGCAAGCAACTGGGTACAAAAAATACCCGTGACAGCCTGCAGGATGATCTTTTTCATAAATAAAATTTAACGGAAGAGATGCCGGGGAGGTTGTATTCCACAAAAAATCCCCCGATTCGGGGGACTTTGCAGTCGGTTTTGGTAAACAACGAATGTAAAATTATCTATGTATTAAGCATTTTAGTACCAATATGACAGCTACTTGTTTGAAAGTGCTGCACAAAGGGAAAAGTTTTTTTCGCAGGTGTTTTGAATATAGAGGAGCGATGAGTTGATTTATTGTTGCATTGTTGGTTAGAAAGGGAAAGCTGGTTGCATGAGCAAATCAACAATTTAACAATGCAGCAATTTAACCATGCCACAATTTAACATTCCCCTTCCCCTACTTCACTAAAAACGACTGCTTATAAAACTGTACCTTATCAACCAGGAAAAGGCGGTACACGCCTCTTGCCAGGGTTACCGGAAGGTTGATCCTTACTGTTTTATCCACCCCGTCGTGAATAACAGGCATAGTGGCAATCAACTGGCCATCTGTAGTAAATACATTCATTTTATAATTGCCCTTTTTTACCGCAGCAAGCCTTACTGTTAATTCGGGGCCTGTTGGATTGGGATAAATGAATATGGTATTGCCCACTTTTCCAAAATAGATCCTGAATACCGCGGAAAGATTGACCGTATTATTAATGTTGTATGATTTGATCCGGTAATAGTTGGTGCCAAAGATGGGGTGCTGGTCGCTGAATAAATAGGTATTACTGGCAATGTTTCGATTAGAAGCAATTTCCCGGATGGTGCTGAAATTTAATCCGTTCTCAGATTTTTGTACTTCGTACTTAGTAATGTCCACATCATTTTGTACCACCCATTTTATTTTTACCTCATTTTCCGTGGCGGTCCCGTTCAGGAAAACCATGTTAATTGCCAATGGAGAGGTGATGGAAAAACTGGCCTTATAGTTAGCATCGGCGGCATTGTCCAGCACCTGCTCGCTGCAACCGGTTCCAGCAGCAGCGCCATTGGCCTGGTAATAAATTTCCAGCGTGTAGTCGCCGGTTTCCAAATCAGTCAGGTCAACCGACTGGGTCGCATTCTGCAGTTTCTGATCATGGATACTGCTGCAACCCCTGTCGCCACAACCGGAAAAGTTGCTGCCATTGCAATTGCAATACGGCGATAAGCTAAAATTTGTAAATTCGGGTGAAGCCGGACGGTTACCCTGGCGGTAAACAGTGTAAAAGAGGGTACCACTGCAAACAGTAGCCCCATTGCTTTTGCCGGTATTGATCTCTGCCCCGAGTATTTTTAGGGTGCCGCTGTTTTTTCCAAATACACCCAACAAGCCACTGAACGAATGATTGCCAATTGCGAGTGGTCCCGTAAGTTTTTGGGTATTGTAAAAGCCGGAAGTGCCGTTCACATTCAAATAAATAGCCGAACCCCAGATAGTGAAATCTGCTTTTGCTGAGAATGTGAGTAAAAAGAAAGTAAGCAGAAAGAGTGAAAATTTTCTCATGCCTTACAATTTGGGATCGGTAGAGCGTTTATTTACCTTGTTAACTACCCTATAAATATATCAAATAATCCTGCAAATGTTGAAACAAAATTTTTATAATCAGCTAAATAGTAAATTGCAGCAATTTTAAAAATATGCTGAGTATTTGTAAGAAGGAGTTGCACCAGTTTTTCAGCAACCTTTCCGGCTATATTGCCATCGTTTTATTTTTACTGGTCAATGGGCTGTTCCTGTTTGTTTTAAAAGACAGCAATCTTTTTGATTTTGGCTATGCCACCCTAGACCAGTTTTTTGAGCTTGCTCCCTGGATCCTGATCTTTTTAGTGCCCGCCATCACCATGCGTTCTTTATCAGAAGAAATTAAAACCGGAACATTTGAAATTTTACGTACGAAACCAATTACCTGCAGGCAGATTGTACTGGGTAAATATGTGTCCATTTTGCTGGTATTGTTATTTGTGATCGTGCCCACGTTTATTTATATCCTCACCATCAAAACCCTCAGTGCAACCGGCAGTATCGATGGCGGTGGTATCGCCGGAAGTTATATCGGCCTTTTTTTACTGGGTGCAGTGTTTGCTGCCATCAGCCTTTGCTGCAGCAGTTTTACCGGCAATGCCGTAGTTGCTTTTTTGGTGAGCGCATTTGCTTGCCTGTTGTTGTATTTTGGTTTTAATGCCATCAGCAAATTACCGGCATTCGTGGGCAATGCCGATTATTATATTGAAATGCTGGGCATTGATTTTCACTACCGGAGCACCAGCAGGGGACTGCTCGACAGCCGGGATGTGATTTATTTTTTGAGCCTTATTTTTTTATTTCTTTTTATAACGGATAAAAAACTCCAAAATCGTTAGCGGGAATTCATGAAAGGGATGATCTCAAAAATATTGAACAGCAAAGCAGCATTGCCGCTTGTACTGGTTTTACTGATTGGTATCAACTGGCTGGCTACTGGCTGGCATGGCCGGATTGATTTTACCAATGAAAAAAGATTTACACTGTCCGGCTCTACCAAGACTATTTTGCAAAAACTGGAAGGGAAGGTGGATATTACGGTATTGCTAACCGGCGATATCAAATCAGAATTTAAAAAGCTGGCCAACAGTACAAAAGAATTACTGGAAAATTTTAAAAACTATGGCGGTAACAAAATTCAGTACCGCTTTGAATTGCCGGGAGAGGGGCTGGATGATTCTTTAAAAGCCAACGTATTTGATTCCCTGGTGGCGATGGGCTTGCGGCCAACCAATCAACAGGTGCAGGTAAAAGAGGGGGAAGGAAAAAACCAGCGCCAGGTATTTCCTGCCGCGGTGATAAAGTATGGTGACAGAACAGTTGCCATCGACCTGTTGCAGGGGCAGGTGCAAAAAAATATTTTCAACTCCGGCGACCTGTTGGAGAAACAGGCCCTTAACAGTGCTGAAGCATTACTGGAATATAAATTTGCCAATGCCATCCGGCAGCTCACCCAAAAAGAAGTGCCGGTAGTGGCATATGCTTACGGAAACGGGGAGCCGCCATTCGGGTATCCGCCGGTGAACAGCGTTTTTGAAACATTGGGAAGAAATTTTATTGTGGATACTGTGAATATAAGGACCCAGCCGTTTATTTCACCCGACTATGCTGCGGTGGTGCTGGTAAAGCCGGTAGCGCAATTTACAGATGATGATAAATTTAAGCTGGATCAATATGTAATGAATGGAGGCAGGCTGTTGTTCTTTATTGATGTATTGTATGCAGAGCGGGACAGCCTGCAACAGGGCGAACTAATTGCTTACTCAAGAGACCTTAATTTAAATGACCTTTTGTTTAGATACGGGGCAAGAATCAATACTGATTTAATAGCCGATAAACACAGCGATAAAATACCGGTGGAAGTAGGCAGTATCGGCGGGCAAAGTCAAAAGCAATTGCTGCCCTGGCCCTATGCCCCCTTGCTGCAGCCCGGCTCCGATAATGTCATTGTAAAAAACCAGGCCGATGTGCTGGGACAGTTTGCCAATTCTATAGACACAGTAGAAGCCGTGGGGATAACGAAAACCATTTTGCTGTCATCTTCTGCTAATGCCAGCACCCTGCCAACCCCTGCAAGGGTGCAGTTGAACAGCCTGCAGACAGAAGAAAGTGTAAACAAGTTTAATAAGCAGTATATTCCCGTAGCTGTTTTGCTGGAAGGCAGGTTTTCTTCTTTGTATGCCAACCGCGTAAGCCAGGCACAGCTTGACACATTAAAAAATCATGGTCAGCAATTTTTAAGGCAGCCTGTTGCTCCGGGCAGGGTAATTGTAGTGAGCGATGCAGACATTGTACTTAACCAGGTATCTGAAAGCGTTGGGCCTTTGCCAATGGGGGTTAATAAATATACCAGAGTTCAGTATGCCAATAAAGATTTCTTTTTGAATTGTACGGAATACCTTGCCAATACGAATAATATCCTGGATGCAAGGGCAAAAGATTATACCCTCCGTTTGCTGGATGTACAAAAAACAACCGAACAGCGTTTGGTATGGCAGGTGATTAATATTGTGGCACCCATAGTATTGGTGTTCCTCTTTGCGGTAGTTTACCAATGGTGGAGAAAAAGAAAATACACTACCCGGTAACTACTGATTTTGAAAATGGGAAACAGTAAAAATGAGCGCAATAATTTTTTCAGATTATCAAGTTGAATGAAATGGACAAAACCCAACTAATATATATTGTTTTTATTTCGGTCGTGCTGGTGGCGCTGGTGATTGATTTAGGTTTGCTGAGCAAAAAAAATAAGGTCATTAGTTTGAAGACAGCTTTGATGCAAACCGTTTTCTGGGTAATGTTATCCGTAGCTTTTTGCGGTTTTATATGGTATGAAAATGATGGAGGAAATGGAAAACTGGATGCAGTTTCCTATATCTCTGCTTACTTACTGGAATGGTCTCTTTCTATCGATAATATTTTTGTCTTCATCATTATTTTTACTTTTTTCGGGGTAAAAGAAATAAACTATCCCCGGGTGCTGCTGCTGGGCATACTGATGGCAATTATTTTCAGGATTATGTTTATAGCAATCGGCAGTGAGCTGGTGGCAAGGTTCAGTTGGGTGATGTATATTTTTGGTGTGTTCCTCATTTACACCGGGATAAAAATGTTTAGCAGCAGCACGGAAGAAGAATTTGATCCGAAAGACAGTTTTGCCTTCCGGTTTATGACAAAATATATGCGTACCACCAATGAAGAGCCGCATGGACGGTTTGTTATTATGAAAAACAAGAAAGCTTATTTTACCAAGCTTTCGATGGTGGTGGTAATGCTGGGGCTGATAGACATTGTATTTGCAATCGATTCCATCCCGGCAGTTTTCTCTATCATCCCCGACCCCAATAAAAAATTACTGATCTACTCTTCTAATATTTTTGCTGTGCTGGGCTTGAGGAGCCTGTTTTTTTTATTGCGTGGTGCGGCCGATAAATTTGATTTTTTGCAACAGGGCATTGCCATTGTATTGTTATTCATCGGGGCAAAAATGCTGGTGGAAAAATGGATACACCTGCCGGTATGGGTGTCTCTGCTGGTGATTGTTGCGTGTATCAGCGGTTCTATATGGTACTCGGTGTATCACGACCGGAAGGGAGCGGACACCAATCGAAAATAATTTTCACAGCATAATCAACTCCATATTTGTACACAATTTCTGATATAGCCAGTGTTATCAATGCCGTTTATTTGCAACAGCAGGAAGAGGCTGCCATTTACCACCTGCTGCTGGATAGCCGTAAACTGCTGTTCCCAAAAACCTCTTTGTTTTTTGCTTTGGACGGGCCAAGAAGAAATGGCAGTGCATTCATGTTGGAATTGTACAACAAAGGGGTAAGGAATTTTGTGGTAAATGAAGTGGAGGGAGCGGCTGCATGTAAAGATTTTGCAGGCGCCAATTTTTTAGGGGTGAAAAATGTGCTGCAGGCATTGCAGGCGCTGGTGTCTTATCACCGTAAAAAATTATCGATACCCGTAATTGGTATCACCGGCAGTAATGGCAAAACAATTGTAAAGGAATGGCTGTACCAGTTGATGAACGAAAATTATAATATTGTAAGAAACCCCAAAAGTTACAACTCACAAATTGGCGTTCCATTAAGTGTATGGCAGATGAACAGCACCCATACACTGGGGATATTTGAAGCCGGTATCTCCCAGCCCGATGAAATGCAGCAACTGGAAAAAATGATCGCTCCTGCGGTGGGTGTATTTACCAATATCGGCGAAGCACATAGCGAAGGTTTTTTAAACATCCGCCAAAAAATAAATGAAAAGCTCAGGCTTTTTGTACGAAGTGAGGTACTGATTTATAATGCAGACAATCCCGACATTAATGAAGCAGTAAATACGTTCACCAACAATGTAAGAACCGATGGCAGCTTGCAGCTCTTTACCTGGGGTAAAAAGGAAACGGCTACAGTACAAATAATTTCCATTGAAAAAAAGGTGAGCTATACAATCATCACCGCCCAATACAAAGCCATTCAAAAAGTTCATTTACCTAATGAACCTGCAACTGCCAAAAGTAATCTGAAAACGGTAACGATTCCTTTCACAGACGATGCATCGATCGAAAATGCCATTACCTGCTGGTGTGTACTGCTTTATTTAAATACCAGCGAAGAACAGGTTGCGGAAAGGATGCGCCAACTGCGTACGGTGGAAATGAGGCTTCAATTAAAAAAGGGGATCAACCAATGTTCCATCATTAATGACAGTTACAGCGCCGATATTAATTCACTCACCATAGCACTGGATTTTTTAGCCCAGCAACAGCAGCATCCGAACCGCACGTTAATACTGAGTGATATTTTACAATCCGGCAAAAGCAGTGAAACATTGTATGCCGAAATTGCCGCTATACTGGTGCAAAAAAATATCAATCGTTTTGTTGGCATCGGCCCGGAAATGTTTAAACAGCAACCCGCATTCAAAAATATCCGGCAATCGTTTTTCTTTTCATCCATCGCTGATTTTAAACAGCATTTTCATACCCTGCACTTTTACAATGAAACCATTTTATTAAAAGGCGCCAGGATCTTCGGGTTTGAACAGATCAGCCATTTGCTGGAGGAAAAGGTTCACCAAACCGTTTTAGAAATTGACCTGACTGCCATTACCAATAATTTAAAGAAATACCAGCAGTTGTTAAGTCCGGGTGTAAAACTGATGGCCATGGTAAAAGCTTTCAGCTATGGCAGTGGCAGCTTTGAAATAGCCAACCTCCTGCAGTTTCATAAAGTGGATTATTTAGCAGTGGCTTTTGCTGATGAAGCTGTGGAGTTAAGAAAAGCCGGCATTGCATTGCCGATAATGGTAATGAGCCCGGAAGACAGCACGTTTGATGTGATGGTGCAATACGACCTGGAACCGGAATTGTATTCGTTCAGTATGCTCAATTCATTTCAAAACTATTTAGCACAGGCCGGCATTGACAATTACCCGGTGCATATCAAACTGGATACGGGCATGCACCGGCTGGGTTTTGAAGAGGCAGATATAACACAACTGAAAAATATATTGAACACTACCACCCGGCTAAAAGTGCAGTCGGTATTTTCTCATCTGGTAGCAAGTGATGACGAAAGCCTTGACGCATTTACGGAATTTCAATACAATGCATTTACAAAATGGTGCGGTAATCTGCAGCAGGTCATCAACTATCCATTTATCCGGCATATCGCCAATACATCTGCCATTATGCGCCACAAAGAAATGCAGCTCGACATGGTGAGGCTTGGTATTGGCCTGTATGGAGTAGACAGTAACCCAACCATGCAAAGCCAGTTGATTAATGTAACTACTTTAAAAACCACCATTGCCCAAATAAGAAAAGTAAAAGCAGGTGAATCTGTGGGATATAACCGGGCTGCTGTGATAACAGCAGATTCACTGATTGCCACCGTGCGTATTGGCTATGCAGATGGTTACCCCCGCAAACTGGGTAATGGAAATGGCAAGATGATGGTGAACAGGCAACTGGTGCCGGTGATTGGTAATGTATGCATGGATATGACGATGCTGAACGTTACCGGAATGAATGTAAAAGAAGGGGATGAAGTAATCGTATTTGGGGAAGCATTGCCAGTAACAAATGTTGCCCAATGGGCAGGTACCATTGTGTACGAAATTTTAGCTGGTATATCTCAGCGGGTGAAGCGGGTTTATTTTGAAGAATGATGAAATGCTACTATTGAATAAGTATTATTTACGCAAGTTGTGAATTGTCGATGGTGAATGGTGAATCAATGGGAGTTTAGTTAAGGTTGGTGGGAACACCAACCTTGGCCGTTAGCCGTGGTGGGTGTCCCCACCCGCCTCTTGAGAGTTTACTAACCAAACGACATTGAATGGTGAATGGTCATTCAGTCACCATTGACAAATAATAAATGCTAAACCATTTTGCAGAACAAAACCTCCATTTTGCAGATAAACCCTCCGCGGTAGCATAACAGAATTTTACAGCACTTGTTAGCTGGTTACTTTTGATACCGTTAACCCAAATCAACTGGGCTACACTCCATCGCTATGTCAAAATATTGTTTACAAACTGAAGGGCTTGCTTATTCATTTTCAGGAAAAGAAACGGTTTTAAACAACATCAATCTGCTGGTCCGGGAAGGCAGTATCTATGGTTTCCTGGGGCCAAATGGCGCAGGTAAAACAACCACACTGCGGTTGGTATTGGGATTGCTAAAAAAGCAGCAGGGCAGCATTTCGGTTTTTGGGAAGCCGTTTCAGCAGCACCGGCTGGAGATCTTGCAAAAAACCGGTTCGCTGATTGAAAGCCCTTCTTTGTATGGGCACCTTACTGCCCGGGAGAACCTGCTACTACTGCAAAAAATTTACCGATGCCCCAAAGAACGCATCCAAAAAGTATTGGAGCTGGTAGGCCTGCCTGCTACCGGGAATAAAAAGATATGCCAGTTTTCATTGGGTATGAAGCAACGCCTCAGCATTGCAGTGGCCATGCTCAACAATCCATCGCTGCTAATATTAGATGAGCCTTCAAATGGCCTTGATCCCAATGGTATCATTGAAATGAGGGAATTGCTGAAGCACCTCAACAAACACCAGGGCGTTACCATTTTAGTGTCGAGCCATTTGCTGGCGGAAATAGAAAAACTGGTTACTCATGTGGGCGTAATTCACAAAGGTAATATGTTGTTCCAGGGTACCCTTGGCGAATTGCAAAACAAACAGCAGCAGTCGTCAGTGCTGGCATTTGAAACGAATGACAATGTAATGTCACTGAGGGTGATCAGGGATAATAATGTAGCAGCACAAATAGAGAATGGTAAAATTATTATGGATGTTTTGCCAAAAGAAAATATTGCTTTTATTAATGAACAATTGGTGAAGCATGGGATAGCCGTTTATTCCATCACCACCGGAAAGAATGATCTGGAAACAATTTTTATGAACATGATCAGCAACTGAAACAATGAAACAGTACCTATACAGTCTTGAAAGTGAATGGATAAAAACACGCCGCAGTACAGCTTCCTGGCTTGTAATTGCTGGTGGTTTTTTTATTCCGTTGATAGTGATTTCGATGCGGCTGCTAAAGCCAGCCAGCCTTGCTTCCGTTTATAAAGCAGCCGATTTTTGGGAACGGACGTTTGTTCAAAACTGGCAGGTGATGGCTTTTTTCCTGCTGCCCATGGGTATCATCCTCGCTGCCAGTTTGATCACTCAACTGGAATACAGAAACAATACCTGGAAACAGTTGCATACCACTCCCCAAAAGTTTTCAACGGTATTTTTTGCTAAACTCAGTGTGATCATTTTAATGATGCTGCAATTTTTTGTGTTTTTTAATATAGGCATTTATTTGTCTGCTGCTGTCCCTGCCTGGATCTACCGGGATATTTCCCTGCCTGCAAATTCGTTTCCCTACCTTTTTTTTCTACAAAAGAATGCAATATTTTTTGTGGATTGTTTACCAATAATTGCTATCCAGTACCTGGTAGGCTTGCAGTTTAAAAATTTTCTTGTTCCACTGGGTGTTGGAATTGGGCTTTTAGTAGCTGCCAGTTTTGCTGTTTCGTGGGAGTATGGGTATATGGTTCCCTACACTTATTCCTTATTTAATTTTTTCGAAATGAGTTCAGGCAAACAGGGCATATACCCGGCAGTTAATTTTCACCTGGTTGCGGCTGGTTATTTTGTAACCTGCACCATCGCCAGCTATATCCTTTACATCAATAAAAAAGACAAATGCTGACGGATTGAATTGATAGAACAAAACTATCTTTATTCTGCTGTTGACAAACTCATTTGCAATATGAAAAAGCCGGTAATTACATTGCTGCACATTGGATACTGGGTAGTGTATTTACTTTTATTGATCATCATCCTGCTTTGTTTGACCCTTGGCACAAATTTGAAAGCACAACCATTCTTCACCAATATCCGGTTTGATATTTTTTTCTCCGCTTTTGCGATGGTTCCCGGTGTATTGGGTTTTTACAGTTTTTATACTATCCTGTTTTCCAGATTTCTTGCCCGGAAACAAATCCTGTTTTTTTTTATAGCAGCATTGGTTACCTCTTTGCTGTGTGGGCTTGCAGGAGCCCTTTCTTTAACTGCACTGTCCTGGTACAAAATAGGGGTTGGTGTTTTTGCAGACGGATTCAGTTCCGCCATTCCTGTCATTATTATCATGTCGGTGGTAGCACTGCTGAATGGTGTGGTAGGTTTGGTGATGAAAGGTTTTATTTCATGGTATGATGATATAAAACTGAAAGAAGAACTGAGCGAAAAAAATCATGCAACAGAGCTGGCACTAATAAAGTCGCAATTAGATCCGCACTTTTTATTCAACACCATCAACAATATCGATGTGCTGATCGAAAAAGATGCCGGCAGGGCATCCCAATACCTGAATAAGTTATCAGATATCATGCGGTTCATGTTGTACGAAACAAAGACAACCGGGATTCCGTTGCAAAAAGAACTGGCATATATAGAAAAATACATTGAACTGCAAAAGATAAGAAGCGCCAATCCAAATTATATCAGTTACACTGTAAATGGCTGCAGTAAAAACATGATGATCACCCCCATGTTGTTTATCCCTTTTATAGAGAATGCATTTAAACATTCAGCAAACAAAAAAACTGACAATGCTATCAGTATCCATTTTGACCTGGGGGATGATACCATTATTTTTGAATGTGAAAATGCCTGCATAAGCAACCATTTGAATGAAGCATATAACGGACTTGGAAACGAACTGATAAAGAAAAGATTGCTATTGTTGTATCCCGGTAAACACACACTGGAGACGATGGGCAATGAAGATATGTACAAGGTAAAACTACAGCTTATTTGCAAATGACAATTTCCTGCATTATAATAGAAGATGAGCCGCTGGCGCTTGAACGCATCAAAAATTATGTGCTTAAACTTCCATACCTGCAACTGTTATCCACTTTTGATAATGGAATGGATGCATTGGTATATTTAAAAACAAAACAGGTTGACTTGATTTTTCTCGACATCAACATGGCTGGTTTTTCCGGCATCCAGTTACTGGAAACAAAGAACATTACCAGCGAGGTGATCATTACTACTGCTTACCAGGAATATGCTTTAAAGGGCTTCGACCTGAAAGTGGCTGATTATCTTTTGAAGCCTTACAGTTTTGAGCGGTTAATACAGGCGGTGGAAAGAGTGCAAAAAGCGCTGGCTGCAAATACTGCTGCTCCCGGTAAGAAATTTTTCTTTGTAAAGACGGCCTACCGCCTCGAAAAAGTAACGCTGGATGACGTGCTTTACATTGAAGGCAGAAGAGATTACCGGAGAATTGTTACTGTTGCCAGTCAAATAATGACACTGCAAAATTTTAAAGAATTTGAACTGGAAATTCCGGCCAGTATCCTTTGCCGGGTGCACAAATCTTACATGGTGGCACTTGGTAAAATTGATTCTGTAGCACAAGGTATAATAACAATCGGAGCTACCAGCATCCCAATTTCTGAAACATATAAAAGGTCTTTTTTAGAGCAAATTAAACAGCCAGGAAAATAATTTGCCAACCGGTTATCAAATAATAAGTTAAGGAATTTGCTAAATAAGCTGCTGCCAATCGCAAAATACCACAATCCTGTTATCTTTGCGCCCATTATGAAGGCAAGAAATGTAACACTGATTATACTATTTGTAGTGCTGGCCGACCAGGCGCTGAAGATATATATTAAAACCAATTTTTACATGAATGAAAACCATAATGTAATTGGTGAATGGTTCCGGCTGCATTTTGTTGAGAATGAAGGGATGGCCTATGGATGGAAATTTGGTGGTGAGTCAGGTAAAATGATACTCACTTTATTCAGGATGGCGGCAGTTATTTTTGGTGTTTGGTACCTGAGGGATATTATCAAAAAGAAACATCACAGGGGATTCGTTTTTTGTGCTGCCTTGATATTTGCAGGCGCTTTGGGCAACCTGATCGACAGCATGTTTTACGGAATGATGTTTGAAGAAAGTATCCCAGGCAGTACCGTAGCTGCAAAAATTTTTCCGGCTCATGGCTACGCAGGTTTTCTGCATGGGAAGGTAGTGGATATGCTGTATTTTCCCATTATAAGAAATGCCCGTTTTCCCAATTGGTTACCCGTATGGGGTGGAGATGAATTTGAATTTTTCAGGCCCATTTTTAATTTGGCCGACTTTGCTATTTCTACCGGCGTGATCAGCATTTTAGTTTTTCAAAAACGTTTTTTCAAACACCACGACGATGATAAACAAAATGCAACGGTGGAAACAAATGCCGTGGTGAATGATGATGTGCAGGTGTCGTAATACGGGTATGTAAAACTAACCGTTCACTGCATTGAATACACATTTTTACTATCAATATGAAGATCATTGAACTTCATTTATTAAGTAACGACCTCGTTAATACCGCTACATTTTATAATGAAATCCTGGGGCTGCCAATTGTATATCAAAACGATTCGGCAATAAAATTTTCTGCAGGAACCTCTTCACTTATTTTTAAAAGAACCTTTGATATTGATCCTTTTTATCATTTTGCTTTTAATATCCCTGCCAGTAAATTTGAAGCGGCCTTCGGCTGGTTGATATCAAAATTACCTGTCATTCAAATTACTCCCTCCATTGATATTGCTGATTTTAAAAGCTGGAATGCAAAAGCATTTTACTTTTACGACAACAATAATAATATTGTTGAAATGATCGCCCGGTTCGATTTAGACAATAATTCGGCACTGCCCTTTTCGGGCGAATCCATTTGCTGTGTAAGTGAAATTGGTTTGGTGGTGGATGATGCAGCAACGTACGGTTTGTCAATTATGGAAGCGTATGGCGTAAGTTATTTTTCCAAACAGGTGCCGCAGCCTGGTTTTGTGGCTTTGGGCGATGATGATGGCCTGTTGATAGTGGTTGACAAAAACAGGGATTGGTATCCAACCAAAATAAAATCGAAGCCCTTTTGTACAAGCGTAATAATCGACCAAAATAATACGCTCCACGAGCTGCAGTTAAACTGTCCTTATAACCTGGTTTAGTTGTTAATCCTGGTGAGTTTTTTTTCTACCTGCATGCCCTCATTTTCAAATACAATAAAATAAATCCCGCTGCTCAAATTTTCCATGCCGCTGTAGGTTATTTTATTCAGCCCTTTATACAGTTTCCTGTTATCGGTTTTAATTTTTCTGCCATAGTTGTCAATCAATATCATTTGTACGGTTCCATCTTGCGGCAGAATAATGTCTGCATTAATGGCGGCGGTAAATGGATTAGGCAGCGAATGCACCTGGAACTGGTAGGTTCGGCTGAGCAGTATTATTTTGCTATACTGGTGCAAACCATTTTTAGTGATTATTTTCAACCGGTAATAATTGTTTTTATCACTGCTGTTGAGATCCTTATAATAATATTCCAGCACCGAACTGCTGTTTAAAGCATCCACTTTTCCGATACTGACAAAATGATTGCCATCATTACTTTTTTCTATTTCATATAGAACAATATCTTTTTCACCGGACAGGAGCCAGTTAAGCACAGCCGTGTGATCGTTTTTCAATATAGCTGTAAACGACAACAGATTGGCAGTAAGAATATTGCCGCAATCTATTATTTTAAGAAAAGTGTAATTGCCATCAGTAAAGGAACACGCGGCATTGCTTAGATTAGCAAAACTGTTGGCCACCACCACCCGGTACAGGTGGCCGCTGTCGGAACGGCGGGCTACAAAAGTTGGGTAAACGGTGATATATTGATACTGGCCATTCACCAATACCGGTGTGGCCAGCCCGGTGGCAGGTGCAGGTGGAACGCCCCAGGTTACACCACCATCAGTGCTTCGTTCCCATTTGTACCAGGAATAATTTGGATTGAAACTATACGAAACGGTATCTGCCAGTGTGACCAGCGTCCCATTGCCACAGCCTAAGAAAATGGGTACATAGTTAAGGCGCATGGTTGGGCCACAGGTTCCGATAGACAGATCATCCAGCACCCAGTCGTTACCTCCACCGCCGGAGGCATTGTTCCTTATTGAGATCAGTGCGGTGGTTTGTGCAGGGCCTGTTTGAAAAACAAATCCTTTTTTTAGCCAGCCTGCGGTATCGAGTTCGCCGGTAGAATAAATGTCGAGGCCATTGATGGAAAAACTCAGGTTAGGAGATACCCCGGGTTTGTAGGTACTGGCGCTGTTGGAATCAATGGCACAACGTTTACAAATATTTTTTATCCATGCACTGAACTCATAATAGGTGTCCGGGCACAGCCCCGTTACCAATTGGCGGTATGCTTCGCTTGTTACTACATCTGCATTTACCATCAGCATATAGCCACCTTTAGTGCCTGGCCTGGCAGGGCCATTACCTGCAGCATTGTTGGTGCCCGTATGGTCGCCCATTATCTCCCAGGCTCCGCCGTGCATACGGTTTCTGCAACTATCCGTTACCGGTACGGCTGGGGCAACGGTGCAAAAAGGCTGAAACCTTGAATTAACAGCAGTGCTGCCCAGGGGGCTGGTATTGTTTACAATGGAATAGGAACCATCACTAACAGAAACTGTTCCGGATGCGTTATTCTTGTATTCATAACTGGGTATTAAGAATGTTGGCGGGGCCGGCCTGTTTAATACAGTGCCACTGTCAAATGTACCCCTGTATTCTGATGATAAATTATTGCCGAGGGCATTACCGCAAAGTGAAGGTGCCACTGCACTGCTGATCAGTATTTTGTAGGGGGTTAAAGTAATGATGGTGTCCGCACCGGTGGATGTTTTACTGTAAACGAGTTTAGCCGCCGCCAGCACAATGGTATCACCTGGATTACCCGTAACTTTTACCCGGAACGCTGTTGTGATGAGCACACCACCAAATAACCTTGGCTTAAATGTGCCTATTGCTACATCCCCGGCGCCGGTGGCATCGGAAGGGTTGCCGGCATTGGCTGCAGATGGTAATCCTGTAGAAGATCCAATATTGATCCGTACCTGGTATCGGCCCGTAGCAGGCGATGGGGTGTAAGTTGCAGGGTCATCATTGGCTGTTTGGGTGTAGCTTTTTACCATCACCCCTTCATTTGTTATCAGCCGCAGCGAATTATTGGTTCCGCCGGTGCAGATAGTTGTTTTCAACGGCACACTGTCAAAATATCTTACTTTGTAAATGCGGTTACTGTTATATGTTTTGCCAAAAAAGTAATTGGTTCTTATTTCAAGTGTATCACCCACCTGCACAAAGCCACCGGTTGATTTCTTGGTGATGTTTACATAGCTATTGCCTGCGCCCAGCAGCGGGTTTCTTTGACCGTAAATAAAGGATGAAAGTAGTAATGAAAAAAGAAAGCATGAAACAACATTTTTATAAAAACAGGGGATCGTCTTTTTCATAAAATGTGTTGGTTTTCGGGGTGCGGATTACAGTATCACGGGTAAGACGATACCTTATAATTATAAGGTAACGGATATTATTTCCAATTATTGTATAAAATAAAAATGTTGTTGAAATACTTTTTACCGGGCAAATGCGCTTACGCCTGTTTTGATAAACCCTTTACCCCGTAAAATCTCTATTAAATGACTATTTTTTCAGGGCCTGCTAATTTTTAAATGCTTCAGAGACTACCCAACGGAAACTGCTGTGCTTGGGCATAAAATGAGTAATGCGGATAAAATGACTATTGCTATGGAAAAGGAAATTGTGCTCTATCTACCTTATGCTGGTAAAATATGCCTGCACGGGTTTTAAGAATTACACGAATTAGTTAAAACCATTTTTTAATTCGTGTAATTCATGATCTATGATTTGTGTAAGCAACTAAGCTATTGTTTAGTCAATTTTGCCTACCATCTCTGCCGGTATCACCCATGCATCAAATTCTTCCGGCGTTACATAGCCCAGTTTTACGGCCATTTCTTTTAGGGTCGTTCCTTGCTTGTGTGCTTTCTGTGCTATTTCTGCTGCTTTGTAATAACCAATTTTTGGGTTGAGAGAAGTAACTAACATGAGTGAATTGTCAACATGTTTTTTAATGTTGGCTTCAATTGGTTCCAGCCCGATGGCACATTTATCATTGAAAGAAACACAGCCATCACCAATGAGCCTGGCGCTGTGTAAAAAGTTATAGATCATTACCGGCTTAAATACATTCAGTTCAAAATGGCCCATGCTGCCACCAATACCGATGGTAACATCATTGCCCATCACCTGTGCAGCGATCATGGTGAGCGCTTCACATTGGGTAGGGTTTACTTTGCCGGGCATGATGGAAGAACCGGGTTCATTATCTGGGATCAATATTTCGCCTATGCCAGACCGTGGTCCGCTGGATAGCATGCGGATATCGTTGGCAATTTTCATCAGGCTAACGGCTACCGTTTTTAAAGCGCCATGGGCTTCCACGATGGCGTCATGTGCAGCCAGGGCTTCAAATTTATTTTCCGCGGTGATAAAAGGAAGGCCTGTTAAGGAAGCAATATGTTTCGCTACATTTTCAGCATAGTTGGGTGGTGTGTTAATGCCGGTTCCTACTGCCGTACCACCCAAAGCCAGTTCGCTTACATGTGCCAGTGTGTTTTTAATTGCTTTCAATCCATGATTCAACTGGCTTACATAGCCGCTCAATTCCTGTCCTACAGTTAATGGCGTGGCATCCATAAAATGGGTACGTCCAATCTTTACCACTTTCATAAAAGTCTTGCTCTTTGCTTCCAGTGTATCCCTTAGTTTTTCAATACCAGGGATAGTGGTTTCCAGTAAAATTTTATAGGCTGCAATGTGCATGGCCGTAGGGAAGGTGTCATTACTGCTCTGGCTTTTATTAACATCATCATTGGGGTGGAGAAATTTTTCTTTATCTGCTAACTGCCCGCCGTTGAGTACATGCCCACGGTAAGCTACCACTTCATTCACATTCATATTGCTTTGGGTGCCGCTGCCGGTTTGCCACACTACCAAAGGAAAATAATCATTCAGTTGACCGGCCACAATTTCATCGCATACTTTTCCAATCAGGTCGCATTTTTCTTTTGGCAGCACACCGGCATCAAAGTTGGTAAGTGCGGCTGCTTTTTTCAGGTAGGCAAATGCTTTGATAATTTCTTTGGGCATCCTATTGATATCCTGCGCTATTTTAAAATTGTCGATGCTGCGTTGGGTTTGTGCACCATAGTAGGCATCCACCGGCACACTTACTTCACCCATAGTGTCTTTTTCAATCCTGTATTCCATAAAAAAAGTTTAAAAGGTTTAATGTTTACTTCCTGTTTTCGGGCAGTGGAGGGTAGGTTACCGCCACTGCGCTTTCCAGTTTTATTTTGATGGCGCAAAGGTAAACCAGTAAAAGAATTAATTCAATAAAAAAACAGCCTCCTGAATGGAGGCTGCAAAATAAAAAAGGTGATGTTTTTTGGAAGGTTACAACCCGGTTGGCAATGAAACGCAATTACCGCTGATTAACAATAACCTGTTGTTGATAATGGAAAAGCTGCCTGTTGATGTGGCCTGAACACTTGCAGCTTCGGCATCTGTATCCTTTACCTGGCAAAGGTTTGCTGTGCCACCCGGGATAACTACGTGCGTTTGTGTATCCGGGATCTTTCCGCTGTTCCAGTTGGCTGCATCATGCCAGTTGTTACTTGCTGATCCGTTCCAAACAGCAATTTTCTGTTGTACAGCAGTAAATGCGGTGTCCACGCAACCTGATTGATTAGTTGCTATCAATTGGTAACTTCCCAGGCCTGCGGCTGCTGGTGTAACAGCACTCCAGTTATAGGATAAATTTGCCGGGGTGGTGTACAGTGTTAGCAGATTGAATGTTTCGTTGCTGCATACGATCGTTACACTGGTATCATTGCCCAAAAAATTCCTTATCAATAAAAATTTAGCCGCAGCAAATCCACCGGCACTGTCCCCCAAAAAGCGTTCAGTAGTGCAGTTGAGCAGGTTAGTAGCCAATGCGTTTGCACCACTGCTGGTATCGCCCCAAAAACGAAGGGGCGTACAATCAAAAAGACTTGTTTTTGCTGTGCCATTACCATCTGCGGTATCTCCGGCAAAGCGAACGGGAGTGCAATCAAACAGCATTGTTTTTGCAGTGCCGGCACCATCTGCTGTGTCTCCATAAAACCTTACCGTAGTACAGTTAAGCAGGTTGGTAGTTGCCGAAGCATGGCCCTCATGATCTCCCCCAAAGTAGCGGTTTTGCACGCAATTGACCGCCACAGTGTTGGAAGCAAATGCGCCGCTGTTTGTTCCACCCGAGTAAGGCTGTGCCCAAAGAAGTGATGAATAAAAAATGTTTATCAGTATCCATGCACTTCTCAGGACATTTATGTGTTGTTTTTTCATAAATGCTGTTTATTAAGTGAGGATTAATTGAAGCTTCTTCTTACACCGCGGCCACCTGTGGCGGCTGTTCTGCCCCCATAATTATTGTTGCAATAAGTCCGGTCTGATGTATTTAATAGTGCGGCAGCATTATCATACGCACCACCTCTGTAAGAAGCGGCTGCACCCGGGCCACTATTGGCTGTTGCTGTTTGATTGATCCATCCTGTAACATCAGATAATCCTTCATTGGGTGTAAACTGAAGATTACCGTCACCATGTGCTGTACCAACAAAATTGGTACCTGCACCGGACACGGCCATTAAAAATTCATACACATTCCCACTCATTTCCATCACACCATAGAAGGTGGCACCAGCTTCCAGCCTCGTGGTTGCAGCTTTTGCAGCAAAGCCGCAGCGTACAGGACCGCTGGGTAGCCCGTTAACGATGGTTGCATTTACAAGGCCTGAACCGGGAGTAACAACATCACTCACTCCTTCGTTACCAAGTGCATCATTTATTACCGAACTTCCATCGGTAGATAGAGAAGTGCCCCATGCTTTTTCGTTTGCTACAGCAGCATTGGGACCACGGCATATTTTTTCAAATTCAAATTCACTCATTGGTGCCAGGCCACACCAGTCGTTATAGGCACACACATCTGCCCAGGTTAAAAAGTTACATGCCCTGTTGGGGGCGCTGCTGGCAAAAGCAGGCCATACGCCTGCTACTGTATTTCTGTTATTGCCGTTGGTATTGGCAAAGCGTGCAGCAGACTGGTCGGGAGCCAGGGTGTTTAAAAAATCTACATACTGGCCTTGTGCAATTTCATATTTCATGCAGTACAAAGCATTAAATCCTTTAGGAAAACCGGCAGAAACGGTGCCGCCAGTTGGTGAGTATGCATCGGCCCAAAGATTACCGCTGGTGTTTGCAAATGTAATGGCTGCCTCACTTGCAATAGTATAGGCTGCTGTGGGCGCAGGGCCACCGCCTTGCCGCAGGCTGTTAATGGAAGCACCGTCTCCTAATTGAAAACTGCTCTGGGGTACATACACCATTTCTATTCCAAATACCTGCATATCCCATTCTGCAATGGCACCGGGTACGTTACCTAATTTTAATGTGATGGCAGTTTCAGCAATATTGCCTGTACCATTGGCTGTTCTTCTGATAAAAACACCTTTGCCATCAGGGGTAGTTTGCACACCTAAGGGGTTAGCTGCAGTGTGGTTTGCTGCAGTCGTGGACAGGTCCTGGTGCTGCCAGTAATTAAGGTTACAATTTTTACGTTTGATAAAAACCCAGGCTGCATCCCAGTTATTGGGAGCAGTGGAAGTGCGCCAGCTATTTTCCCAGCTAATGTTGAAACTAACAGTACCTGCGCCGCTGTTGTACACAACGTTGGTTACGTTAATGTTATTGGCAATAATAGTATTAGCTGAAAAACATACGGATAACAATAGTAAAAAGCGTTTCATGATTGCGACAATTTTAAATGATGAATTGGTTGAAGAGGAAGATTTACTTTCACTTATCAAATATATCTCCTTACAAAATTGCGGCTATCCGTACCAGTGGGTATTTTATATTTTTACAAAATTATTTGTGGAGGAAATAAAAATGGGTTGTCCTTAAATTGCGGACCGCCCATTAAACAAATTTAAAAATCAGCAGCCTTTAAAAACAGGCTTGCGTTTTTCTAAAAACGCGGTGGTGCCTTCCTTCATATCTTCTGTGACGAAGCAATCGCCGAAGGATTTTATTTCCTCTTCAAATCCATTTTTAGTTTCATCAAATACCGCATTGGCTGTTTCAATGCATTTGGCTATGGCGATCGGTGCTTTGGTATTGATGAGTTGCAAAATTGATTTTGCTTTATCAAGCAATTCTTCCGCAGCCACTACATAATTTACCAGTCCATATTGTAACGCAGTTTTGGCATCTATCATCCCGGCACTGATCAGCAATTCTATTGCCCTTCCTTTTCCAATCAGTTGTGTAAGCCGTTGAGTGCCGCCATAGCCGGGTATCAACCCTAAGTTTACTTCCGGCTGACCAAACTTTGCATTTTCGCCGGCTATCCTGAAATGACATGCCATGGCCAGTTCACAACCACCGCCCAATGCAAACCCGTTTACCGCAGCAATGATCGGTTTGTTGCAATGTTCAATTTTAAAAAAAATATCCTGTCCTCTTTTAGCCAACGCCATGGCAGCTTCTTTAGTGAGTCCGGCAAATTCAGTAATATCTGCACCCGCCACAAACGCTTTAGGCCCGGCACCGGTAATGATGGCAGATTTAATTTCAGCATTGCTGTTAATTTCATCTACGGCTGTATTGAGATCTGTAAATACTTCCCTGTTTAATGCATTTAATTTATCCGGCCGGTTGATGGTGATCGTATAGATGCCGTCTGTTAAATCAGTTACAATCGTTGTGTACATAATTTTTTTTCAAAAATACAGATAATTGGTTCACTGAAAAATACCAGCCAACAAATCGGTAATACCTTTCATTAAAGCCAGCTTTAGCCGGTTCCAGGCAGCATCGGTTAGTTTTGCTGCTATCACCACCTTGTTTTTTATGATGAAATGAGACCGGAATTAATGGTAATTTCATTTATTAATCCAACTAAATTAGTTATGATAAAATGGATGACGGCTTTGTTGGTTTTTCCTGTATTTGCAAATGCCACAAATTATTATATCAGCAACAGTGGCAATGACAGCAACACCGGAACTTCACCGCTTGGGGCCTGGCAAAGCATCGTTCAGCTCAATAATTCCTTTTCGGCTATTGGTGCCGGGGATACTATTTTTTTTAAGCGGGGTAATATTTTTTACGGCTCCGTCCTGGTTAAGCGGTCTGGAGCAGCAGGAAAGCCAATTGTGATCACAGCTTACGGGCAGGGTGCCGATCCGGTTATTTCTGGTTTTACCAGCATCATCGGCTGGACAAAAAAGCAAGGCGGTGTGTGGCAGGCACCTGCAGCAAATGTTAAAGCAAACCTGAACATGCTTACATTAAATGGTATTCCGCAGCGTATTGGCAGGTATCCCAATGCAGATGCCGCAGACGGGGGATACCTCCGCTATGAAAATTGTGAAGGTATCACCTCCATCACCGATAATGAATTACCAAAAGAAGTTAACTGGAAGGGTGCTGAAGTGGTAATAAGAAAAGACTACTGGACAGCCGAACGATGCAGGGTAACCAGCCTGCAGGGAAATACCATTCATTACATGTATGCAACTAACGGTATCAATGCCGCAGAAGCTGTGCCTCCCATGCATCCGGGTACCAAAGGATTTGGATATTTTTTTCAGAAAGACGCCCGAACACTGGATCAATTGGGGGAGTGGTTTTTTGATACCAGCAGTCAGCACCTGCAGGTTTTTTTTGGCAGCAGGGCTCCTGCAGGTTACATGGTAAAGGCAAGCACGGTGGATACCCTGATCAATGCAGGCAGTATGGCTTTTATTACCATCAGGCATTTAACTTTTGAAGGAGCCAATATGAGCGCTATTTTTAGCTGGAATGGCAGCGATATTACCATACAGTATTGCAATTTCACCAATATCGGCGCTAAAGCCATTCATATCTGGAATACACCGAATGTTTTAATCGATCATGTAAATACCAGGTATATTCTTTCCAATGCGATACAGATAAGAAACAAGCGGGCAGCAAATGTTACTATCAGCAATTGTATGATTAAACAAACTGCGCCTTATATTGGAATGGGGTCTTTTTTTGATGCCCGGGATTATAAAGGGATATCTGCCTCAGCATCCGGGCAGTTACTGATATCAAATAACCGCATTGATACAACAGGTTTTTGTGGTATTGAGTTCCAGGGAAATGATGTGATGGTCAGCAATAATTTTGTAAATTATTTCTGTTACCTGCTGCATGATGGAGGCGGTATTTACACCTGGGTGGATTATAAAAAAGAAGCGCCGGAGCTGTTTACCAAAAGGGTGGTGCAGGATAATATTGTACTGTATGGGATAGGTGCCCCGGAGGGATCTACCAGGGCAAGAAAGGCGGAGGGTATTTACCTGGATGGAAAAGCAATGAATACGGAAGTGCTTAACAACACCGTCGCTTTTGTTGCCAACAGGGCCATTGAATTGAATGCGCCCCTGGATGTTACTGTTCGCAACAACACCTGTTTCAATACCGGGGGTGGATGGGTGGCCACCCGGCTGCATACCTGGGAAAATATCAGGAACCTTGTGATGAAAAATAACATCTTCTTTTCAACAGATGATAAACAAAAGCAGGGAGAATTTTATCATTCGGGATTAGACCAGCCCGGGCCGGTAAGTATCTGGGAAGCGATCCGTTTAATGGGGGAGATTGACAGTAATTATTACAACACACCCAATCCGGTTGGTTTTGATTATTACTATGCACCCATTGCCGGAAAACCAAATTTTTATCCGTCGCCACTTTCACTGGAAAACTGGCAGGCACTCACCCAGCAGGATGTTCACTCTAAAAGGCCAGCCAGGATCATTCCATTGTATCAATTGAAAAAAATTACCGGGCCGGATATCATAACGAATGGAACATTTGAAAAAGATCTTACTACGGTTCAGGTATATGGCAGCAACACTACCGGGCAGTGGGATATTTCCGGAAAACTTTCGGGGAATGGTTCTGTTAAAATAGCATTTAGTAAACCCGAAACAAGCCGCTATGGCGTAATTCATAGTGGGGTGGGTAAAGTGTTTGCGGACAAAAAATATATTTTTCGGTTTAAAACCATTGGTACTACCGAATGTGGGATTGTAAGGGCTTACCTCAGGAAAACATCAGCACCCTACAATGACATTGTACCTGCCCAAACACAGGTATTTGGTAAGCAAATGCGGCAGCATGAATATATGTTTGCAGTAAACAGCACCGATACAGCAAGCTATGTAATTGCCATTGAAAAAAACTCGGGCACAGTTTATATAGACGATATTGAATTGTTTGAAGCAGATGCCACACCTGTAAATATGGAAGACCAGGTGCGTTTTGAATACAACGCAAGCAATACAACGGTAACCAAACCGCTGGATAAAAAATATATTGGGGTGGATGGGAGTATTCATGAAGGAACTCTTACGCTTCCTCCATTTACCAGTAAAATTTTAATTGCAGGTGTGGTGCAGTGAAAGGGCTGTTGAAACGAATTAAAAATTCCTGTTTGCTTTTACCCATTCTCTTATATAACTGGCTATATCGGTAGTAGTGGTACCAGGAGGAAATAGTTTACCAACGCCCATTTCATTCAGGGTCTTCATATCATCGTCCGGTATAATGCCACCACCGGTGAGCAATACATCATTCATTTCTTTTTCCTTCATCAGTTTGATAACTTTGGGAAAAACAGTATTGTGGGCACCGCTTAAAATGCTGATTCCGATGGCATCTACATCTTCCTGCAAAGCGGCGTTTACCACCATTTCAGGGGTTTGGCGCAAGCCGGTATAAATAACTTCCATGCCGGCATCTCTCAAGGCAGTGGCAATTACTTTGGCACCACGGTCGTGGCCATCTAACCCTACTTTAGCTACTAATACTCTGATGGGTCTGTTCATACAGTTGCTTTCAAATAGTTTTATTGAAGTAAAGATAAGGTATGCTCAATCCGTTTAACCGTTTCCTCTTTCCCAATCATCCCTGCAATATCAAATACACCCGGCCCAAATTTTCCACCCACCAGCATGATCCGGAACGGCAGCATCAGCTCGCCCGGTTTTAACTGGTTGGCTGCAGCGATCTCCTTAAATTCATTCTCTAATCCGGCATGCTCCCAGTCGGTAATGAGTTCGTAAGCCCTCAGTAATTCGATAAAGAATAAATTTTTCTTCTCATCCCATTTTGTTTTAATGGCAGCGACGTCAATCGCTACAGGTGCCTGGAAAAAGAATGCACCCTGGGTATAAAAATCAGGCAATAAAGTACACCGGTCTTTAATCAGCTCCATTACTTTCAAAAGATATGCTTCTTCGATAGTTGAAATTCCATTGGCCACCAATACCTCCCGAACGAGCAACGAAAGACGGGAAACATCCGAACGCTTTATCCATTCATGATTGTACCATTTCGCCTTTTCAAAATCAAATTTAGCTCCCCCTTTATGCACCCTTTCAATGCTGAATTTATCTATCAGCTCTTCCATCGAAAATACCTCCTGTTCTGTTCCGTCATTCCACCCCAACACCGCCAGCAGGTTGATAAAAGCCTCCGGCAAAAAGCCAATTTCCTTAAAGCCTTTTGTGATTTCATTGGTTTTGGGGTCTTTCCAATCCATCGCATACACAGGAAAACCCAAACGGTCCCCATCCCTTTTACTCAGTTTGCCATTGCCATCCGGTTTTAATATCAATGGAAGATGTGCCCACTGTGGCATGGCATCCAGGCCAAATAAATACTTCCACAATAAAATATGCACCGGCGCACTCGGTAGCCATTCTTCGCCCCTGAAAGCATGACTGATCTTCATTAAATGATCATCCACCACCACTGCAAGATGATAGGTCGGCATGCCGTCTGCTTTCAGCAGCACTTTATCATCAACGTTATTGCTGTCAAATTCAATCTCGCCCCGTATCATATCCGTAAAGGGAATAAAATCGTTGGGATCCACTTTTATCCTGATCACATAAGGTGTTCCTTTTCCGAGCAGTGCTTTCGTTTCTTCTGGTAACAGGCGCAGCGAATTATTCATTTGCATCCGGATACCATGATCATACTGCAGGCTGCTGCTGCCCGTTGATTTTAATTTCTCCCTCATTGCCTCCAATTCTTCCGGGGTGTCAAAGGCGTAATAAGCGTGTCCATCTGTTACTAACTGTTCCGCATACTGCCGGTATACTGCTTTTCGCTCACTCTGCCGGTAAGGGCTGTATTGGCCGCCATGCAATATACTTTCATCCGGCTCAATACCGCACCATTTCAGGCAGTCAAAAATATAGGCTTCGGCTCCTTCCACAAATCTTGTTTGGTCGGTATCCTCTATACGAACGATAAAATCTCCACCATGTTTTTTGGCAAATAAATAATTGTACAGCACGGTGCGTACGCCGCCTAAATGAAGCCCGCCGGTTGGACTTGGGGCAAATCTTACCCTTACTTTATTAAACATGGCGCAAAGATACAGGGCATCCGTTAGCTCCGCAACATTAACTAACGCGGGGTGGAAGGGTGTATGTTTTACAACCTGTTTGCCTGAACGGTAACAACGGCAAATTTCGGGGCATGCCATAAAACTACCGGTAAAATGAAGCCGGTATTATTCGTAATTTGCCACATGTTATACCTGGTAAAAACTCCCTGGTGGCTCAAAAAAATCTATGCTGGCTGTGTATGGCAAATGCCTTCGGCTGATAAAACGATCTACCTGAGTTTTGATGATGGCCCCCACCCTGAAATTACCCCTTATGTATTGGCAACGTTGCAACAATACAATGCTAAAGCCACTTTTTTCTGCATCGGGAAAAATGTAGCGGCAAACCCGGATACCTATCAAAAAATTGTCGCAGCAGGGCATAGTGTTGGTAACCATAGCCACCATCATTTAAATGGCTGGAAAACACCCAATGAGGATTATCTTGGAAATATTGCCCTGGCCAAAGAATATATCCATTCTAATTTATTTCGTCCCCCCTACGGAAGGGCTACCAGGCAGCAGTTAAAGTTATTATCGCTGCCACCTTATGGGCTAACGCCTGTGATGTGGACGGTATTAAGTGGCGATTTTGACAGGGGTATTTCGAGGGAGAAATGCCTGGATAATGTTTTGCGGAACACAACCAACGGGTCCATTGTACTTTTTCACGACAGTGAAAAGGCGTTTGATAAAATGAAATATGCTTTACAGGGAGTGTTGGAACATTTTTCCCGGGCGGGGTTCCAGTTTAAGAAAATTGTTATTTGATAATAAAACCAACCGTTCGGGCATTAGGGGCAAAAAATTGGGCCGGAGTAGAAACTCTGGCCCGTTTTTAATCCGTACCCTATGAAAACTGGTCACAAGATACTGGGATTTTCGAACAAACCAAAAATTTTGTTAACTATTTTTTTACATTGAAAAATAAACATTTAAACATTAGTGTATTATGAATATACCATGTTACCCGCTTTCGGTGTTGCCATTACTTCCCGGCTATTTAAGGCATCATTTTAATACCTACTTTTACAGGGTATGATTTTAATTGATACCCATTGCCACCTGTATGCAGAAGAATTTATAGCCGACCTGGATATTGTGATTCAAAATGCTGAAAATGAAGGGGTTCAAAAATTTTATTTACCTGCCATCGACAGCTCCGCCACAGCATCCATGCTGGCACTGGAAACAAGATTTCCTGGGAAATGTATTGCAATGATGGGCCTTCACCCCTGTTACGTAAACGAAAATTACCAGGATGAATTGCAGTCCGTAGGCAACTGGCTAACCGCAAGAAGTTTTGCAGCCGTAGGTGAGATTGGCCTGGATCATTACTGGGACAAAACCTTTGTTAAAGAGCAGGAAGAAGCTTTCCGGGTACAAATAGAATGGTCTATCCAGTACAACCTGCCGATAGTGATCCACACCCGTAATGCCATGCAGGAAACCATCGACATCGTAAAGGAATACGTTCCCAAAGGGGTGCGGGGGATCTTCCATTGCTTTAGCGGAAGCCATGAAAGCGCCAAAGAGATCATCAAAGCAGGATTTTATTTGGGAATAGGCGGGGTAGTTACCTATAAAAAGGCCGGACTGGCAGAAGTATTACAGGAAATAGGCCTGGAACATTTGGTCCTCGAGACCGATGCCCCTTACCTAACCCCGGTACCTTTTCGTGGCAAACGGAATGAAAGCAGTTACCTGAAGTACATTGTGGCCAAACTGGCGGAAGTGAAAAATGTACCCCAGAAGGAAGTTGCAGCGGTTACAACTGCCAATGCGCAAAAAATTTTCGGTTCATAAAATGGGAAACAGTATTTTTGCCGTCCGTTAAAAAACTGGATATCTTTTTAGATATGTAGGAATGTTGGAGAGTTGTCCGAGTGGTTGAAGGAGCACGCCTGGAAAGTGTGTATACTCGAAAGGGTATCAAGAGTTCGAATCTCTTACTCTCCGCCAAAGGGACAAATTATTTTCTTATGATTTGTCCCTTTTTTAATTCCGCGGTATGAAGCCCGGTAAACCCAAAAAACTCAGAGCGGAGTCTTATTTTCTTTAAAAGCCTTGGGCGTTACTCCAAATTTTGATTTAAAAACGGTGGCAAAATAGGCCTGTGAAGAAAAGCCAACTTTATAGGAGATTTCAGCAATGGAAAGATCCTCATTCAGTAAAAAATATTTTGCTTTTTGCATGCGTACATCCAGTATGTATTCGTTGATGTTGTAACCCAAAACCGCTTTCACTTTTCTGTAAAGCTGTACCCTTGAAATCCCCAGCGACGTACAAATGTCATTCACGCTAAAGTCCTCGTTGGCAATATTATTTTCAATGATGGAGGAAAATTCATTTACGAATTTCCGGTCAATTTTTTTGGAAGCTGAATGGCGCAGGTTGTCGCTGGAAAGTTCGCTGGTGTAGTGGCCTTTCAATACATCCCTGTTCTTTAACAGGCTCCTGATATTTTCTTCGAGGTAATGAATGTTGAAAGGTTTTACAATATAAGCGTCGGCATTTAATTTCAACCCCTCAATTTGTTGCTCCATATTTCCCCTGGCAGTTAATATAATGATGGGTATATGGGAAGTGCGGATGTCATTCTTCAATGTTTCAGTGATCAGCATTCCATCTTTGCCAGGTAATAAAACGTCTGAAATAATGAGGTCTGGAACGGTTTCATAAGCAAGGTGCAGGCCTTCATTGCCATTTTCTGCTTCTATTATTTCATAGGTTTTGCTAAGTTGGTTTTTAATGAACATCCTTATTTCTGAATTGTCTTCAATAATCAATATGGACTGATCTTTTGCCATAGTCGACATTTCGTTGGGCGTTAAGGGCTGCAATGCTACGGATTCATTGGTGTAAATTTTTGCATCCTCATAATTCAATTCATAAGGGGTAGTTTCTTTTTCCAGCTCCGCTTCTATCAAATGCTGCATTCCAAGGGGCAGGCTTATTTCAAATATGGCACCCTTCCATTTTTCGCTTTTAATTTTTATGCTGCCGTGGTGAAGGGTGATTAATTCTTTAGAAAGCGCCAGTCCAAGACCAGTGCCTTGATACGTTCCTTCATTTCCCTGGTAGAAAAGGTCAAAAGCATGTTCCAGGATTTCCGGCCCCATACCAATCCCGGAATCTTCAATGGTAATGATCACATTTTTATCAGAAGCATCCCTGCTTACACCCACAGTGATATTACCATGGACGTTGGTATATTTAAAAGAATTCGATAGTATGTTGAATAATATTTTATCCAGCATATTCACATCAAACCAAACTTTCAGGTGATGGTCTTTTGAATCAATCCGGAAAGCGATTTTCTTTTTTGTGGCTGTTTCGGTAAAGGCGTTGGTAATCTCGGTCACAAAGCCGGTGATGTTATTTTCACTGGCCCTTATCCTCATTTTACCCTCTTCTATTTTTCTGAAATCCATCAATTGGTTTACTAATCTAAGTAACCTCATTGTATTCTTCTTCACCATTTCCAGTTGCGTCTTTATCGAAAATTGCAATTTGGGTGATGACAATACATCTTCCAGTGGACCAAGGATTAATGTGAGCGGAGTACGAAGTTCATGAGAAATATTGGTGAAGAAATTGAATTTGGCATCTGTTGCCGCTTTCGCTTTTTTTCCCAATTCAATTAACTGGTTCCGTTGGCTTACAATTTCTTCATTTTGTTGGGCAAGTTTCCTGTTTATCTTCCTGTTTTCTCTAAGGTAATAAAATAACACAGCTCCCATGATCAATGCCAGTGCAAGTGTTGTGGATATTGCAAAAATGATTTTGTTTTGGTTTCTCCTGATCGCTTCCTGTTCTTCAATTTTTTGCTGTCGCCTGTCAATATCTTTTTGCTGAGAAAGCACTTTTTCGTTCTGCAATTTTGTAATCCTTATATTGGTAGAATCTATTATCGTTGTTGCCAGTTGGTTGTCTTTTTCAAAAATCCTTTTTTCCAGGATATTCACCGCTGTTAGAATCGCTTCCTGTCCGCCTGTAGGGTACAGCACAGTTGCCGAAATATATTTGTTTGCCACCATATCAAGTCCACCACCTTTAGATGGCAGTCCGTCTATCCCAATAATTTTTATTTTATTTTGCAGGTTTAATTTTTTACAAATACTATATACACTAAAAGCCATGAAATCATTCTGTGTATAAATCAGGTCAATGTTGGTATTTGTTTCCAGGTATGCTTCCACTTCATTACCAGGAGCATTTTCGGCACTGGAATAATTATCAATTTTTTTCAGGTATTTTATTTCAGGGTACTGGGAAATAATTTTCATAAAGCCATTGTGCCGGTCTATTACCGGCGATGCATCCGGCATGCCCGTAACTTCTATTACATTGCCCTTGCCCTTTAGCACGGCGGCAGCATATATTCCTGCATTCTCCCCAACCTGGAAATTGGAAGCACCGATAAATGCAGTGTGTTTTTTAGAATCGATTCTTCTGTCAACCACCACTACCGGAATGCCTGATTCAAAAACTTTCTCAATAACAGGTGTAAGCGGCCTTACTTCATTGGGGGAAACAATCAGCAAATCGACGTTGTTCTTTGCCAGTTCATTGATATGCTCAATTTGCTTTTCGCTGCTGCCATCTGCATCCCTGTATATAAATTCAATATTGTTACGGAAAGAAAGCTCTCTTTTCATTTCGGCAAGCATTGTTTGCCGCCAGCTATCATTTCCGGTGCATTGAGAAAATCCGATGCTGAATTTTTTTTCTGTTGGTTTATTTGAGCAGGAAGACAATAAGAAAAGCAACAGCGGGATTAAAAGAAAGCAAGTTCTTTCTCTAACAGCTTTTCCAGCTTGAAATAAATTTTGGACTATTGGCTTGGCAAACATGCCGGCAAGTTGAGAAATTTTTTTCAAACAGGGTTATAAAATCGTTCAATCGTTACAAACCTGTTTATTTCACTGGAGTTTACCCAAAAAATTTAATCAGGGAATAAACTTAATATTATATCATCTGCCGGGTTGTCATCTTTGTCAGGGGATATGCCTGTATTTGCTTTTTTGAGCAATTCAAAAATACCATCT